>Ga0310690_10001740_pt1 | contig 37756 bp, 20 predicted proteins | sample AusTroGonzalo_MG_2_FD_207661 | JGI IMG/M metagenome (GOLD analysis project Ga0310690, IMG submission 207661) | Bovine rumen microbial communities from tropical cattle in Woodstock, Queensland, Australia - Gonzalo_04 (v2) (version 2) | ecosystem: Host-associated > Mammals > Digestive system >...
AAAAGGTGCATCGGTTGTTTATTTGGATCAAACATCTTCTGATAAAGTTGATGATAGATTAGTCATTGATGTAATAAAAGATGCTTTTATTGAAATAAATAAATTATCTGCCTTGCTAAAAAAATATGAGGATATTATGGCAAATCCAGAATCTCAAGAACAATATGATAAAACATTAGAAAGATATTGTAGGCTAATAGAAGAGTTTGGTAATATGGGCGGTTATAACATAGATGTAAACATTGGTACAGTGTGTTCTGGTTTGAATATTGATAACAAAATGTTATATCAAACATATACAACTCTTTCTGGTGGTGAAAAAACATTAGTGCAGCTTGCGAAGGCATTGCTTCAGAAACCAGACTTATTACTCTTGGATGAACCTACAAACCATTTAGATATAGAAAGAATTGAATGGTTGGAGAATTATATAAAAAGTTTTAAAGGTGCAAGCGTTATTGTTTCGCATGATAGGTATTTTTTGGACAGGATGTCAAATAAAATTTTAGATCTTTCAGGGATTGAGCCAAAAGTTTATTCTACAAATTATACAGGATATTTAGAAGAAAGAGAGAGAGATTTTGAAAAGCAACTCGCAGCTTATCAAGATCAACAAATAGTTATAAAACGCCTGCAAGAACAGATTAAGTATTTTTCTGAAAGAGGTATGGCAACAAATAGCTCTACTTTGTGTAATAGGGCTCATGCATTACAAACACAATTAGATCGTATTTTGTCAAGAAAAGTTGAACGTCCACAAGAACAGCGTAAAATAAATATTGGCTTTATTGAAGATAGAAAATCTAGTAAAAGAGTTTTTGAAACTGACAATTTAACGGTGTTTGCACCAGATGGAAGAAAAATATTAGATGATGTTTCCACTATAATTAAAGCAGGTGAAAGAATCGCTCTTATAGGGGCTAACGGAAGTGGTAAGTCTACATTTGTTAAAACACTTTTGGGCAAACAGGAATTAGCACACTCTGGTGATGTTATAATTGGACCAAGTGTTAAAATTGGTTATTTGCCTCAAATAATAAATTTTGATAATGACTCGCATACTTTATTGGATTATTTTAAAGAAGAAACTGCGTTAAATGAACAAAAAGCAAGACAAGTTTTAGCAGCCTTTCAATTTTATAAAGAAGATGTTAACAAAAGGGTTAAAAATTTATCCGGAGGCGAAAGGATTAGAGTAAGGCTTGCTAGCCTTTTACAACACAATGTTAACTGTCTTGTATTTGACGAACCCACAAACCATATCGATATACCAACTAAAGAGGTGTTAGAAAAAGCTGTAGAAAATTTTGATGGTACTGTAATCTTTGTTTCTCACGATAGATATTTTATAAATAAACTGGCTGAAAAGACCATAGAATTTCATGATGGACATATTTCAACATATTTAGGCAATTATGATTATTATAAATCTGAAAAACAGAAAAGATTACAAGCTCATTCTCAATCAATTGCCACTCAACCTACAAAAAAAAACAAGATAAATGAAGATGGGCATACATTATAACAAACTCAACAAATTTATGTTGAGTTTTTTAATGCAAATTAAAATAACTTATGGTATAATCAAACTATGAGAGTTTATGATGATTATTATGGATATATAGACAAAGAAAAGCTTAGGCAGATACGACTTGAAGAGAAAAAAGAAAACTTTGTAATGAAAAAACAAAGGAACAAGAACGAAGAAAGCGCAAACAAAGAGATTTTGAGATGTAAAAAATACCAAACGACACTTGACGATAAAACACACTAAAAATAGACTCTCTTGCAAAAATTCGCTATATATTCGTAGAAATCTGCACTTTTTGAGCAAAAAAAATGATAAGTTTTTAAACATTAAAATCGAACCACTAAATGAGCAATGTCTTAATTTTGGAGTTCGATTTTTTTGTTTGAAAATAAAAAATCAGCGACCACTAAAATCGCTGAAATGTCCATAAAATAAGGCTTTTTATGGTGCTCCCAGAAGGACTCGAACCCTCCTCAATGGTTCCGAAGACCATTGTGTTATCCACTACACCATGGGAGCAAAATCCAATACAAACATTATATATCTCGTCAACTTGTTTGTCAAATGTTCTGTGTTTTGTCGTTAAATTTTGTTTTTACTTGCATTTTTGAAAAATAATGTCTAAAATATCTTTATAAGAACTAACATTTTGGAGGATTTATGGCAAAAAAATTTAAAGCTCTTTTAATTTGGGTTTTGATTTTTGCAGCGATTGGTTATGCTGGTGGTGCTGCTTTGCATTATTTCACTGAAGGAAATCAAACAGACTTCTTGGCTTCGCTTCAAGCTTTTGATTATTGCGGGCTTGGTGCTGGAGCGGGTGCCGTTTTGGGCATGTTTGTCGCCCTGACCGGCAAGAAAAAAGACAAAAAGCCCGATGCGCCAACAACAGGTACTACGGCAGGTGGACATGAAATGAGCCTTGCTTATGATGCTGAGTGGCTCAAAACTGACCAATTTAAAAATCAATTTGGTCTTATTGATACAACCTGGTCACAACTTCCATCACTCAAAAATACTGGCATTGTTTTTAGAAACTCTCTTGAAAATGGAAAATATCATGTCGGTATGAAAGACGAATATCATTGTATGATCATCGGTACAACCGGTTCTGGTAAAACGAGTATCTGCTTCGTTCCTACAATTCGAATTTTGTCACACACTGGTGAAAAACCTTGTTTGGTTGTATCCGACCCAAAAGGCGAACTTTTTGAGAAAACCAGCGAAATCGTAAAAGATGAGGGCTATCGAGTAATTACGCTAAACCTTAGAGACCCTTTCTCATCAACCAGATGGAATCCTATGGGACATGCATTTGACCTTTATCACAAAGGTAAAGACTGCAAAAACAATGTTAAAAAATGCTCAAATGGCACCCGACCAAAAGATGTTGGGTTTAAAGAAATCCCTGGACAAACTTATGGACAGGAATGGTTTGGGTTTGAGAATATTGCTTATCCTACTGAAGAGGCTGTAAGAGTTGCGGTCAGAAGTGCCGAACAAGTGTACTGTGACATGGCTCAAAGCGAACTTCAAGAAATGTGCAGTTTGTTTATTCCTGATTCTCAGGCACAAGATAAAACTTGGGAAGAAGGTGCTAGAGACTTCTTGTTTGGCTGTATGATGGCCATGCTTGAAGACAGTATGATTCCTGAACTTGGAATGACAAAAGAAAAATTCAATTTCTACAACCTTTATAAAATTGCAACTTATAGAGACCCAGACCCAGATGCACCTTTTGACACTTTGAGAAAATATCTTCTTCAGGGAAGAGATGATGCAACCAGTGTCGTTCCAAACAAAACCGCTGCGGTAATTAGCAATGCTCCAAACACAACAAAATCATACATCGGCGTTTTAAACGGAAAGGTTTCATTTATGAGTGATATCGGCATTGCTTATCTTACTTCAGAAAGTGACATTGGCTTTGAAGATTTTATGAATGTTCCAACTGTAATGTACCTTGTTATTCCTGATGACAGAGAAGAAAGATACAACCTTGCAATTCTGTGTATATCTCAACTTTATAAAAGACTCGTGGATGTCGCAAACTCTTGCCCTGGGCAGAAATTGCCAAAACACTGCTACTTCATCTTGGATGAGTTTGGAAACTTGCCAAAAATTCCAAAGTTTGATAGTATGATTACAGTTTCTCGTGGTAGAAACATGCTGTTTGAAATTGTCATTCAGGCATACAGCCAAGTTGAAACAAAATATGGTGCCGAGGCAGCAAAGACAATTATTGGAAACTGCAACGCACAAATCTATCTTGGTACAGACGATCAAAAGACCCGTGAAGATTTCTCTAAACTTTGTGGCGACGTGCAATTAACACACGTTGAAACTTCGACCGGCACTTCGAAATCAGACAAAGATAAAGACGGCAAAAGCACAAGCACAAACACAAGTGTTCAACGTACAACAAGACCGCTTATCACTCCATATGAACTTGGTCAGATTCCACGCGGAACGGTTGTCGTAAAACTGTTTAGATACAACCCTATGAAATTTAAGGCAACTCCAAACTATGAAACACCTTTCTTCTATGAAAAGAAAGCATTAAAACCAATTGGCGCAATGAAGAGTCTTGACACTGTCGCAGTTTATTATGACATCAAAATGAGAAATAAAAAAATTTTAAAAACTACAAACCCATTTGATTTCTAAAATAAAAAAATGTGGAAAAATAAAAGAAAAATATATAAAAAATATGTTTTTCTTTTTTTTTATATGCCTGTTTATGGTCTTTTTAAATGCTTGATTGTTTTTTTGTTTTAAATTTTCTGTGGATAAGTTTTGGGATTGTGGAAATGTTTTTAACACTTGTTTTTTCTTTTTCATAAAAAATCCTATGGAAGAAATTTTTGATGATGGGCTAATGCCAGAAAGTTTTGAAGAAATTGCTCGAGCATATTCTAATTCGCTTAAGTCAAAAAAATTTGTTTTTGTAAACCTTGAAAAAGAAGAGTTTAATTTGCTGTTAAGTGAAATATTGGTTTTGTTTTCAAAAATGCAAGCCTGTTTAAAAAGACTTGTTGGGTTTGTTGAGTGTGGTCATTTGGAAAATGTTGTTTCAAATTCTATTTCAACCCTTTGTCAAAAGTTTAAAAAAAAGATGCCACGCAAGTTTAAATGCGTGACAAATGAAAATTCTGCTTTTCTGTGTTTAGTCGGTCTTGAAAACTCACTCATTTTGAAGCTTATGTTGCTCTCGTTTAAAAGTGGCGAAATTGAGCTTTGTCAAGAAATTGTCGCTTCAATAACTGGGGTGTTTTCTGAAAGTTTGAATATCGAATGTTTTTGTCTAGCTGACTAAGAAGTCGGCAACCTTCTGTAAACAATTGTCAAGTGCAAGGTTGAACCTTCTAAGTTTTTCAGGGCTGTATAAGACCGCTTTTTTATCAATATCTATCAGTTTTTTTCCGTCTAGTCCAAGCTCGTCAGCAATCCCTTCACAAATTAAATTGCCAATAACAGCAACCGCATTGTCTTTTGTAAGATTGTTTTGAATCATTGCTTGTGCCAAAAGCCCTTCTGTATAAATAATCTCGTTCATCCCTCTATCAAGGAAGAATGTGAGTTTTTCTAGTGCAAACTCGTTTCCATTTGCTCCCGCAAGAATTTCCCAAGACATATAATAATCATAGTTTGGTGGTAAATAGTCTGGCACTCCGCGGTTGAAAAAATATGCAACACAATCTTGAGCGACGCAGTCGCCTTCTATTGCTTTTGTACACATTTCTGTAAATTCATCATAAAAACTGCCATTGTTTTCGCTGTCTAAAATCTGCTTGCGATATTCAATGAATTTGTTGTATGCTTTTTGTTTTGGTGTAAAATCTTTATAGTCCATATTCCCTCTCTATGTCATATTATACTAAAAAAGAAACAATTTGAAAAACAAATTGTCTCTTTTTTCTTTGTTTTTATAATATTGGTGCAAAAAGCCTGAAAATTGCCTGTAAAAACTTTGTAAGCCATTTCTTCTTTTTGAAATATGTTTGGTCTGCCAAAATACAATTTTTCATGTCGTCTTCATAAGCTTTTTTATACTCTTCGTTTAATTGTTTTGAATAAATCAAAACAGTATCTTCAAAATTGAGTTGGAATGAACGATTGTCGAGATTGCATGTGCCGATTGAAAGTTTGTCGTCATCAACAACAAGCGTCTTTGCGTGCAAAAAGCCGTTGTAAAGATATACTTCAATTCCTAAATCAATTAAGTCTTTTAGATATGAGAGCGTCACATAATAAATCGACTTATAATCCGGCTTTGCTGGTACCATTATTTTGATTTTAACCCCACTTGCGATTGCAATGCGAAGCGCTGTCAAAAAGGCTTCGTCGGGTATAAAATAAGGGGTCTGTATCAAAATAGATTTTTTCGCATTTGTAATCAATTTAATGTATGTTTCTTTTATCTCTTGAATTGTTGAATCTGGGCCAGAAGATATAACTTGCACACATGCATCGCCATTGTTTTTTGAAGGTTTTGGAAACATTTTTTGTTTGAAATATTCTTCTGCTGGTGTTTTGTCATTTTTTACAAAACGCCAATCGTTTAAGAATAGTCTTTGCAACGGAATTACGCCAGATCCTGTTATGCGAACATGTGTATCTCGCCATGGAGAAACTTTCTTCTTCTTGCCCATGTGGTCATCTCGAATGTTTATTCCGCCCGTATAGCCAACTTTTCCGTCAATAACCACTATTTTTTTGTGATTGCGGTAATTCATTTTGAGATTAAAAAGTCTTAAATGCATAAATGGTGGAAAAAACTCTCCAACTTCCCCACCCGCTTTTTCTAGTTTTTTGAAAAATCTTCTTGGGGCGCCCAAACAACCGATACTATCAAAAATCAGCTTTACCTTCACACCTTCTCTCGCTTTTTTGATAAGCGCATTCATTACTCTCTTTCCGGTTGAATCATCTGAAAAAATGTAGTATTCGATATTGATTGTCTTTTTGGCGTTTTCTATATCTTTTAAAAGTGCGTTTACCTTGTCTTCGCCATTTAAGAAAATCTTTATGTCGTTGTATGGGCACAAAACACTTCCATAATTTGTTGCACACTGAATTGTGTCTTTGTCATCTTTTAATTTTTGACTTAAGGCCTTGTCACATTTGAAATATGTTTTTGTTTTGTCATCAAACTCTAAATCAAAAAGTTGGTATCTGTGCAAAAGCCTTCTGACACGATAGGACAAACCGCTTCCAAAAATCAGATAAATCAAAAAGCCAACCCACGGCAAAAATGTCAACACTGTCATCCAGCTAATTATGCTTGTCAACTTTTTTCTTTCAAAGAAAATCATTGAAACCATAAGGAAAAAGTTGATTAGGATGTATGAAATAAATACCCAGAACCAAATGTTCATTCTGTCTTCCTTTTAATATTTAGATTGATTTTTTGTTATGGTGTTGCAGGCAAAGTATAAGTCACGCTGAGTTTGTAATATCTAATTTCGACATCAACAGCCACATCGCTTGGCTTAACATAATAGTCTGTACTTTCAATGGTTATCTTGTAGTTTTCTCCATCTTTTATGACCGTTTGTTGTTCGCTTAATTCTCCAACCTTGCTTTCAAAAGCAGAATCGCTAAAATATTCTTTTCCACTAGGCGCTGAATATTTGTTTATTCCAAGTCGAACATAATAAGTGTATGGATTGTTCGGAATCTCTGACAAATTTTCTTCTGTGACAGCTGTCAGGCTTGAATTTCCGTCCACAAATGTCCAATATGTGTTTGGCGTTGAATCGTCAATGTCTACGCTAGGAAGAGCTGTGCTTATTTCAGTATTTAAATTTGAAAGTAGATATGCCGAATTTGCTGCGGGATATTCTTCCGTGAAATTAGGCACTTCTGTGTAGCCATATAGGTTTATCGTGTAGCGATAATATCTTGTGGTTGTGCCTGCAACCACTGCCAAAACTGAATATGACTGGTAAGCAGAATTTACAGTAATACCTAGCCACTTTGTTAATTCTCCATTCTGGTTAATTTCGTAAATTGTTATAATTTCATCAACACTTGTATTTTCAGCAAACTGCCCAGCAGGGTCGCCATCACACGCCTGTGTCAAATAATAGTCTGTCCCGCTTGCAACAACACCATCTGAAACATCTGATGCTTTAATATAATATATGTTGTTTCCTAATTTGTAATAGAAATTAGTAGCTGAAATTGGATTTTGTTGAGTTGATAGTCTTGTCGCAATTTGGGTCTTTATGTTGTCAATTTGTTCTGCGCCAATTTCAACAATGTCGGTCAAGCCGTTTGTAGTTGAATTTGTGAAGAAATAGGTGATTGTATAGAGTTTTATTCCTTCTTCTGTGACCGCTGCATATGTAACATCTCTACTTATGTTTGCGCTGTCATTAAATGTTTCATAGGTGACCGTTGTCATTGTGTGATTGTCTTCGTCATAACGATAAATTGTAGCACCAGTGTCTGTAATAACATTTGATACTCTGAAACTGCTTGTTGGAACACTAACAGCAACAGTTTTCGAAATTGCTTCACTATACACAAACCACTTAACTGTTTTTATTGAACAATTATCAGTATCTATATATTGCTTTGTATAAATTCCCGCACTATTTACTGTAGGGTTTTCAACGAGACTGTTGTCTATTGAAGATATTTCTTTAAAACCGGTAAGTGGAAGATTTGCCGAAGAAATCGTGCAATCTTTGTTTGTATAATATGGGGTGCCCGCTGGTGCTTTGCCAGCTGCTACCGCCGACCCCTTCACATAATAAGTGTTTTCTGATAGTGTAAACTGATAGTTCTCTCCCCCCTCGACTTTTGTGACAACCGTTTCTTCAGAGAGTGTTAAGATTTGTGCCGTTTGAGTTTCTTCTGTTGCCGATATGTTTGAATGATAGATATAAATTGTTTTGTCAAGTACCACTTGAAGCATTTTGTCTTCATATCTACCTGTGACAAGGATGTCTATAAGCCATTTGCCAGTACTATCAAATGTCCAATGGTTTAGATTGTTTGTGTGTTGATACTTTCCAGGTTCCGTTGAACCTATTCGCTCGGTATAAACCACATGATAATTTCGGTTTGTCCATGCCACACTCTCTACATGTGCTGCTTCGACATAATAAAGTGTTGATGTTGAGCCCAACATAAATACATAGTTGTCTCCAGTTGCAGCCTTTGAAACTACTGTATCTCTCGTCAATGTTGCTGGAGTGGCAGGTGTTGTGAATTCTGGATTTGTGTAATATGTGGTGTCTTTTGGGGCATAAAATACTGTTAAGTTTTCGTCTTGTCCAAGCATATTTTCAAAATCTGTTTTTGTCAATGTGTGGTCAATTGAAAAGGCATATTCTGAAACCCCAGTAGTATTGCCTAAATTACCAATTTCACTTAAACTTGAAGTTTCGTATGCTGAATATCCTGTAGGAATAACAACAATTTCGTTTCCAACTTGATATACACCTGCGCTTGCTGATGGATCTTCTTCCCAAGATGTGATTGGATTCAATGCCAAGGTTATTGTCGCAAGAAGGATGCCATTTTCGTCTTCGAATTTTCCGTCTGTGCCAGAAACCTTCATATATACATTTACAAAAATTTTCTCTGTATGAAGATCAATGTTTGAAGCTGTTGTGATAGTTCCGTTTTCGTCAATAAATGCCGATCCACCAAGAGATTCGTTTATTTCGAAGTGGAGCTTGTAAGAAGCGACGGCTGAAATTGCACTGGTATTGACACCGTTTAATGTGGTAGTTGCCCAACTTGAAAGTGGAACAACATAGAAGGTGTCATCGCCGTTTGAGAGTTTGTAATAATTATCTACAATCAAAATTGATTGGTCATAATTTGTGCTTGTGTAAAGTGGCGAAACTTCAAAGTCTTGATATTGTTGATATTGTGTTGTGTTTTCCGAATCTTTAAATAAGAAGAAGAGTCGAACATTCTTTTTGTGAGAAGCTGAGAGCTCTTGTACACTTGCAATATGAAGATTGAGAGCACCTAGGTTTATAGGTTTCCCTGCGTTCGAACCTGTTGATTGTGAATATTGTTCAATCGCTTTGTTTAGTTTGCCTGTTATGCCTTTTGATTCACCATCAAGTGTAATTGACATGTTGCCATCCAAGCCAATTGTTGAGCCGTTGTAATTGAATTTCACATTGCCTGTGCTTTCTTTTACAAACAAATTGAAGCTCATTACATTTTCGGTCAAGCCTGCCATATTTGTGTGAATGCCAATATATCTGGTCAATGTATAGGATTCGGTATTTGTAAGGGTCATAAACTCACTTGAAACAAATGTGTCTGAACAATCTGGAGTTAAATAATATGTTGTGCCTGCTGGCGCTTTGCCTTCAACTGCTGATGCCTTTACATAATAAGTGTCAGCGTCTGAAGTAAATTGATAATTCTCTCCACCTGATATTTGTATGACTGTTGTTTCTTCATCGAGTGTTCCGGCCTCAGTTTCACACTCTTGGTCTGAATAATATGTTGTGTCTGCTGGCGCTTTGCCTTCAACTGCTGATGCCTTTACATAATAAGTGTCAGCGCCTGAAATAAATTGATAATTCTCTCCATTTGTAATTTGTGCGACAGTTGTTTCTTCAGAGAGTGTGCCACCTACCGCACCTTTTGTGGTAAGTACAAATGTAGTAGATGCTCCTGGCGCCAATTCAACTTCAAGGGTATCGTTGTAAACAGTGCCACTGGTTGTTTCAACTTCTGGTGCGGCGCCATCATAAATTTTGGCATCATTTTCAAATGTAAGCTTTGTGGCATCTTTTCTTTGGATTGTGACATTTTCTTTTGAAACAACACATTCATTTGTACCGTCTGTCAATGTAATCTTCATCGTCACGCCAGAGATTGTGCTTGATGTGCCGTACAAGAAGCCATTTTTGATTGTAGGAACTGTGAACTCTAGGCCGCTTGAATATTGCTCTCCACCTGTAAAGCCTGTGTCATTATAGAAGCAAACCCCGTTTGATGTGATAAGTGGTTTTGAGCTTGGAGAATCCGGGTCATTTCCTATCGAAGTGTCACCATAGAAGAATTCAATCTGTTTAACTTTGACATCTTGAACATTTGATTTATATCCATATGTATTAAGAGCGTCGGTTGAAATTGCTCCGGCACTATTGCTTATTGCATTTGCTTTCAGCCCTGTGAGAGTGATTGTTTGAGTGTTTTCTTCTAAACTGCCAAAGGTTGGTAGTGTAAGCGTTGTGTCGCGAGTGAGCTGTTGGGAAATAACAATATATGCATTGTTGTCCGATCTCTTATAAGACACTTCCACCGCTACTGGCTGACTGAAACTAGAGTGGACAAGATACAGATAAAGTATATAACTTTGTATATTGTTCTTAACAATTGTTTCGCCGTCGCCTGTTCCGCCAGCTATGTCAGCGAACCAACCTTTATTATTGGCCGGTGTGCCATCGTCATATATCTTAATAATTGTATAGTCGTCCGTTGCAAATGAAAGGTCAAACTGTTTGTAATATGTTCCATTTGTGCATTTTGCCTGAATAATCGCCTTACATCCTGTTGTGGCCGCCATCTCGCTTGTGATTTTAATTTCGTTTGCATAATAGTCAGGCGTTGTATTGTGATATGTGACTTCGTTGAAAATTGTGTATTGTTTGCTATCAACGGTTATTGTGGTTGGTGTGACCGTTTGATATTTTGCTCCTACAACAAGGTCTTGTCCTTCAGTCAAGGTCAAAGACGATGGGTCGCTGATTGTTGGGTTTGTCTGAGCAACAACTTTGAAATAGAATCTGAGTTTGTAATCAAAGTCATTTGTCGCATCGATATAGAAATTCTTCTCGCCAAGAACAAGGTTTTTAACAGTGACATAATTATCTGCTGGGTCTGGTGGTGTGCCAGCGCCTTTTTTAGTAAGACCGACGCCCGTGTCAGAATTCCAATTTTCGCTATTTCCACTAAATTCGTAAGCAAATGCACCAGAGCTGTTTGAGTTGTTTTTGTACATCAACGCTTTGATAACTTCGTCGTTGCTTTCATTTTCTTTTTCTGCAAAATAGAATTTTTGTGAGTCTCCGTCTGAATGAATTGTGTATGGAGTAGTTTTGTTTGTAGTGATTGTTTTTCCGCCTTCTACGATTGTGGATGCAGAATAGTATGATGAAGAATCAAAACCAGACTTGAAGGTGACCGTTGAACTTGGAAGAACTTTAAACAAGATGTCATTTTCTATGTCAATTGATTGTCCTGCAGAAATTGTGATTGTGTAAACAAGTTTCATCATCACATAATTTCCGTCATTGTTTGCACCTTGTGGAGAAATGTTGTAGTCATAGTTCTTTCCGTTGTGTTGAAGACCAGCAATTGTGATGTAGTTTTTCTTGATATCTGCCCCTGTCGCAGAACCACAAGAACCACCGGCATCTAGCTCAACTCCTGCTCTTGGGGTAAGTCCAGTATGATATATAATTTCTCCATCTGGAACAGTTTTGAGATAGTTGTGAAGAGCTGCTGCAGTAGTAGAGACAACATCATTTGCTTTAAAATAATGGGTTGGCTCATCTATGTCAACATAATTAACCCCTTGTTTTCTCACATTAACTCGTTTGTCAACTTCTCCTGCTGGATCTCCAGTACAGCTTGCAGTACTATAATATGGCGTGCCCACATTCACATAATTGATTGGACAATCATCAAATCCATATGTCAAAAGGGTGAAGTTTCCGCCATATTGTTTCATCTGTTCTACTGTCAATGAAATGCCCAGGCTTGTGTTTGTCAAAAGGGTCGTTGCACTGTGTGTGGAATCATAGTCAGCATTGAGAGTGATTGTTGTATAAGCATTTGCACTTTCGACAACGCCCGAGATTGAATAATATGAGTCAAGGTAGATGTTGTAGTTGATGCCGGTTTCTTTGTTGGTGCCGCTTATTGTAGCTGTGACCGATGTTTGTTTTATGGTCTTAAAATCGTCCTTGGTAAGTGTGACATTGTCGGTGGCCAGTGTCAATTTGTCGCTTGAAATTTCATCACCGTTTTTATATTTTGCCACAACTCTCTTTGTAAGTGTTGGTTCGGTAGTATAAATTTGATCATCATCAAGAGCATTGCCTACAAACATGTTTTCGCTGTAATTTGAATATGAACCTTTGTAAGCATAACCTTTATAACTTCTTCCCAAATCAATATTTTTGGTATTTGCTGTGCCGTCTGAAACAATTTTTGCCATTGCAACTGTGTGCGTCTTGTCATTTTCGAGTTTTATGTAATACGTTGTTCCATTTGTAACTCCCGATTTAAATGCATATTTCAAAATACGATTTTCTGCAAAAAGATTTTGCTCTTGATTTGCAAGGTCTTCAGCATAAATCGTTTCAGCATTTGCTGTGACAGGAGTGGCGCTCTTGTCTGTGACAGAAGCATAATTTGGAGCATTTGTTTCTATTGTAAAGTTGTTTCCATCTACGAATATAACACTGTATTCAACTTCAACTTCGTTTACACAAACCAAGAATGTCGCAGAGCCTTGGGCAAAGCTGCCTGAAAGCGTAAACCTTATGTTGTATTCGTTTTCGCCATTTGCTGAAATGCCTGTGGCGACAGAGTTGTAATTTGTGTCATTTATTCTGATTGTAAGATTTTCGATAGATGTAATTGCAAGACGCCAAGTGTGAATAAAGCCTGTCTCTACATCTGCCGCTTTGACGTAATAAGTATTATTTTCTTTTTCGAATTTGTAAGTATTTTCGTTTACCTTTTTAACAACAACTTGCTCTGAAAGAACAGTTTCGCCTTCGTCGCATTCTAAATTGGCATAGAATAATGTCCCTGTTTTAGCATAAGCAACATCTTCTACAACAATTCTGTTTTTATCCGCAAAATTTGCCATCGAATTAAAGAAGTCGATCAGGTCTGCGCTGTGGGTTCCACCACTTCCATGTGATGGTTCCGCTGAGATGTATTCAACTGAAAGTTCGGTGCCGGCAGGACTTGGATAATGTGCAACCACATTTACATTTTTGTAAACCGTGTAAGAATATGTGACTGGGACTTCAAAAACCTTTTTTCCATTAAAGTAATAGCCTAATGTCAGATATTCATAATAAACTTGACTAGTTGAAACATTTGGCGGCGTAATAGCTATTGTTGTCCCCGGAGTTATAATCTCTCCGTTTTGCTTAATAAATGTAAAGTTTGTTACATCAATCTCTGTAAATGCACCCGCAAGTTCGGCAAGAGTGATATCAAATGATTTTTGTCCATATTGTGGAGTGGCGTTGTTGTAAGAACGAGCCTTCTCTTCAAAGTTGGCTTTTACAAGAAGGGTAATGTTGAAGGAATATGTATCATCAATAGTAATTGTAAACTCAATGTTTCGGTCGTCAGTGAAAGATGAGAAGGTGACATTTTTGTCTGTATCATTGTCAACTATTGTTCCAGCAGGTTGTGAGAAATTAATTGTGTGTCCACCTTCAACTGTCAATATAGCTGCAAAAGCAACCTTGGAGCCAGCATTGACTTGTGTAAGATTTTGTGTGATTGTATAATTTCCAACTATTGTCAAATCGATATAGAAGGCAATTTGTGTGTCTGTGTAAACCACAATTGTAAATGTTTTGTCGTTTGGAATTGATGATTTTGTGGTGAAAGTGATAGTCTTTTCTGTATTATCAAAAACAATATCTTCATTGAAATAACTTGCAAAACCTTCTCCCAAAGCATAGAAGCCAGCCAGCGCAACATCGCTTTGGATCGCTCCAACTTGTTCTTTTATATCAAGGTTGAAAGTTGTTTCGGAGCCATCTGCTTTGAGCGTTGTCGAGAAAGTCCTTGGGTTGACTTGTGACAATGCTACACCGCCTTTTGTGACTGTGGCAACATAATTTTTTGATTGATTGAATCTTAATGTATATGTATTTTCTCCACCAATCAAGTCTTTTTCATCCAATGAGAGAGTCCTTGCCACAACTATAGTCAATTTTGTCGTGTCATCAACTGGGGTGATGTTTAAAACTTCTCCAACAAAGTTATATTCAAAGTAGTTTGAATAATTTTCTGGTGAGATTTCTTCACTATCTACATATGCCGTTTTGACTGAGAAAGTCTTTGTAGCATCAAAGGAAATGGTAAAGTAATATTTTTCATCGCCATTCTTTTGTACTTCTTTTTCTGCACTCGTCTTGCCGGCCTGTCTTATGCACTCATCATCAAAGTAATATGCTGCTGTATTTGCAAAGAATTTTACCCTTTCTGGTTTTACATAATATATAGAACTATCTTCAAACGAATAATGTCCATCTTCAAAAGTCAATACTTTGTCTTCTAAAAGTTCTTCTTCGTCTGCTGTGCATTCAGTATTTGTATAATATTTTTCACCACTTTGTGCAACAAATGTGATATCTTCTGGTTTTACATAGTATGTAAAGCCAAGCGAAACGTTTTCAATTCTAAGTTCTTCGGAATTATGTTTGCTGTTTGTAGCAGTTAAAGTTTCGGCAAAGTCGATTTTATAATCATACACTTTTACATCTGCGGCTTTGACATAGTATGTTGTCGCACTATCAACAAATTTGTAATATTGTTTACCTTCTACTCTATACACAAATTTAGAAGTTGAAAGCTCTCCTGCCTTATTGCCAAGGCTTTCATCTGAATAATAATCTGTATTCTCTGGTGCAACATATGATGAGATGTAATATTCTCTTGAATATTTGTCAAGATATTCGGCGTCTTGAGCATATGGATAATTTATATCTCCAAGAGTAAAACTTGGCACAACTTTTATGCGGTAGAACCATACAACTGGGGCTGCCGTTGAATTTTTCTTTGAGATTGAAAGTCTAAGAACGATATATGTCTCTATCTGTGATTCTGTGTGAGTAATTGAAATCTCGTTTGTTGTTGAGTTGTATGATACAATGCCAGGAATATACCCGTCTGCACCTTCTACAATTGAAACTTCGATGGTGTAGCTAGTGTCATTTATTTTTGTGGAATCATAATAGAATCCAAACACCTGTCCTGCGGCGAAGTCGTCATCTAAATTGTTTGAATAGTGAATAATTTTGTATGTTTGACCGGCATACAGTTCTTGACAAATGTTATAACTTGCTTGTTGTTGCCCCACTTGATAAAAATAAGTCTCTTCGAGAAGTGCATATCCATTTTCACCAAGTCTTGTGTGAGAATCATTCTCTTTATAATAGTTTGTGACAAGAGTTTCAAAATCGGTGTAATCATTGTAATAATTAAACTTCATTTCGCCAGCATTGTCAGGCAAAGCGCCGTTGTTGTAATAAACAAATTTGTCTCCTGTGGCAGTCGCAATGACATTTATATGAGAAACAATTGTTAGCGTTTTAGAATAGTCATCTTTTGCAGTTTCTTGCATATCAAAGCCATTGTTGTCTAACGAAATAAGAGAATTGTTGAGTGCGACATAAATGCCTCCGGTTGTATTCTGTTTGTTTACAACTCCATATGTTTGGTCATTATATAGTGTCAAACCATCATTAAATTCGTACTCTTTTCCCGAAACAAGCACAAGATAAGTATTTCCTTTGTATTGAACCTTTTGAACCTTTTCAACTGTTTCATCAAAGATACTGTCTGTCCCACTATATTTCAAATTAAACTTAAGTGAAAGTTGGTTTGTGTCAGATTTGACTATTTTTGAGCCGTATTTCCTTATGCCATAAACACCACTTGTCTCACCTTTTGAAATAGCAAAGTCTTGGTTTGTTTTTTCGCCAAATGCGAGAGTCAAAGTTGTGTCTATTCCAACCCCGAATTGTTTTTCTGACTTAGATAAGTCTAAGGCTAAATATTTTGAATCACATGTGTTTGTTGCTGTCCAACTAGTTGTGCCAAGAGCTTCTGGTTCTGCTGCGCCACTCTTGTGTGTAATGTAGTAATCTATATAGTCCGTTGCCCTGTAGAAATTGTAATAATCGCTTAAATTTTTGCCAAAAACTGATTTCGCATCAAGTTCTGGCCTTTCCATATCTCCAGTTGCCACTGCAATAATATTTGGATTTATGTATAGTTTCAAACTAATTTTGAATGAATAATATGTCTTTCTAATATAAATTGTGAGTTCTGCAGTAGTAAATGTTGTACAAGGTTCTATTTTTAGATAATAATACTCTGATTCTTTGTCATGTGTTATTTTAACAATATCTTCTTTGTCTGCTGTTTGATAGAGTTGTTCTACACTAAGATCTCCCCACATGTTTCGCCATGTCTTTTTGTGGTTTGTGCCATCTGGATAATTTGCTGTGTAGAGTGGAAGAATTTCGTTTAGGTCGTATTCTTTGTCGGCAAAAATTGATATTGCATTGTCTTTTTCAATTAAGTAGTCGCTATATCCAAGTTCTTCGTTTTTGCTTGCAATCATATTTGATTCATAAATATCTTGCATACATACAAGGTCAACAGTTATGTTGAACAAGCTCTCGTTTTCGTCTTTTGCAACAAAGCGGATTGTTGTAGTCTGATCAAATGAACAAACAAATTTCAAACTCGTCACCCGTTTTCCAATCCATGCACCTATAGTGTCTAACCCTGATGTTGTCGATGTACCATCTGGACCGGTTATTTCTATCATTTTCAACAAACTTTCTTTTGCGCTGTCGCCAGTAGATGTTGTAATAGACGATAGTCCAGAAATATATGTGTCGTCAAAATAGAATTTAACATCAACCGGAGTGTCACTATTTCCCACATAAACCTTGATAAGATCTGCAAGACTTATAGATAAATCGTTGTTAAATGGAATATATTTTGAAATTGTCACGGCGCCCTTGTCGCCCTCTATATAATTTTTCTCGCCTCCAACTAGCGTCGAAGCATCATATTCTACAAGCGAAACGCCTTCACTTTTTACATTGAAGTTAAATTGCTTTCCATACTTAAGTTCTACACCAGTTTTATTTCCACTTTCATCGTATGTATAAATCTTGTCTTTTCTGTCTTTATAAACACACGCTTCAAGCATGGTTGATTTATTATTCGCAGATGAGAAGCTTGCAATTTTATTTCCTTCGGCACTTAGATTTATTATCTTTTCTTGTCCGGTTTGGGCAGTTTCAACAAACTTCATTTGATATTCGCCTGAAGATTGATCAATTTCTCTGCCAAATTGGTCTTTCAGTGTAAATTCAAGCAAAGCATTTAACTGATCTACCGCCGACCCTACTGCACCAGGTGCAGGAAGTTCTCGAGAACCCCAAACGATTGTTTGTCCCGCTGCTTTAATATCTACGTTTATTGTTGCCAAACCATTATCTACAACACCACCTTCATAAAGATCTGTGGCGTTTTCTGAGGTCCAATTTATTTCAACTGGTTGAGGATAATAAACGTTAAAGTGGCAAACATCTCCACTCTCTGTTGACACCTTTGCTCCATCAACAAAAAGAGGCAAGATTTCTGATTGAATCTCTTTTCCGTTGTTGTAGCTTAACTGCATATAAATTTCTTTTCCCAAGCTAAGAATATCTAGGTTTGGCTCAAAAAATTGTTGGTTTATCGCAAACATCCCTTCGAATACGGCAAAACCTTCCGGCTCGCCGGTTGTTTTTTGGGCAAAGTTTTTAAGCGTAAGGTAATTTGCGGTTTCATCACCATATCCATCTACACACGTAAAATAAACTCCGCCTTCAGCATTTCCAATGTTTACCGCTCTTATAAGCTTGTCTGCATCTTCTACACCTTTTAAATAGATCTTAAGGTTGATTATTCCTTCGTTTGTAGCAGGAATATAATATTCTGTTTCAATTTCAATAAAATCTTCGCCTTTTGTACCTTCTAAATAAACGCCAGTATTTTCAGAAACAATATTTCTGATTGAAAGCGTACTTTCCACTTTAACGGTACGCACATAACTTGTGTTTACCAATTTGTATTTGGCGCCATCCATAATTGGTGCACCATCTGCTTTTGTTTGAATTGTTGCAACAAAAACTTTTACTTCTCCTGTAAAGCTTTCTTTAGCAATAAGCATACCATCTGGGATTTCATAAAGCCTATAAGCTTTTCCCTCACCGCGAGCCACCGTGCCATTTACTACAAGAGAATTTTCTACATAATTCTTTGTATAATCTCCAGATAAAGTGCAAACAAAATAGTCGCTAAGATCTGTGTTTGCCGGAAGAATTGACGCCACATCTTTTTCATCAACAAAAACGAAATATCTTATTTCTTGATAAACATTTTCATTCCAGTTGTCTGTTTTTTGAATGTCTTTTGTGAGATCTTTGCTTGAAGGTTCGATGCTGCCATCTTGTTTGTAATTTATGAGCATTGAAATCGTATCTTGATCTCCCCAAGCTGGCGGCTCTTCATTTTCTCTTTCTTTAAACAAAACATTGAAGGTTTTTTCAAGAGTATCTTCCAATCCTGCCCTGAGGCCATCTATTGTGAAATAGTTTGTATAAGCACCATTTTCATCTTTTGTGAAGAAATTGATTTCAAGCACCTTTAGTGTGTTAGAAACTTCTGTTGAACTAATTTGCCAGAAGTAATTATCATAATTTTGTGGTGCTGTATTTGGAAGAAGATAATAAACCGCTTCTGATGTAGGGGCGTAATCTTTTGTCTTTGAATAATCTTCAAATTCAACCGAGGTTGCCGTCACCCTAGCAACTCTTCCGCCTAAAATGCTCAGGTTTGAATCGCCTGTAATTTTAATACCCATATTTGAAAGTAGCGCACCAGTATTTGCTTCTCCAGCTGTCGCTGTGACAGAAACGCCAAATGTGGCATCCCCAACAGTAGTCGAGTTTGTCGTCAATCTTAAATATTTGTTTGCATAAGCTTCAAACCTTTCATTAACTTGGTCGTATTTGTTTCCTGCTGGTGCAAACGAAATCGAATCAATTGTTGCGCTTGAAATCTGCAAAGTGACTGAGGCAGATTTGTATTTCTTTGTGTTTGCAGCAAGTCGAGCATCAGCCAAAATTGTAGTTTTTATGTTTTCCATAATAGCTGGAGTCATTTCTTCATATGTGTATCCATATTGTGCCAAGCGCTCTCTTTGGTAAAATGAATTTGAGAAAGTATACGCAGTAATCAAAACTGTTCCATTTTGTCCTGCGTGAAATTTTTTGGTTTGGTATGAGTATGTAATATTTTCGCCTTGGATATCAAAAAACACCAATTTTGACGCACTTGTGTCAGAGAATAAAAACTTGCTGTTTGTCGGCTTGAAAATTTCATCAACTGTAAATTCTGTATCTGAATAGACTGTATATGCGTTTTGTGAATTTTTAGTTTCCCCTGTAGGAAGAATGTAAAAATCTGAAACTGGAACATCAACACATATCTTTGTGCTTATTGGGTCTAGCAGGAGATTTGATGATTTAATTGTCAAGATTGAGTTTCCACCAACTACGGTATCAAAATGTGTTGTGCTGTTGTAAGCTTTGACAAGTTCTACTTTAAATGGCTTTCCTATTTCGGCTACTTTTGGAACTTTGATTATGCCATCTTCAATATAGTCGCCTGATGTTATGCTAGCGCCTTCAAAAGAAAGTTGGAGCTCTTTTTCTGTCACATCTTCTGTGTTTGAAGAAACAGTCATCATAAAATCGCCAGATGTTTTATACTCAGCAGAGTAGTTTGCACTATCAACATAATAAGCCAGAGTGTCGGCATTTTTATCTGGGCTTTCTACGACCTGTGAAAAATAAATATCTTGCGGCTCAACAATCTTCTCTTTAAGTCCGCCAGAAATATATACCCCAAGAGTTGTCACTCCGGCCACACCCACTAAGCTTCCAATTGCTAAAAGGATGACCTTCCAAACACTCATTACTCCTCTTCTAATCATAACCAAAACTCCAAAAAAAATTTTGTTTAGTCCAAAAATCTCTTAGCAAAAAATATTTTAAAAATTATAAAATAATTCAAAAAATATTGTTTGCTATTTCGACAAAATAATTATACTATTTTCCAATATTTTTTCGCAAGCAAATAAGCATTAAAAATAAATAAATAATAATATAATGACTCCGGCAAAAATGTTGACACAAAAAGAACAATGCGATATAATAACGATATGGAAATAAATTTTGAAGTTTTAAATTTTTTAAACATGAACAATGAGCGCCTTGGAAAGCTTTATAAGAAGGGGAAACTTGGTTTTTTCTCAAAAGCAACAACCATTCCAGACGAACTTTTTTTGTCGAGAATAAATCTTGATAAATTGTCAGAAGAAATAAAATATCCAGATTTTCTTTTTAAAACAAATTTAAAAATAAAGAAATTTTTCAAAAAATCATTAAAAAATAATAAAAAATTATTAAAAATTGCATTTTTAAGTGAATTTTTGAATAAAAACAATAATTTTGAAATTAAATTTTTCTTAATGGCAAGATCAGCAATTTTAAGAAAATTGCTCAGAGAATATTCTGGTTCAAATTTCAAACCTTTTAAAATTTATGAAGAACTTTTTTCTCTCAACCCTGTTTTTGAAGAGTTGATGTTTGAATCATATGAAAATATTGATAATCTTGATAAGTTTTTGATAGAGCTGCCGACAAAATACAAGGATTTATATGAGCAAAAACTTGAAGTGTTAAATAAAAAACAAGAAAAACAAGCCAAGAAAGCTGAACAAGAGAGGTTGGTTTTAGAACAAACGGCCAAACTAGCAAAAGCTTCGAAAACGAAAGAAACTAAAAAGACGGTCTCAAAAGCAGAAAAAACAACAAAAAAACAACCAAATCTTATAAAAACCACTGTTAAGGAGAAATAATGATTCAAGCAATAAATGTGTCTCTTGCCTTTGGCGGAAGAACTCTATATAAAGAAGTCAACTTAAAATTCACAAAAGGGAACTGCTATGGCATCATTGGTGCAAACGGAGCAGGAAAATCAACCTTTTTAAAAATCTTAACCGGCGAAATCGAACCAAACACCGGCGAAATTTTGATTACACCTGGCGAAAGAATGTCTGTTTTGGAGCAAAATCAAAACAAATATGACAACGAAACCGTTTTGGATACCGTTTTGCTTGGTCACAAGCGCCTTATGGAAATTCAAAAAGAAAAGGATGAGCTTTATGCAAAACCAGATTTTTCAGAAGAAGACGGAATCCGTGCCGGGGAGCTCGAAACCGAATTTGCAGAACTTGGTGGTTGGGAAGCAGACGGCGAAGCAAAAACTCTTCTTCAAAACTTAGGTGTTGGCGAAGAACTTTTTTATGAACAAATGGCAAACCTTGATAGCAAAATCAAAGTCAAGGTTTTGCTTGCGCAGGCGCTTTTTGGAAATCCTGACATTTTGGTTTTGGACGAACCAACAAACAACCTTGATTTTAAAACTATAAGATGGCTCGAAAACTTTTTGCTTGATTTTGAAAATATTGTAATCATTGTTTCTCACAATCGTCACTTCTTAAACAAAGTTTGTACACATATATGTGATGTTGATTTTGGTCAAATCAATATGTATCTTGGAAACTATGACTTTTGGTATGAAACAAGCCAACTTCTTGCAAGACAAGCAAAAGACCAAAACAAAAAAGCAGAACAGCGCGCAAAAGAACTTAAAGAATTTATTGCTCGATTTTCTGCAAACGCTTCAAAGTCTAAGCAAGCTACGAGCCGAAAGAAAGAACTTGAGAAACTTACTATTGAAGATTTGAAACCATCTTCAAGAAAATATCCTTATGTAAATTTTGAACCAGAACAAGAAATTGGAAAAGAAATTTTGAAGGTTGAAGGGCTGTCAAGGGCAGGGATGTTTAAAAACCTGTCTTTCAATGTTGAACATGGCCAAAAAATTGTGTTTTTGTCATCAAACAGTTTGGTCTTGACCACACTTTTCAACATTCTTGCAGGAAAAGAATCTGCAGATTCTGGCGAAATAAGGTGGGGGAAAACAATCAAATACTCTTATCTTCCACAAGACAACCGTGAATATTTTGACAACTGTCATCTATCAATCGTAGATTGGCTTAGACAATACTCAAAAGATAAAACAGAAAGTTATGTGAGAAGTTGGCTTGGTCGAATGCTTTTCTCGGGTGAAGAAAGTTTGAAAGAAGTCAATGTTTTGTCGGGTGGCGAACGCGTAAGATGTATGCTTGCAAAAATCATGCTTGAAGCCGGGAATGTTTTGATATTGGACGAACCAGTAAACCACCTTGACCTTGAAAGCATAACATCTCTCAACAAGGGCATGCAAAACTTTAAAGGTGCGATGCTTTTTGCAACCGGCGACCAAGAAATTATTGAAACTGTTGCAAACAGAATTATTGATATTGTGGATGAAAACACCATTATTGACAAACAGATGTCTTATGAAGAATATATGGAAAAGTTTAAAAATAATTAATTGCAACTATTTAATTTGTTGACTTTTTGTGGAAATGTGGATTATAATAATCCTAGCGATGAAGGAATTGGCAACTCCTGAGCAAACGCTTGTCGGCGTAAAGACATTTAATGAAGGTAAGGTTTTCCTTATGAATTAGGGTGGAACAGCGAAATACAATCGCCCCTATGTCAGCTTTGGCATAGGGCTTTTTTGTTGTTATGCCACAAAAGGAGAAGATTATGGAAAAGAAATTGACGATGGAAACAATTGTGAATTTGTGCAAAACTAGGGGATTTGTTTTTCCAGGCAGTGACATTTATGGTGGTTTTGCAAACACTTGGGATTTTGGCCCAATAGGGGTTGAACTCAAAAACAATATCAAAAAGGCTTGGTGGAAAAGGTTTGTCCAAGAAAGTCCAAATACTTATGGCGTTGATGCTGCAATTTTGATGAACCCAAAAACTTGGGAAGCAAGTGGTCATGTGGCAAGTTTTGGCGATCCAAAGATGGATTGTAAAAACTGCAAACAGCGCTTCCGTGCCGACACATTGATCGAACAACACAGCAAAGGAACTGTTGCTGCTGAGGCGATGACAAATGAAGAGATGGAAAAATATATTGATGAAAACAACATCAAATGTCCACATTGCGGAGTAAAGGCGTGGACACCTATTAGAAAGTTTAACCCTATGTTTGTGACATCTCGTGGCACCCTTGAGGCTGAGGCTGACAAGGTTTATCTTAGACCAGAAACCTGCCAGGGTGAATATGTAAACTTTTTAAATGTTCAGCGTACGATGAGAGCAAAAGTACCTTTTGCTATTGCTCAAATTGGAAAATCTTTTAGAAACGAGATCACTCCTGGAAACTTTTTGTTCCGTACCGTAGAATTTGAACAAATGGAGCTTCAAAACTTCTGCAAAGAAGAGTCATCAATGGAGACTTATGCACAATACAAAAAAGATGCCCTCAAATTTGTTGAAGATTTGGGGCTTTGTGCAGAACACCTTCGCTATCATGACCATGACAAACTTGCTCATTATGCAAAAGCGGCATGCGACATTCAATATTTATTCCCTATTGGTTGGCAAGAATTGAATGGAATTCACCATCGTGGCACTTGGGATTTGTCTAGACATCAAGAATTTTCTGGAAAAAGCATGCTCTATACAGACCCTGTGACAAATGAAAAGTTTTTACCAAATGTAATTGAATATTCAATCGGTGCTGACAGGCTTACACTTGCACTTCTCTGTGAAGCTTATGATGAAGAAGTTCTTGAAAATGGTGAAACAAGAATTGTTATGCATCTAAACCCTGCAATCGCACCTTTTAAGGTGGCAATTCTTCCACTTCAGAAAAATCTTTCAGAAAAAGCAAAAGAAGTTTATTCAACTCTTTCAAAAGAATTTATGTGTGATTATGATGAAGCGGGCTCTATTGGAAAAAGATATCGCCGTGAAGATGAAATCGGAACGCCTTTCTGTGTGACGATTGACTTTGATACTCTTGAAGACAACTCGGTGACAATTCGAGATAGAGATTCGATGGAGCAGGTTAGACTTCAAATTGACAAGGTTGCAGATTATATAAAAGAAAAGATAAAATTTTAGACAATAAAAAAAACACTCGATTGAGTGTTTTTTTCTTTTAGACATTCAAAAGTCTTAAAATGTGCTTGTTCATAATCATAAGCACAAGGTCGCAAACCCAAATGATAGCTCCACCAAAGATTCTGATGATGCCTGCGACAATCTTGCCTTCTTGAATTCTTGTGACAACCCCACAAATCCAAGCCGTAAATGGAATGATTGCAAGAATCAAGCTTACGATGTAGTCAAGACCAAAATAATCTGATTTCTTTGCCATTTTTTTCTCCTTTTTTTATTTGTAATTTGTTATTACATTATTAATTTTAAAACTTAAAAAAAATATTGTCAACAAATTAAACTTAAAATAATATATGTTTTTAAAATTTCTTTAATTCGTGTTAGGAGCAAACACTCTTATTTAAAAAGTTTCTCTTTTCTAGTCAGCAGCGTCCAGCCAAACATTGTGCGAAACAGGCTTGCCCAATAGGTCAATCTAGCACTATCCAAAAACCGTCTACACTCTTCTATCTCTGGTTCAACCAAAAATATTCGCAGAAAGTCCAACGCAAAATCTGACGCTTCTTTTTCTATGGCGATTTCTTTGTATTTGACTATCAATGCAACAACAAATATCAAAAACGAAACCCCAACAGCCCCTATGCCAAAATAAAGATACATTTCATTTAAAACTTTAAACAAACTAAGAAGCGCCAAAACAATTCCTGTCAAAGATGTTGGCACAAAGAAAACTCCTATGGCCCTGCCTGTTCGGCGAAGTTTCCAATGTCGTTTTAGTTTGTCGCCTTCAAAATCTTGTCTTGCATGCCCCAATTCGTGTGAAACGATTGCAAGTGATGCGAGGCTGTTTGAATGCGTTGTGTTGTCACTTAATGCAATTGTGCCAGCGCCGTAATGATCTTTATACTCTTCTGCTTTTGAAACTCTCAGCATGCCCTTAAAACTCATTCTGTTTATTTCGGATACATAATCAAGCGTCGTTATGCCATAAGAATTTCGCATTTGCGAAAGTTTTTTTAAGCTTTCTCGATAGTTGTCAAAAGAAAAGTTTGCAACCGCAAGGCAGATGCAAAGCAAAACAACAACAATCGCTACCGCTCCAATAACCAAATAAGTAATCATATTTCAATTATAGTTTAAGCAAACAAAAAAAGCAACTTTTTGCAGTTGCTCTTTTTGGACTGGATGTTTTTAAGTTATCAACAAAACCACACTGCCTTTTCGAACTTTTGTGCCAAATGGCGGAATTATTTTTTTGACAATTCCACCACTCCCATCTATCTCATATTCGAGTTGAAGCTTTTTAAGTTGTGCTACCGCATTGGCAAGACTCATTCCTATTAAATCGGGCATCTCAACTTCTTCAATAATGACACCTGAATCGTCTTTTTGAATATCATAAAACTCAAAAAATTTTTCAAAAAATTGTTTTCCATATGGTGCAGCCACCAGAGCTCCATAATATGCGCCTGCACCCGCTTCGTCAACCAAAATCATAAACAAATATTCTGGGTCGTTTGCCGGATATGTTCCAATAAAACTTGAAATGTATTTCCCGGTTGCAATCCTTCCGTTTTCGTCATATTTTTGTGCCGTTCCTGTCTTTCCGCCCACATTGTATCCTTCTACAAAAGAATAATCTTTTATTTTGTTTTCTGCTTTTTGCAATAAAAAATTTACCATTTCGCTGGTTTTTTCTGAAACAATTCTTTTTGATTCTGTTTTTGGTTTGTATGTGATATTTCCGTTTGTGTCTGTGGCCTGTTTAATAATTGTTGGCGTTGTATAAATTCCACCATTTGTTATGCCGGCAACAATAGATAAAAGTTGGAGCGGCGTGACCGCTATTGCATGTCCAAATCCCATTCTCGCCAGGTCAACTATTTTGACATTTTTTTTGTTCATTAAAATGCCGCCACTTTCTCCCTTTATGGTTATACCTGTCTTTTGCCCTATTCCAAATCTTTGCATATAATCATAAAATCTGTCTACGCCCAAACGCTGAGCCAAGTCCATAAAACAACAGTTGCAAGAGTTTGCAAACGCTTCGACCAAAGTTTGACTTCCGTGTCCAATCGTTTTCCAACATTTTATTCTCTGCCCATCTACAACTCTGTATCCTGGGCAATAGAATCTGTTTTCAAGGCTTGTCACTCCAGCTTCGAGCGCTGCGGCGATTGTTAGAATTTTAAATGTTGAGCCTGGTTCGTATGTGTCTGTGACCGCATTCATTTTTGATTGGGTAAACAATGCGGATAGGTCGTCGCGCGGAACATCGTTTAAATCAAAGCTTGGTTTTGTGGAAATCGCCAAAACTTCGCTCGTCTTTGCATTCATCACAATTCCTGTGACCGCTTTTGCTTTTTGTTCTTCGTAGCACTTTTTTAATATTTGTTCTAGCATGATTTGTATTTTGCTGTTTGTGGTGAGTGTGACATCCTCTCCGGCAGTGCCCTTCACATAATATCTTAAAGTTCCGCCAATTTCTTTGCCTTGTAAATCACTTTGAACATAGCTATATCCATCTTGTCCAATTAAATAATCGTTTAAATAAGCTTCAATTCCAGCTTGCCCAACATTATCTACGGAAGTAAACCCCAAAAGCTGAGTCATTAAATCTCCATAAACATATCTTCTTCCAACATTTTCTGTCAGGTAGATCCCGGGCAAATTTTCTAAATAAATTTTTTCTGCTATTTCGGGTTCGATTTGAAGCTTGAGAAGCGTTTCTGATATGTTTTTTCTTGAAACTTTTTCAAGTGTCTTTTGAAAATCTAAATCTAAAATTTCGCTAATTTTCTTTGATGTCTCTTCCGCATTTTCAACTTCTCTTCCCCGAACATAAACATCATAAGTCGTATAGCTTACTGCCAATGTGTCGCCTGTGCAATCAAAAATATTTCCCCTTGGTGCACAAAGAGAAAGGTCACGGGTCCACTGGTCTGTGGCTTTTGATTGAAGTTCTTCTCCATTTATGATTTGAACGATAAAAAGCCTTACTCCTAGTCCACAAAACAAAATAAGGAGTGCTAAAAGCACTCCTTTTATTCTTTTTTGCATTGAATAAAGCGAAAATGAGTGTTTCAAAGTTAACCCCCGAAAACCCCTCCTAACCAATTGCAAAGACTGTCAAACCAATTTGTCTTTTTTCCAACTTCGCCTGCATGCTCGCCTTCTTCAGGGTATGTCTCTAAAAATTGCATGCTTTGTTTTGTTGTGTCAAGCTTTGTAATGTTTTTCAGATATTTATAAAGGTTGAGCTGATACGTTTCTTCAATTTGTGTATAGTGAGAAGCCATATTGTCAATAACGATTGAGTTTACAATCGAAACCACCGCAGTTGCACCAAGAGTACAGGACAAAGCTATACCTGCCGCCCTTGCGTTTTTGTGCTTGTTTTTTGATTTCTCTACACTGACTTTCAACTTGGTTTTACTTTCTTTTATCAAATCATAGTTGGGTTTTTCAATGATATTTTCAGACTCATCTTGTTGCTCTGTTGTTGAAAACTGTTGTTTTCTCAACTCTTCTTTTTCAGCCTGAAACTTTGCAAGTTCTTCGTCTTCTTTTTGTTTTTTGATGTCTGCAAGCGTTATACCAGAAAAGGTGTCAACATAACTTGGTTGGGCTTCTTGTTGTGGCACAAAAACAGATTCTTGTTGAATTTCTTCAACAACTTCTTCTGTTTCGGCTTGGCTCTCTGTCAAAACACTTTCTTCTGCTTGTGGTTGAACTTCGGTTTCTTTCTCTGTTTCAACTTCTGGCTCTAAAACAAGTCTGTCCATATATTATATTAACCTCCTTTCTTTGATATGAATTTATAATTTTTCGATTATTCTAAGCTTTGCGCAAGTGCTTCTTGAATTGTCTTTTTGTTCTTTTTCACTGGCGACAATCGGCTTTCTGTTTACTAACTTTATTGTTGCTTTATGCCCACATATACAAATCGGTGTTTTTGGTGGACACAAACAATCTGTGTTTTCAAGTTTGAAAAGATTTTTTACTATTCTGTCTTCTAGGCTATGAAACGTTAAAACTGCACCACGTCCACCTGGCAACAACATATCAATAAGTTCTTTTAAGACTTTTTCGAGTCCTTCAAGTTCGGCATTTATATAAATTCTTAGTGCTTGAAAGACTTTCTTTGACGCTCCGCCACGGGAATAAACGACTTTTTTAGGCAAACTTGCTTCAATGATATCTCTAAGTTCAAATGTAGTTGTTATTCTTTTTTCTTGCCTTTTTGTGACGATGTTTTTTGCAATGTTTTTTGCAAATTCTTCTTCGCCATATTTAAAGAAAATTTCTGCCAACTCGTTTTGTGAAAAAGTGTTTATTATCTCTTCTGCGGTCAACACATTTTCTGCTCTGTCCATTCTCATATCAAGCGGTCCGTCATGAACAAACGAAAATCCCCGCCCCGCTTCGTCTATTTGATAAGAACTTACTCCCAAATCAATCAAAAATCCGTCTATTTTAAAAATTCCCATTTTTTTCAATATTTTAGGCGCTTCTTTGTAATTTGATTTTATCAGTGAAACTTTGTCGATATATTTCGAAAGTGCTTTTGTACTCTTGTCAATGGCGTCTTGGTCTCTGTCAAAAGCATATAAATGTCCGGCTTTTAATTTTTTGACAATTTCTAAAGAATGTCCACCGCCACCAACAGTGCAGTCAACATATATTCCGTCCTTTTTTATATTTAGCCCTTCAATTACTTCATTGAGCATAACAGGTATGTGCTTAAATTCCATATTTCCTCTTTGTCTTATCTTAGCACAAAAAATTAGATTTGAAAAGTTTATTTGTTGTGTTTTTAAAAAAGAAAAAGAGCCTGTGGCTCTTTCAAGTAATTTTTAATTTTTATAATTCTTTGTTGCTTTCCAAGTTTTTTTCTGTAGTTTTTTGAGATAATTCTTGTGCCTCTTCATAAATTTTTGAATAATTTTCAATCGTATTTTTTATTTCAGATGAAGTTTCTAAGCCTTCAACCTCACAAGGCTTAGCACCTTTTTCAATTAAATACTTTATCGCACAAACATCTTTCTTTTCTGCCGAAACTTCCATTGCTCTCTCATTCATGAAATCATTTAATGTGTCTTTCGGGAATTCTTTTAAATAATCATCTAAAATTTCTGGAGTAGTTGATAGATTTTCAAAAACTTTTTCTATCATAGGGTACAAGATTTCTTTTTTGTCAATAGTTTTAAAATAATCATATTGCATACTTGCAGATTCTAAGCAATATTTAAGTGCTTCAAGCCGTTTTTCTATGTCTGAATCTTTGTTTATTTTTGAAAGACAACCTGCATATACTGTAAACACTTCTGCCATTTGTCTAATCGGAACGCTGTTGATAACTTGCTTGCAGGTAATTGTAAAACTATCAAAATTTTCTTTTAATTGTTTGTTAAAATACTCCGGTCCATAATAATTTAAATAATCCTTAAACGATTCTGCTATTATGTTGGCCCCATGAGTCTTATCATATTGCTCAAACAAGTCAATAATATTTCCAAAGTGATCTATCGGTGACTCAAACGATGCATTTTCAGCGAACATCTTAATTCTATTTTTTAATTCATTTTTTAAAAGGCCGGTTTCATCTACACTTAATGGCTTTTTCCCTCCTAATAAGCCTTTCAATTTCTTTAAGCCTCTTTTCTCATATTTGTCCGATAACACCGGAAGAGGTCTAAGTAGCATTCCGCCAAATAGCTTTTTTAATTTTTTTTCAAACATATTTTTCCCCCTTTAAATCAGTTGTAAACCGAGTTTTATATATTGTACAGTTTTAAACTGTAGAATGTCAATAGATGAGAGAGAAAATTTATCGATATTGTAAAAACTTTTCTAAAAAACTTATAGTGGCGCCAGATTGCTTTAGTCATGACACAAAAAGAGGTTGCAAAATCAGCATTAAGCCTCAAGGTTATCAGGCTTATGAAAACTTTCTATGCCGGCCACTGAGAATCTCTTGAAACTTGTAGATTTGTTTAATGTGTCTCTCGATGACATTTTTATAATAAGAAAGTAAAAAACCACAGAACATGTGGTTTTTTATTTTATATTCCCAACAAATCATAAATTGCTGTTTTAAGGCCGTCACTGAAGCTATCTTCATTTTCAATAGCATCGTGGATCATCGAACCATAATTTGTTCTATCACTTTCTGACAGAATAGCATCTTGACCAGCTTCTTCAATAAGCGTGTCAAGGTTTTCTATGATTTCAATCAATTCGGCCTCATCCTCTGGCGTTGTTCCTTTTTCACCATTGATTGCATCAACAAATGCATCGATAAATGCTTGTGGATCGGCACCTAGATTTTCACCTTCAAGGGCTTCCGCAATTGTTTCTGCAAGAGCTACCGCATTGTCTATTTCTGCAAATTTTGCTTCATAGTCGATTGTGTAGTATTCGTTTGAGTCTGAAACGCCTAATATGGCTTTTACTTCTGTGTAGTGTTCGTTTGGTTCAATTCCTGGACCTGTATAATTTGGTTGGTTTGCTAATGCAACCAAATCATCCTCTCCTGTCATATACCAAATAAGGTTTGCAAAAACTTCTTTAAATACGCCATCTTTTGTTCCGCCATTGTAAGCGTTTGTTTTCAAAGAGTTCAAGAGCGCTCCTATATTTGAAAGTTTTGTATAATCAATCGTGTCATCAATCTCAAGTTCGAGAAGGGTGTTTATTGTGGCAACTGTCTTTTCTTTTGTAAATGTTGCGTCTGTTTGTGGAGAGTGTGGGTTTACACCCGTAATTGATTCAACTCCGCTATCCACAGTTTCTATCAACGTGTCAAGCCCATCCAAAACCATAGATTTTATTTCAGAGCAAATTGTTGCTTCAAAGACAGGGGTGAATACTTCGTCTAAGTCATCGCTATCGGCCATTGCTCGAATAAGTTCTTCTAGGTTTGGCGAACCATCAAGCACATATTTTATATAACTCTTATGTTCCGGCCCAATATCTCCTTGATTCAAAACATTTAAAATTTGTCCAAGATAGTCTAGCTCTCTTGTCCAAACAATCACTTTGTTTCTTTTGCCTGTAGCACTATTTACTTCAGTTTTTACTGCTGTGACATCCAAAATGTCTATATTTGTTTCTATCATATCCACAATGTTGTCAAATACAAACTCTTTGACTGAATCTGTGCCATTGAAACTTGCAATGTCAAGTTGGTAGAATGGTATCAGCATGTTTGTAATTATTGAGTTTCCAGAATTTTTTACAGCTGTTAAAATTGTATCTATGTTTATTGTGTCTCCCAAAAGCCCTAAACTCTGAGCGGTTTTTGCGGGAATTGACATATGTGTAAAGAATTTTTCATAAGTGTCAAGGTTTGTGGCTGTAGTTGAATATGTTGCTCCATCTTTATTATAGACAGAGTCTCCTAAAAGACTTATATTGTAATAGCCAAGCATATTATCAAAAACTTTTTGTTCTTCTGTTCTGCCTATTGATGTGTCAACTGGAAGTGTAAGTGCAGACAAGTTTTTAAACTTATCAAATGTTTGCCCCATCTTTATCAAAATTGTGTCTACATTTGAAATTGTTTTAATTGATTCTAATATGTTTCCACTGCTCAATATGTCTGCAACGTTTACAGACGCGTTTATTTCAAGAAGTCCATCAATGGCCTCAACAACGTCGTCCATGAGTTGGTCAATGTCTGTTGAACTCGTCACATTTATTCCAATTTTCTTCTTAAGGTTTTCTTCTGTGTCTTTATCACTAAACACAGCTCTCATTTTTTCATCAACAAAACCAGTAAATTGATTGATTGAGTCTTTTATAATATTCAATCCAAGAGCTTCGTCTAAAATGATTTTAATTTGTTCATTTTTCGAACTAACGACTGACAAAATTCCTGTAAGCGAAGTGTCCGTGTTGTCTTTGAACGCTTTAACAACATTGTTTTTGAAAATTGTTTCTGCCGCGTTTGCCAATGCAGAAAAGTCATGTTTTAAATATTGATAAGGGTCAAATCCACTTGCTGAGAATTTTGCTTTGATATCCAAAATAATATTCTCAACAATTTCTGGTGGGTTTAGCCCTAAACTCGCTTTGATAGTTTCATAATTTACAACAACATCTCTAATTGTGTTTGAAACCACCGTTTTAAAAAGTCCAGAATTCAAAAGTGAATCAACACGTTTTTTCAAATTGTTTGTATTTACATCTTCAAGCGCATCGTCTACATACGCATTGTAAATTTCTACAACTGTATCATAACAGTCAACAAGATTTGCCGCTTCTTTTCTAAAAACTATTTTTTCTCCTTGAAAGTCAAAAGATGAGAGTGTGTCAAATACAAAATTGTTGAATCCGCCAACGCTTGTAAGTTTTCCTACCACACCTTTGTTGAACGCCACAATAGCACCTGTGGCCTCTTCAGGCACAATTCCGTCAACCATTTCACTAAATTTTTGCATATGATCGCCGGTTGCTGTCGCTGAAGAACTTTCTTCGCTTGCTATTGCAATTTGTTCAAATGTTTGTGTAAGGGCGGTAATTGGAGCAAACAAAATAAACATCATAAACAAACTTTCACAAAGTCCAACCAAAGCGCCATAAGCACGAAAAGCCTTATGTTTTTTCAAGTCTTCTTTCTTCTTTCCAAAGCTTACTCTTGCAACTATCAAATAAATAATACCAAACAATCCTGAGAAGATTGATGTGCAAGCAAGAAAGACAATTGGTGTGACTATTGCATAAGGTACTTTTTCTATAAATTCTGCTGCAGTTGGAATGACATCGGGTTCAATCATTTGCGAAACCAGTTCTCTGATATACTCGCCAATCGAATATGCTGTACCACCTATATTGATTGTAATTTTTAAAACGGCACCCGCAATTACTCCAGACAATAAAAATGCCAACACTATTGCTGCCAAATAAAAGATAATATGAAGACCCGCTCTTTTTAATCCTCTAATAAGCCCTGTAAGGAATCCCACCAAAGAGAAAAGAGCTAAAATTCCAATACTTCCCCAAAAGATATAAACTTCCATAATAAAACTCCTAAATTTATTATATATTATTTTATCATTATTTTCAACTAATTATTAAAACAAAATTTTTGTGAAAATTTTCATGTTTATGTGTAGAAAAATATTTTTAAATTTATAAAATAATGTTTTTTATTTGTTTTTTTTCTTATTTTTTTTATTTTTTTTATTATTTTTCAATTTTTCCATCTTTTATTTTAAATATTTTTCCATTTAAGTTGTTTTTTTCATCTGTGCAAGTAATAAAAGTTTGGGTTCTTCCTACAAATTTTAAAAGTCTGTTTTGTCTATCTGCGTCCAATTCACTAAAGACATCATCTAAAAGTAAAATTGGATATTCACCATTTAACTGCTTCATATTTTCCAATTCTGCAAGTTTAAGTGAAAGTGCAACCGTGCGTTGTTGGCCTTGCGACCCAAAGCTTTTTACTTCAATATTGTTTAAATAGATGTCTATATCATCTCGGTGTGATCCCAAACTTGTATAGCCAAGTTTAAAATCTTTTTCTAAGTTTTTCCTTAAAGCTTTTGATAAGTTTTCTTCAAAATTTTCATCGATATCAATTCCGCACCCGCTTTTATACTCTAAGTTTAATTCTTCTTTACCTTTACTTAAATAAGAATGTGCTTTTTGAGCAAAAGGTAAAATTTGTTGAATAAACTTTTTTCTTTCTTTAGAGATGTATTCTGCAGAAGCTATAAGTGCTCTGTCCCATATATCAATTGTTTCTTTTACTGTGCTGAGAGATTGAGAGTTTTTAAGAAGTTTGTTTCTGTTTGCTAAAATTTTTTCATAACGTCCAAGTTGATAAAAATATCTTTTGTTGTTTTGAGATATATCTATGTCCATAAATTTTCTTCTCTCTTCTGGACTCTCTTTTACAAGTCTAAGTTCTTGTGGAGAAAAGAAAACTACATTTATTTCACCTATCAAATCTCCAATCTTTTTTATTGGCAATCCATTTAATAAAATACTCTTCTTCCCGTTGAATATTTTTACTTCAATGGTAATATCTCTGTAAAGCTTTGACGCGCTTAACTTAATCAAGCAGTTTTCTTTATTCCATTTGATAAGTTCTTTATCTTTGCTTGATTTAAAGCTCTTTCCTATACAACAATAAAAAATGCTTTCAAGCAAATTTGTCTTTCCTTGAGCATTTTTTCCAACAAAAATATTTGTAGAAGTATCAAATTTGGTTGATAAATCACTATAATTTCTAAAATTTTTAAGAAAAATAGAGTCTATTTTCATATTTTTTATTTTAGCACAATTCTTTTATATTTCAAAGTTGCTTGACAAAATATTTTAAATATTTTATTATATAAAAGTATATGGGGGTGCTGTATGCAAGACATAAAAGTTGTTTGGGATAAAATTTTAGAAAAACTTGAACTTAGGATTTCTTCCGTTTCTTTTATGTTGTGGATAAAAACAATAAAACCTATTGAAATTGATGAAAACAACAATCTTGTTGTGGCTGCACAATCTGTCTCGGCAAAAAATCAAATTTTAAGAAACTTTTTAGATAAGATTTTAGATTGCACTTCTGAAATTGTTGGAAATCCACTTAAGATTGTTGTTCTTGACCCTAATGAAGAAATTGAATATCTTAAAAACAATAAAATTGAAGAAAAAATTTCTGTAAAAGATGAGAAAAATCCTTTTGTAGAAGAGTTTACTTTTGACAACTTTGTTGTTGGAAAAAGCAACCAATTTGTCTATACTGCAGCTCAAGCTGTTGCTCAACATCCTGGAAGTAATTTTAATCCACTTTTTATTTATGGAAATTCTGGACTTGGAAAAACTCACCTTATGCACGCAATTGGAAATTATATTAGACAATATTCACCAGAACTTAAAATAAAGTATGTCACTTGTGAGCAATTTACAAACTCTTATATTTCTTCTTTATTGTCACCGGTAAAAAACAAATCTATAATGGAATTTAGAGATTTGTATAGAAATTTGGATGTTTTGATGGTTGATGATGTTCAATTTTTGTCTAGAGGAAAAGAAATTCAAGAAGAATTTTTCCACACTTTTAATGAACTTATTATGAATAATAAACAAATCGTTTTGTGTTCTGATCGTCATCCAAAAGAAATTTCAACACTTGAAACAAGACTTCGCACACGATTTGCAAGTGGACTTATCCATGATATATCAGAGCCTGATTTAGAAACAAGAATAGCTATCTTAAAAAAGAAAAGTCAAATTGAAAAAATATATGCAGATGATGATGTTTTAAATTATATTGCAGAACATGTTGACTCAAATGTAAGAGAGCTTACTGGAAAGCTTAAAGAAATTTATCTTCTTGCTAAAATTTCTGGAAGAAATGTTGCAACTATGGAAGATGTGACAGAAATTTTTAATAATGAAAAAGAAGAAATAAAAAATGAGTTGACTGTTGATAAAATTATATCTGTTGTTTGTGATTATTTCAATATCACAAGAGAAGATATTGTTGGAAAGAAAAAAAATAAAGAAGTTGTTGAGCCAAGAATGATTGCAATATACTTTATAAGTGAATATATTACTATTCCACTTGTGAATATAGGAAAAATTTTTGGTGGCCGTGATCACACAACTATTATGCACTCAAGAGATAAAATTACTGAAGATATAAAAACAAATAAGAAAACACAAAGTGTTGTTGGTGAGATTAAAAACTTACTTCATCTTTAAAAGTGACTAAGTCACTTTTTTTATTTTAAATTTTATACACAATTCTATACACATTGTTTTGGATAAAAGTTGATAAGTTTTGTATGTTGTGCACGAAGTTGTACACATTTTTTTATAACTCATTTTATGCAACATATAGTATAAAGTGTTTAGTTGATAGTTATATTTAGTTTTTAATTTTGTTTTTCAATTTTTTATCCACATATCCACATTCTATATAAATGTAGTTAATATATAAATAATATTTTTATATAATAAATTGGTTTGCGTTTGTGTAAAGGTTGTGGTATAATATTTGCATACAAAAGGAGATGATTTTATGTTGGTTAGTTGTCACGGGGTTGAACTTTCAGAAGCTTTCTTAAGTGTAAGTAAAGCTATTTCAAACAAAATTACAAACCCTATACTAGAAGGAATTAAGATAGTTGCAGAAGGAGATATATTAACACTAAGTGCAACAGATACAGAACTTTCTATTGAAAGAAAAATAAGAGCAAATGTAAAAACAGAAGGGGAGGCTGTTGTTCCTGGAAAGTTTATCACAGAGTTTATAAAGAAACTTACAAATGAGATGATAGAACTTGAATTGAATGAGAAAAACCAAATGATAATAAAGTATGATGATAGTCATAGTATCATTCAATGTTATAATGCAGCAGAGTATCCATCATTTAGAAATGTGGAAACATCTAAATATTTTGGGATATCAAAGAAAGATTTAAAAACTGTTATTAATAAAACAATTTTTTCAGTTTCTATTGATGATTCAAGACCTATATTAAAAGGTGTTTTATTTGATATTGATAAAAATGTATTAAATGCGATTGCGCTTGATGGATATAGACTTGCAAAAGTTAAGAAAAATATTGTATCAGATCTTGAAACAAAAATTGTTATTCCTGCAAAAAGTTTAGGAGAAATTTCTAGGCTTTTAGATGATAGTGATGAAGTAATAAATGTTTATGTAGATAGAAATACACTTATGGTTGATTTTGGTGAAACAAAAGTGACCACAAGACTTTTAGAAGGAGATTTTGTAAATTATAAACAAATTATATCTGCAAACTATGAAACAGTTTGTGTAATAAACAAAGCTCAATTTGAAGACGCATTAGAGAGAGCTTCACTTCTTTCAAAAGTAGGACAAGGGAATTGTGTAAAATTTGAAGTAAAAGAAAAGAATTTGTGTATAACTTCAAACTCAGAACTTGGAAATGTAAAAGAAAATGTTGCTATAAACATGACAGGAAAAGAGCTTTTAATAGCTTTTAATGCAAGATACTTTATTGAAAACTTAAAAGCAAATACAGATGAGTTTGTAAAAATATGTTTCAACTCTTCAGCAAATCCATGTGTTATAGTACCAGTTGAAGGTGATGAATTCTTGTATTTGATTTTACCAGTAAGAATAATAGGATAAATAAACTGCGAAAGCAGTTTTTTTATTATCTTAAAAAAGACAAAATTTGCTAGATTGTATTGTTGACTTTTAAAAATATATAAAGTATAATAAATCAAGCAAAATGGCTTTACCATTTTTAGACATTTTTGCAATAGGAATTTTACAATAAGGAGAATAAAAATGAAAAGAACACTTCAACCA
>Ga0310690_10001741_pt1 | contig 37751 bp, 30 predicted proteins | sample AusTroGonzalo_MG_2_FD_207661 | JGI IMG/M metagenome (GOLD analysis project Ga0310690, IMG submission 207661) | Bovine rumen microbial communities from tropical cattle in Woodstock, Queensland, Australia - Gonzalo_04 (v2) (version 2) | ecosystem: Host-associated > Mammals > Digestive system >...
ACTCTGAGGTATGAGGTATAGTTTCTGTAGTTTTACTACTCATCGCTGACTGCTTAAAAGTTTTTTTGCTTCGTTTCATTCTATAAAGTGATCAGTGCTCAAGTACCATACCTCACAGCGCAGCGGCCTCAAAGCGAGCTTGCGAGCGACCTCATTGCTCATAGCTCAAAGGCACGAAGTGCCGCCCTCATACCTCAAAGGCGCAACGCGCCGACCTCATACCCCCTAGCTCCTAGATTCTAGTCCCTAACCCCTAACCACTATTTACTAAATTGCAGTCATGCCCTTTGTTCACCTGCAAGTTCATTCCGAATTTTCTGTTTTGCAGTCGTCTGCCCGTCTAGACGATATTCTTGCCGCCGCCGCTGCCGACAATGCACCTGCTGTTGCCCTCACCGACCATGGTGCCATGTTCGGCATCCTGGAAATCCAGACTCGTGGCAAGGATTTGAACAAGAAGCGCAAGGAACAGGGGCTCCCGCCGGTAAAGACGATTTACGGCTGCCATGTCTACATTGATTCCTCGAGCGCAAGCCAGAAGGATCCGACGACTTTTGAACGATTGACGCTGCTTGTTGAAAACGAAAAGGGTTATTATAACCTGCTGCGCATCGTGAGCTACCGCTACGAAGAAAGTGAACGCTGGGCGGAAATCCCCTCGGTGCCTTTGGAGGTGGTTAAGCAGTTCAAGGATGGTTTGATTGCCATTGCCGGTGATTTCTTTAGCCGTTATGGGCAGAATGTGGCTGCGGGCCGCAACGCCATGGCACGCGAATACATGGATTCCCTGGACAAGATTTTCGACCGCGAGCATCTGTATTTGTCTGTATGCGACAACGGGGTTCCCCAGCAAAAGCTGGTCAACGATTTCAATGTGCAACTGGCTCAGGAAATGGGGCGCGAGGTTGTGGCTGTGGCTGATGTCCATTACATCAAGTCCGAAGATGCCATGGCCCACAAGGTGTTGCGTTGCATCTCGCTCAAGTCCACCCTGAACGATTTCACGGACAAGCGTTTCCCCACAGACCAGTTCTATTTCCGTACCGAAGAAGAAATGGTCAAGTTGTTCGGCCATATTCCGGGTGCGATTGAAAATACGGTCAAGATTGCGGAACGGTGCAATTTCACCGTAAAAACGGGTATTGGCGATGATTTCTGGCCGCGTTTCAAGATTCCGGACGAGTTCCTCGCTTCTGAGGAATACCAGACAATCAAGGGGTACATGAAGGCCGAATACGATGCCGAGTACCCGGTTATCCGCGAACGCGAACTGAAGGGCGTCATCAAGGACAAGAAGAAAAAGGTCTCGGAGACGTATTGCGCCGAGAAAGGTATTGAACCCGATGCGCTTACCGAAGAAGACAAGGCGGAGATTGAACGTCTCTCTTCGCCGGAATTTTTCAACGATGACGACAACAAAGCTTGGGACAAGAATACGCATCGTTGGTGTAAACCGGGTGGCGATGCGGATATATATATAACGCACCTTTGTAACGAGCGCCTCAAGTGGCGTTTCCCCGACGAAGATTTCAAGTTCCCCGCGCACGAGACCGACGTGGCCAAGCGCATGTACAAGGAACTGAACTGTATCCGCAACATGAACGTGGCGGGCTACCTCCTGATTGTGTGGGACTTTATCAACTGGTCTCGCGAACATGGAATTCCGGTGGGGCCGGGGCGTGGTTCTGCGGCAGGCTCGCTTGTCACCTACATCATCGGTATTACCGACATCGATCCGCTCAAGTTTGATTTGCTTTTCGAACGTTTCTTGAACCCGGAACGCGTGAGCATGCCGGATATCGATACCGACATCGCAGATAGAGACCGTGGCCGCGTCATCCAGTACGTGACGGACAAGTACGGCCGCGATTGCGTGGGCCAGATTATTACTTACGGCATGCTCAAGTCGAAGGCGGTGATTACTGACGTGGCTCGCGTGCTGGGCCTCCCGCCCGCAGAGGCGAAAATCATTACCAAACTGTTCCCGCAGCGCACGTTGAACTTTAGCCTCAAACAGGCTTGGACCGGTAAAGACAAGAAGGGCAACAATCTCGAAGACGGCTACAGCCCTGAACCTTTGCAGGCGATGATTAACAGCCGTGCGAGCTACCAGAACCTTTGGAACATCGCGCTTACGCTCGAAGATTTGCCGCGCCAGACGGGCGTGCACGCTTGCGGTGTGGTGATTACGCCGACTCCGATTTACAACTTGGCTCCACTTTATCGTGCCGCTCCTGCCGATACGCCGGTGGTGATGTACGACAAGCATTACGCCGAAGACATCGGGCTTTTGAAAATGGACTTCCTTGGCCTCATCAACTTGTCCATCATTCAGGACACGGTGAACATGGTCAAGAAGAATCGCAAGATTGACCTGGACATGGGCCATATTCCGCTCGATGACAAGAAAACCTTTGACTTGCTCGGCAAGGGCATGACGACTACGGTGTTCCAGTTCGAATCGCCGGGTATGCAGAAGTACCTGCGCGAACTGAAACCGACGCGAATCTTTGACTTGATCGCTATGAACGCCCTGTACCGTCCGGGGCCCATTGAACAGATTCCGCACTTCATTGCGCGTAAGAACGGCAAAGAAGAAATCGACTGTTACCATCCTGACCTGGAACAGGTTTTGGGCGAAACGTACGGCGTGATTGTGTACCAGGAACAGGTGATGAAACTGGCCCAGATTCTGGGTGGTTACACGCTGGGTGGTGCTGACAATATCCGCCGTATCATGGCCAAGAAGATGCCCGAGAAGATGGCAAAGCTCGAACCGGAATTTTTCGAGAAGTGCCTTGCGAAGGGCTACGACCGTGCCATGATCCAGAAGGTCTGGGATGCGGTGCTCCCGTTCTGCGGTTACGCATTCAACAAGAGCCATGCGGCGGCCTACGCCTATGTGGCTTACCAGACGGCTTATTTGAAGGCTAATTACGGCCCCGAATACATGGCCGCTTCGATGACATCGAAGATGGGCAAGACGGAAGACATCGTGACCATCATCCAGGAATGCAAACGCTTGGGAATCGAGGTCGTCTCTCCGAACATCAACTCCTCGTACGGCGTGTTCACGGCGAACGAGGACGGACGGATTTTGTACGGGCTTGCCGGTATCCGTAATGTGGGCCTCGCCGTTGTCGAAGACGTGGTGGCCGAGCGCGACCGTCGTGGCAAGTACAAGGATATTTTTGACTTCTGCAAGCGCGTCGTGGAATACCAGGGCATGCAGAAGGAAAAGCGTCCGCCGCTCAATAAGAAGGTGATGGAATGCCTTATCATGGCGGGCGCCTTGGACGATTTGCCGGGGAGCCGTGCCGTGCAGTTTGCGACGGTGGACCGTGCGCTCGAAGTGGCTGCCCACTGCCAAGAAGACAAGGCCAAGGGGCAGGTTTCGCTGTTCGACTTGGGCGGCCCCGAAACCATCCAGAATATGGCGGAGACGCTCGAAGAAGCGGAAGAATGGACCGCGATGGAAATGCTCAACAAGGAACGCGACGTGCTGGGCCTGTTCCTTTCGGGGCATCCGCTCGACGAGTTCCGCCCGGAACTTTCCGGCTTTACCACGTGCAGCCTTGCCGAAGACGAACTGAAAAAGAAAATCGGCCATGGTGTTTGCGTTGGCGGTGTCGTCACGATGATGCGCTCTATCGAAACAAAGAAGGGCGATACTATTGGTGTTGGCAAAATCCAGGATTTCCACGGCGACATCGAACTGTTCTTCAAGAAGGACATTTGGCAAGACCTCCGCGACAGTGTTTCTGAAGACGACCGCGTGCTTGTCCAGGGCCAGTTGGAGCAGAAGCGGGACCGCGAAAAGAACCTCACCGATGAATTCCAGGTGATTGTCGACAAGGTGGTGCAACTTGACCGTGTCCGCGAAAGCATGGTGAAGTACGTGCATATAACGCTCTATTCCATGATGCTTACGGATGATTTCCTTGCGAAAATGGAAGAAGGCCTTGCGCGCTTTGAACCGTTTGTCGAAGGGACCGGCTGCGAAATCGTTTGCCATATCGAAACGGAATCGCGCTATGAACACGCCCTGACGCTGAAAAAGTCCAAGGTGGAATACAGTCCGGAATTGCTGAAGTGGCTCAAGCAAGATTTGGGCGTCGTCAAGTTCTGGGTTTCGAACAAGGTCCGGTAGGTTTTATGGATTCCCCCGGTGGAAAGCCTTTTGTCCTTTTTTGTGCGGGCGAGGATTCCGGGGATATTCTGGGTGAATCGTTTGTCCGTGAGGCTGTAGAGGCCGGCTGGGGCGCTTGTGGAGCGGGTGGCCGCCGCATGGAAAGTGCAGGGCTAAATCCGCTCGTCAATTTTGAACACCTCCCTGTATCTGGTTTCGGCGACGTGTTGGCGAGTTGCAGAACTTTACGCAAGGACCTCGAAGTGCTTCGTTCTGCTCTTTGCAGTCCGCAATGCCTTGCGCTTGTGGCTATTGATTATCCCGGATTCAACATGAAACTGGTGCGCCTTGCAAAGCGACTGGGTAAGCCGGTCCTGTATGTCGCACCGCCGCAAATTTGGGCCTGGAAGCCTGGTCGGGCGAAACAACTCCGTGGGATTCCTCTGGCTGTCTTTTTTGATTTCGAGGTGGATGCGTACCGTAAGCATGGCTGTGGGGCTCGGCTGATGCGGCATCCCTTGGCTCTTGCACCGCAACCTGCAAGGCAACCTGCCAACGGCGAAGTGCTCCTTTTGCCGGGAAGCCGTCTTGCGCAGGCAAGGCGGAATATCCGCACTTTCCTGAAGCCGGCTTTAGATTCGGCGTATCATATAGGCGGGGGTAAAAGCGTGACGATTCTTGCCGCGAGGGAATCGCTGTGTCGCCCGTTTGCGGAAATAGTCGACAATCTTGCCCTAAAAAAAACGCCGTGTGAAGTGAAAATAGAAGTGATTCCCACCAGTACAGAGGAACGTCTCGAACGGTATTCGCGGGCCTCGCTTGCCTTGGTTTGCCCTGGAACGGCAACGCTCGAGGTGGCCTTGGCGGCGACTCCGATGGTCATTTGCACGAAGCCAGATTTGTTGACCTATGTGCTTGGGAAGATACTCGTCCGTTCCAAAAGTTTTGGCCTCCCGAACCTGATTGCCGGAGAGCCTTTTTACGAAGAGTTTATTGCTCCGCCTTTTGCGAATTCGAACGATTTGGCAAAGCGCATTTTAGGCGCATGCCAAAAGGCTGTATCACAATCGACAGACATTGTCATACAGTCGATAAGGTCGAAACTTTCTGGGGGCATGACTGCCCGCGAGTTAATGCTTGAATTTCTTGGACAGTTCGTCGAGAGAAAGTCGCATTAACGTCGGTGTGCCGTAGGGCGATTTGAGTGGATCGTCCATTGTCATGAGCTGGCTTACGAGCATCGCCATTTCTTCGGGCTTGAGCTTGTCGCCTGCTTGGTAAGCGTTCGTCTTGGCCCAAGACTTCGCGATGGTGTCCTGAATCTTGACCATGTCGTTGCGGTCCCCGCTGCTGACACTGTCCAAAAATTCGTGGACGGCCTTGGTCGCCCTGGAAAGCGATAGCGCACTCGGGATGGCTCGGATTTGGAACGTGTCGCCGCCGAAATGCTCGATGTAGAATCCCAAATGCTTGAGATCTGCTTCTACGGAATGGAAAAGTTCCTGCTCCAATTTCGAAAACTCGATGAGTTCGGGGAACAGGAGTTCCTGGCTTTCCAGTGCCGCTCCCGAAGCAAGGGTCTCTAGTGCCTGCTCGTAGAGAATGCGTGAATGTGCTGCATGCTGATCGATGATGAGCAGGCCTTCAGCATCTTCGCCTGCGATGTAGGTGTTTGCCACTTGGAAAAATGTGGGCGGCGCCCAGGGCTGTTCTTGTTGGGGTGTTGCGGCTTGTACATTTTGTTGCCCAGGTTCCAACGAGATGATTTTCCCAAGTTCCGGCTGCGAGAACAGGTCTTGTACGGTGTCGTCTTCTGTGGTGTATTTGGGCGGCTTGCGTTCGGCAAGTTTGAAACTGTCTTGCGAGGGCGTCTTTGGGCTTCTGAATCCAGCATCGAAGCCAACATCGGTGTGGAAACTTTCTGGGGAAGCCCCGGTAGAGTGATTGGTGAAGGTCTCGTATTTTTCGTCGGACAGGTCGATGATGGGGGAGGATGCCTCCATGGCGGCCTTGAACGTTTCGCGGATGGCATGCGTTACGACGAGGAATACCAGGTTCTGGTTGGCGAACCGGATTTCGCGCTTGGCCGGGTGGACGTTCACGTCGAATTCCATGTCGGGCATGTCGAGGAACAGCACCGTGACCGGCTTGCATTGTGCTCCGTAGGGCTCGTACGCCTGCGAGACGGCTTTGCCAATCAGCTTGCTTTCGAAGGGGCGGTTTCGCATGAACAGGAACTGGTGGTGGCGCTTGCCGTTTGTCTCGGTGACAGGGGAGATATAACCGGAAACGTGAATCTGGGCTTCGGTGTAGTCGACGGGCAAGAGGTTTTTGGCAACGCCCGAACCGATGGCTTCGGCGAGGCGATTCTTGAGTTCTCCTGGGACTCCGATGAATACGGACTTGTCTCCTACCTTGTAGTCGAAGCGGATTTCAGGGTGGGCGACGGCGGCTCGGATGACCACGTCCAGCACACGGGTCCCTTCGGAGGTGTCGCTGCCGAGGAAAGTTCTGCGGACAGGGGTGTTGAAGAATAGGTCTTCGATGAGGAATGTCGTCCCCCGGCTGGCCTGGATGTCTTGCTTTTCGACGACTTCGCCCCCTTTCAGTATGATACGGCCGCTTTCGCCATCGTCGGTGGCGCTGGTAATCGTCATTTTGGATATGGCGGCGATCGATGCCACGGCTTCGCCACGGAAACCGTTCGTGTGCAGGTGGAAAAGGTCATCTGCACTGTGCAGTTTGGATGTCGTGTGGCGGAGGTAGCAAATGTCGAGGTCGGCTTGTCCCATGCCTTTCCCGTTGTCCGAAACGAGAATTTTTGCCTTCCCGCCCTGTTCAATTTGGACTTGAATACGGGTCGCTCCCGCATCTATGGCGTTTTCAATAAGTTCCTTTACGGCGGATGCGGGGCGCTCAATAACCTCTCCGGCGGCAATTTTATTGATGATTTCGTCGGGTAATTGGTGTATTTCGGCCATTTTCATGACAAAAATATAGACAAAATTGGTTGTTTCTACAAAGTTTTGCTACATTTTGCCAAACAAAAGTTCTAGGTACGAGGTACAATTATGGTATCCAATCTGTTTCTTCAATTGATTCACATTGAGCTTCTCCTTTCCTATTCCGTCAAGGAAATTCTGACGTTGGTGAAGAGGGATCCTCGCTTTAATGTGAAACTTCTGAACGATCTCTACTTTGGAGATTCCGTTATCGATGAAGAAACCCACCGTTTCATCGCGAACAATGTCGTTTCGTGGCTGTATGAACGAGGGGAAAATCCGGATGAGTTCATCGAGCGCATCGTCAAGCGCTGCTCGGATTTCGAGGCTATCCCGTCTCGGTGCGTCCTGCGTACCTACCTGCCTTATATTTCGTCCTTCTATTCTTGCAAGGATGTCCGCGAACTCTGCCTGGAAATCATACCGAAACGTTACCAATTTCTTAAACAGGCGGCCGTACTACGTAACGAGGTCGTGGCTGAAAATCGCGAGATGCTTTTCACTTATAAGTTCGAAACTCCGAGTGCTTTGGTGTCCAACCCGATGCGCTGGATTATCGGCATGTTCCGCGTCGGCCCGCTTCTTTTGGGGACTCCGACCTACGAACACATGAACTTCCTCGCCTCGCAGACCTCGTTTATCGAAGCTATGGAAAATCGCCTCCCTGTCGAAATGAGGGATGGTGATGTCTATGTCAATGGCGAAGCGGTCGGCAAGAGCACCCTCTTTGGTGAGTGCGTGAAAAAGTGCGGCATCAAGTGGGAAGATGAAAGAGAATTGGAAATCGGTTGCGTACTGGCAACCAAGGATGTCATTGATCCGAAAACAAAAACGGTTCTGGTCAGAGAGGGCTGCTTCTATGGTGCTCCGGCAAACATCCTCGATGTGAAGTTCAAGGCGAATATCAGTTGCGTCGAACCGTTCATCAAGTTGATGAACTCTGTCGTCAAGCAGGAGTTCGAGGCCTGGCAGCCCATCCAGAAGGCGCAGGAACAGCTCCTTGATGCCATGAACGATTCCGTGACGATTGTTTACTACAAGAGCGACGACTCCATTTCCGTGAACAGCAAGCACCTCATGCGCAACGTTCCGGCTCGAATCCTTCGCAACCTGCTTCGCGAATACACTGCGACCGGTCGTGAAGAATACGAGAACCGCGAATTCAAGCGCGACTCGGCTATCTGCATGGATCCGCTCCGCCCGAATTTCGAAAGCCGTTTGAACCGCGTCATTGCCCATATCAATGGCACCGACGACAAGGACGGCAAGGAAAACGAAGGCGTGAAGAAGTACTTCGAAATCGAACGTCACCGCCGCGGCGGCTTCCGTTTTGTTCCGAAATGCAAGATTGTTTTCCGCGAAGAATAATGAAAAAAAACGAACTTTGAAAACAAAAGTTGACGTATTTAAAATCGTTGTTTCAAATAAGTAAAATAAAATATCCGTCAATTTGTTTTTTGGCTATATTCTAGGTCGTGAGCAGGTGAAAGGTAAATCCTTATACAACTTTATCGTTGCTCCCCTCCTGATAAGTTCAAGGTTCTGTAATCTCTCATATTTTCTCCTTCTTAGGAAAGGGCTCTCGCAAGAGGGCCCTTTCTTTTAGTTCTTCTTTTGTATGTAGTTTCGCGCGATGCTGCAAATACCTGCAAATAAAAGGCTCCGCGCATAGCGCGGAGCCTTTAAACACTCTAGCCTCTAGATCCTAGATTCTAGCCTCTTATCTTCTTCTTTCCGCCATCTCTTTCTTGAGGATGTCCATGACGGCGCCGAGGTCTGCCGGGGCCTTGAACACGGGGTTCGCGAACTTGGAGGCTATGTTCTCGAGCTTCTTTTCGTGGTAGCCGACCTTGAATTCGGTGAACTTGAGGCCGTGTGCCGTGCTGATGACGACCACGTTCTCTTCCTTGTCGATTTTGCCTGCGGCCACGAGCTTTTCGAGGGCGCCGAGGGCAACACCCGTATGCGGGCAGCAGTAGAGACCGATGCGGTCGCCGCGGTGGGCTGCATTGGCGAGTTCTTCTTCGGTGACGCTCACGACCATGCCGTTCGTCTTCTGGATGGCGCGCACGGCCTTCGGATAGCTGACCGGGTTACCGATCTGGATGGCGCTGGCGAGCGTCTTCTTGGCCTGCATGGGTTCGAGCTTGTCGAAGCCGCGTTCGAATGCCTTGGCGAACGGGTTGGCGTTTTCGGCCTGAGCCACGATAATGCGCGGGATGCGGTCGATAAGGCCCATGGCCTTGCAGTCTTCGAAACCCTTGGCGAGGGCGCTGACGTTACCGAGGTTTCCGCCCGGGATAATCACGGTGTCGGGAACCTTCCAGCCCATTTCCTGGCAGATTTCCGGGGAAATCGTCTTCTGGCCTTCCACGCGGAGGCTGTTCATGGAGTTCGCGAGGTAGATGCGGTTGTCGGCAGTGACCTGCTGCACGATTTTCATGCATCCGTCAAAGTCGGTGTCGAGGGCGAGCACGATGCTGCCGTTGCTAATCGGCTGGATCAGCTGGGCCACACTCGTCTTGCCGGCGGGCAGGAATACGATGCTCGGGATGCCGGCCTTGGCGCAGTAGGCGCTCAAAGCGGCGGAGGTGTCGCCGGTAGAGGCGCAGGCCACGGCGTCAATCGGGTGGATGCCCTTCTTGATAATGTGGTTCACTTGGCTCACGAGGACCGTCATGCCGAGGTCCTTGAAAGAACCCGTATGGGAGTTGCCGCAAAGCTTCACCTTGAGGCTTCCGATGCCGAGTTCGCGGGCCAAGGGGGCGGCGTCAAAGAGCGGGCTCCAGCCTTCGCGCATCGTCACGATGTCTTCGAGCGGCATGTCGGGGAGAACCATCTCGCGCTTGCTCCAGATACCGCTCATGTCGGCGGGTTCGAAGCTCATGCGGCGTTCGGCGAAGAGTTTCTTCCATTCGTCGGGGCTCTTGCTGGCAAGTGCTGCACGGTCGTGTTCGACTTCGAGCAGGCTGCCGTCCACCTTGCTGCGGTAAATGACGTCGGTCAGCGGGTAGGTATCGTCCCCGTTGATGTTCCTAAAATGCGCGTTGAATTGGGCCATAATGTCCTCTTGATTTTACGGGGACAAATATAGTAATAAGACGAGAGAACGGGCTACGCCCTACAGACGAAAGACGAGAGAAATAAGGCTCGAGGTTCGGGGCTCGAGGGCTGTCCTATTCGGCCGGGGTGTTGGTGGTGTCTGCTGGGGTGCCGGTGGAATCTTTCGGGGTGTCGGTGCTGTCCGCCGGTGTTTTTGTGCTGTCGGCCGGAACATCGGGCGCCTTGCAAAGATTGATTGTCTTGTCGATTTCTTCGCGGATGGAATCCAGCTTTGCCTGGTAACGCGGGTTCACGGTTGTGTCGCCGTCGCAAATCTGGGTCTTTGCATATTTCCCTTCCTCATACGGGAACGAACGTCTGACGCATTTTTTCAGGCTGTCGGAAACGGTTTCGCCTGCCGTGGCGAGGCTGTCTAACTTTTCTTTTGATATATCTTCAACAGCATCATGCTTATATATGAAATCGCTCTTTTGGCAGAGCGGAGCGGGAGCAGTCGAACTGCTGGATGCCTCGCTGGAACTGCTATTGAACAAGCTGTCGTATTCGGCGTTTGTATAAACTAACCCGTCCTTTAAATATGTATAGGTTTTGCCGTTTGAACAATTATATTCGGTAAACGTTATTGCTCGCGGCATACAGGGAGAAACACCGTAAACGGTGACTGCTTCAATGCAATTTTCCAGGCGATTTTCGATTTCAATCAGTTCTTCGATAGTCAGTGTTGTGTTGATGCGCAAATCGCTTTCAATGGAGTAGCATGTTTCGCCAGAAGAACCGGCTGTGTTTACGCATTCACTGTAGGAGGTTTGTTTCGATGTGCAGGTTACGCTTGTGTCGCTGGCTAGCTTGAATTGCTCGCCGCTGCTGCTGGAAACGTCCCCAGTCGGAGCCGAAGATGACGATTCGGGGGAGTTGCTTGAACTGCTCAATTGCGGTAAGGAATTTTCAGAGCTGCTGGATTCGAGGGTTGAACCTGATTCCGAGGCTGGCTCGTTGATGCTGATGGGCTGTGCGTCGTCTTCGCCGCAACTGGCCCAGAAGAATCCCGTGATAATCAAAATGGATTTTCTTAAGAAAGATCTATAATTCATGGTCGCCTCGAAATGTTTTTTTGGTCAACGATTAATATATGTTTTTTGCACTTTGAATGATTTTTTTGATAGATATTTCGGTTGTTTTTTTGTCTATGGACGGCCGGCCTCAGTATGGCTCTATTTTTTGAATGCTATTTGGGTTGGAATAAGGGGGATTTTCTATATTATAGCTCGAAAAAAGTTCAACACGATTCGGAGATCCGCGTGAAGAAAAAATTTGTTTTATTGTCCTTTTTGGCCATAGGAACTTTGGCCCTTTCTGCTTGCCTATTCGATTCCGATGAGGATGGTCTCGGTAACTGGCTTTCGGACCAGGGATTGCCGGACAGCTACAAGGTCCAGACGGTTAGTGTAGATGGTCTTGTCCCGTCGGAAGTGAATGTCTATAGGGATTCCACTCCGCTTATCATGGATGGCCGCATTGTCTTTGGAAACTCTGCCAACATGTCGCATGAAATGGCTTTTGAGTTCCTGTATGGTTCTAAGAAAGATGATTCCTTATTCTTGAAACACTTCAAGAAAGCCGATACGACAGGTGCGCATGTCGCATTGTATGTTTTAACGTCGTTCTATAAAGATAAGAACATTCCTGTAGAGCTTTTGCCTATCAAGGAAAAACTAAAGGTCAATGTAAGCTGGAAACTGCGGAAAGGCAAGAAAAAGGCCTTCTTGGATAGCCTTTACGATGTCTCGGATTCCGTATGGCAGAGGAGCCTTAAAAAATGGAAACCGGATGCCGTCGTTGATACCACGTATTCTATAAATGTGAAAAAAGCGGATGGCCGAGTTCTCTTTGAAATTCCGGGGGAATTCCTGGATAGTCTCAAAACATGCCATAAATACTGCCATCTGGAAATGCGCATGGCTGCACCCGAGACAGAAAACTTGTACCGTTTCTACACTTTGAGTAACACAAAGAAACTGGCTTCCTTCAATTTTAGGTCTATTGATAAAGGGGATACTCTTTACAAAGTCTTGACCTATACCCCGTACCGCATGGCCAATGTCATCGTCAATAATGATTGCTCGGATTGCCTCGTCTTGCATGGCGGTGTTAAAGATTCAATTGTTTTTGAGTATCCGACAGAGCCCATTTTTGAGGCGTTGTCCGAATTTTATGGAGACGAATTCCCTTATAAGAATGGGGATGACTATGATGTCCGTCAGGCTGTGGTCCTTGCTCAATTGACATTTGCTCGAGATGATTCCAAGGGCGAAAATCATCTTGGCTTGCCAATTCGGGTTATGACCGGTTCCATTATCGACAGCTCGGATAAGGAAGTGACAGTGCAGGAATTCTACAAGTTGAATAAGACGGATGTTGTAAAGAGTGGTCACAAGAACATGGTGTTCTACAAAGGGGATTCCTTGACTATTCAGGTTACGCAGGGCATGCGAGATTTCCTCAACCGCGCGAACTATGGTGCAAAGCCGAAGTTCACGATGTTCTTGTATTACCCGCAGTTGCAGGACAACGACTCCACTTTCAAGACCAAGATTGTCCAAAAAGATACTGTCAAGACGCGTATTGTCAATGGGGACACGGTTGAGATGAAGGTCTCTAAAGGCGATACAAGTTATGTGTACCTTAGCCATTACGATTACGCCCGCTACGACTTCTCCAGCATGATGAAGAAACCGGCGACACTCAAGTTGTGGCTTGCCACCAAGCGTGGAGGTGATGATGAATAAGCTGTTGTGCTTGATCCTTTGTGCTGCTTGTCTGGCTTCGGCATCAATGTTGGGCATCGATGCCCTTGGAGAAGAAAATTCACTTGGTGGAATGGCGAATACTGCTGGCCGCGGTTTTGCGGGTGGCGCTAAGACCGGCGATGCCGAAGGTGCGTCTGTCGTGAACCCTGCTCGTATGGCTTTTGATACCAAGGTCGTGTTCAACTTGAATTTCCTCATCGACATGACGACTGCCGAAAGCGATAAGTCTACATATTCTACGACGAATATCTCTTTGCCTTCGTTGAACTTTTCTTTCCCGATGGGGACTTTCGGTGCGATAGGTCTTTCCCTTTGGCAGCACTATGCGTCCAATATGGAGGAGGATGTTCAGGATTCCGCTTCCAGGATGGATGCCGAGATCAAGTATCAGGGTAGCATTTACGAAATCGTTCCGGCTTACTCGGTGCGCTTGCCGTTCTTCCGCATGATGTCGTTGGGTGCGTCCGCTCATTTCGTGATGGGTAATGTGGAACGTAGCCTGACTCTTGGCCCTGACAATAGCGAGGTGAGCAAGAAGGATTCCTGGGCGACGAATGAGTCCATGGTGACGGACTATGTGAGTGGAACATGGGAAATTAAGGATCATCCCGCTTACTACACTTTGGCCATGCAGTTCCGCGGTCGCCAATCGTCGTACTACTTCTCTTATACGACACCCTATACTTTGCAGAACGATTTGACTTACAATCTGCGTTTTAGCCAATTGGATACCTTGAAGCCCACTCGCAGTATTCGCGAAATTGAATTTCCGGCCCTTTTGGCAACGGGCGTGAACTACCGCCTATATAAACGCCATAACGTGATGATGGATGTGCAGTGGCGCGCCTGGGACACCGATGTCGAGAATATTGCCGGGAGCTGGGACTTGCCTAAAGTGACTGAAACGCAGAATGATTTCATGATTGCCTTGGGTTATCAGCGCGATGGCAGCCCGTTGTTCTATGAATCATACTTGGATAGGACGACTTTCCGTTTTGGTGGCTGGATGAAAAGCTGGTACGTGAAAGATGTCTACGAATATGGAGGCTCTATCGGGGCCGGACTCCCCATGGGTAAGAAGGGAACGACTATTGACTTGGCCTTGCAAGGAGGGAAGCGCACCACGGGTGGGCACGGGGACTGGGAAGAATTGTTCTTCGGAATCCGTGTGGGCCTGATGGGTGTTGGCACTTGGGGCCAAACTCGCGGAAGATAACCGCGAATCTGGACGATTTAAAAAGAAGGAGGCTTGAAAATGGCTGTTAAGAAGAATGTTAAGGACACGAAAACAGAAACAAAGAGTGTGAAAAAGGTTGCTGCGAAGCCGGCTGCTAAACCCGCCGCAAAGCCTGCTGCGAAGGCCACCGCTAAACCTGTGGCCAAGGTTGCAGCCAAGGCTCCCGCCAAGCCTGCAACGAAACCTGTTGCAAAGGCTGTCGCTGCCAAGCCGGCCACCAAGCCGGCTGCTAAACCCGCACCGAAGGCGTCTGCCAAGCCCGCTGCAAAGCCAGCCGTAAAGCCTGCTGTCAAGGCTCCTGTGAAGGCCGCCACTAAGGCTCCTGCCAAGGTTGTTGCCAAGGCTCCCGCCAAGCTTGCAACGAAACCTGTCGCAAAGGCTGTCGCTGCCAAGCCTGTTGCTAAATCCGCTCCGAAGCCGGCTGCCAAGGCCACCGCGAAACCTGTAACAAAACCAGTAGCAAAACCTGTTGCAAAGGCTCCGGCCGCCAAGTTGGAACAACCTTTTGATGCTGAATACCTTGTGCTCATGCAGAAGGACCCGAACTGGCTGCATGCCTTCTGGGAAGTCTCCGAAAAGCGTGTCAACCAGGCAAAAAATGGCAAGGGAAAGCTGGTGTTGCGCCTGTTCGACATTACGGATGACTTGACCGTACAGCGTAGCAAAAAGCGCAAGTTCCACGATGTGGAAGTCCCTGCCGATGCCCGCAGCTGGTATGTCGAGAATCCTGTCGGCAATAGTTGCATGGCTGTCCTCGGCTCCGTTGACGGAAACCAGTTCATGCCGATTCTCGAATCGTCCCCGGTGCTCACGTTCGACAAGAATGCTACAGTCCCGTCTTTCGACGACGAATTTGTCCGCGCATCCTTGGGCGGTAGCGTGCAAGGGAATTTCATGAGTTCCGGATTCTCCAGTACGACGGCTGAATCCTGGCTCAATAGCCTTCGCCTGGGCAGTTCTTCTGAATCCATGTTCTCCGGCGCACTTTCTAGTGCGGCGCTCAAGAGCAACGAGATTGCCGCTCCGAAGGATTCTGTCAACTATGGCAAGGATTTCTTCTTGTGGGTCAAGACGCGCTTGATTGTGTACGGCGGAACCCGCCCCGATGCCCATTTGCAGGTGCGTGGCGAACCGTTCCCGCTGAATCCGGATGGCACGTTCAGCTTCGAAGAAGATCTCCCGGATTCCACGAAGATTATCCCCGTGTTCGCGACCGATAAGGATGGCGATTTCCCGACGACAATCGTTCCTATCGTTGTCAAGCGCACGGAATAATTCAGTTTTTCGGGTGTTGTTAGCTTGTCTGCACCAGGCCAAATTCTTTTTCTGTTGCATGCGCACTTGCCTTTTGTGCGTCATCCAGAATGTGAACGCTTTTTTGAGGAAAACTGGCTTTTTGAGGCGGTTACGGAATCGTACCTGCCTCTGGTGCAGTCTATGCGGCGCCTGCTCGAAAAGGGCGTGCCGGGCAAACTCAACTTGAGCGTGTCCCCGCCGCTGATCGAGATGCTCCGCGATGAGAGCCTGATTTCAAAGATATCCGGCCATCTGCAGCGCCAACTTGAGCTTGCAGAAAAAGAGGTCGCCCGTTTCAAGGACGGCCCTGAGGCGCCTCTTGCCCGTTTTTACTTGGACCGTCAGCGTGCGCTGATTGATACGTGGGAAAACCGGATTGGCCGGGATTTGTTAAAGGAATTCAAGGCCCTGGAGGTTGCAGGTAAGCTGAACTTGCTCACGTGCGTTGGGACGCACCCCTTCTTGCCCGCATACCAAAGCGACCCTGCCTCAATTCGTATGCACCTGGCCGCGACGGTATCTTGTTTTGAACAGGCTTTCGGGCGCAAGCCTAAGGGTATTTGGCTCCCGGAATGTGGCTATTTCCCTGGGCTGGAACGTTACTTGGCCGAGTTTGGCCTGAAGTATTTTTTTCTGGAAACGCATGGAGTCCTGTTATCGTCTCCGCCGCCTAAGTATGGCGTGTTCACTCCGCTCCGTACGCCGTCGGGACTCTATTGCATGGGCCGCGAGCAGGCCAGTTCCATGGAAGTGTGGAGCCGTCGCACGGGTTATCCGGGGCATCCTGAATATCGCGAGTTCTTCAAGGATATCGCAAGGGAACGTGAGCGCTCTTACCTGGGCGAGTATTTCTTTTCGGGCGATACTCCGATTGATTCTGGTTTCAAGTATTATCGTATTACAGGGAGCGAACAGAAGGAATTCTATCGCCCTTGGAATGCAATGCGCCTTGTTCAAGACCATGCGCGATTGTTCGTGGCGAACAGGGAGGCGACCCTTTCAGATATCATCCCCAAGATGGGTGGAAACAAGGCCGCACTCCTTTGCCCATACGATGCCGAACTTTTTGGACATTGGTGGTTCGAAGGTCCGCTTTTCCTGGAAGCGCTGTTGGAACGTGCTGCGGCAAGTTCCATACTGGACTTCACGGGTGCCGACGACGTAATGGTTTCTTCTGCCGACCCAGATGCCCATGAACCGGCGTTTTCTTCGTGGGGCGAGGGGGGATTTGCTTCGGTGTGGATCAATCCTGAAACAGAGAAATATTATCCGCTATCGTACCGTATTCGGGCGAGGATTGATTCTCTGAAGCGCACTTCCTCTAAGGTGAATGATGCTGAAGTCGCGGCGTTGATGCAGCGCTTTGTCCACCAGATGGAACGCGAACTGATGTTGTTCCAGTCGTCGGACTGGGCGTTCATGATTCACAACCATTCTACAGAAGAGTATGCGAAACACCGGCTGGAATCGCATTACCTGCGGGCAGAATCGCTGTATGGCGAAGCCTGCATGGTTTTAGACGATTTTAAGGATTGCAAGAGCCTTGAGCAGTTCGATACTTCTGTTTTGACAAAACTTGAATCCGAAGATTGCATTTTCAAGGATTGTCTTTAGTAGACAATCATGAACTTTTCGGCCTTGCCGCTATTGCCTGCACGGAACCAGTAGACTCCGGGGGCCATTTTTTCACGGACTTTGTTTTCTTCGATGCAGAGAAGTGTGCCTTGGTACTTTTCGTGCATGACGATGGCACCACGGCGGTTGCGAATTTCAACATAGTCCTTGTCCCGCGGGAGCGGCGTAAAGCAGAGAGAGCCTTCGCGCCATGGGGTCGGGTAGGCTCTAAGTTTGGTATTTGTGACAATAGTCTCGACAAAGTCGCTTTCTCCAAATCTGCTGAATACCCAGACTATGGAGTCCACTTTGGAACGTGTGCTGTAAATGGAATCGGCTGTGTTGGTTGTCTTGACAGGGATGATTTTTGCCTTCCCGTCTCGGTACACGACGGCACTGACGTCGCCTTTGTAGTTGGTGATGTCCGGTTGGCTTCCTGCATAATAGTCGAACATGAATCTCGACGTGTCTGGCGTGAAAGTGGGCGACATATCGTATTCGAGGGAATTCCAGTCTTTTTCGTCTTTATGGAGCCATTTTTTGGAGTCGATGGCTTTGCTGCGATCTCCGGAGAAGGAGAGTCTTACGGCGAAATCATGGAACACCGAATCTCCATCCAGTTTTCTCTTTTTCAGGTAGCTCGATAATTGTTGGTCCAAACTTTTTTCGGGATTTTTTTCAAATCCTTCCCATATTTCGTGGTCAAATTTCTTGTTGATGTTGTTGTACAAGTAAAGATAAAGGGGGCTCACTCCGTATGTGAACGTATCGCTGATGGCGTTGAGAGGAACTCCGATTATTTTTTTGTTCTTGAGGTAGTTGTTTATGTAACCGAAATAGTCGTTGACTTCGGGGGCCCCGATTTCCTCGACTCCGGTTGCTGAGGCCTCGAACCAGATTGTCCAATAATTGTACATGTTCAAGTAAGTCAGCTGGCTGGCGTGGTATAGTTCGTGAAATGAGGTAATCCTGATGGCACTGTTCCAGTTCTTGCTGAAGTCGTCTCCGGTAGCTTGCTGTGTCAGGGGAATAGAGGATTCGATATAGGTACATTCGGGATTGTCGTCCATGCTTTTTCGTTTGCCCGTTGATGGACTGATATATTTGAAATCGTTGTCGATGAACAACTGCGTTGTGTCTGTATCCTCGATATAATATTCGTCATGGACTGGCAGCGTGAGCCCGAAACAACCTTCACAAGTTTGTCTGTTAAATATTCTACTTGCATCTCGAATCAAGTCCAATTCGATGATTTCTACGGCGTATAGTCCTTTGTCGACATCCTTGTTATAATGATGGGTCTTTGTCGGGCCGATGGGTTTGTGCATGCCCAGATCTTTTGTGTGCATCGTGTATGCACGTTCCAGGTTTACAGCAACGCTGTCAACGAACTCTTTCTTTGTGGCGTGAGGGCCTTCTAGCGTATAGAAAATGTGGAAGTGCTCTGTTTTTTTGGACAGAACCTTGTTGTAATAGGCTTCGGTTGCGCAGTTTGTAATGCTGAATAAGTCGGCTCTATTTGCTCTGGTTACACTTGCCTGTAATGGACTTTTGTTGTACTGCTTGTGATGAAACAGGTTTGCCGTTGCGCAGTTCCTGCCGTGAGCGAATGCTCCGGTGCAGGCGATAAGTATGCCAAGAATTATTGCTGTCAGACGCGTCATTTGGCCCTATCGAGGATTGCCCTTGCGCGGCTTGTGATGGCGTCAGGGACGGTGAGGGGTTTCTGGTGGTGTGGCTTGATGCGGGCATCGAGAATGAGCGGGGCCTGGATGCTCCAGTGCTTGTCGCGGAATTCTTCGTTCAGTCCGTGTACATCCTGTGCCGGGTCGGAGCGTGTGAAGGACATCCAGAGGAAATCCCTCAGATTGATGTTTTCCGTTGTGTCGACAAGGCTCACCCAGGGATAGTTTTCGCGATACCCCCAACCTTCGAGCGCCTTGCGGAGGGTTTCCAAATCGGCGTCCGCATTTGCGTGGATGGCGATGGTGCCAGGCAGAATCACCTTCGGGCTGTCGAAGCCACCTGGCAGCGGGAGCGAGTCCAGGTCGTGGGCGTTGTTGCGGAGAATCCGTCGGGGTTCGCCAACGGCAGCAATGACGAGCTTGGAACCGTGATTCAGCTTGGTGCCCGTGTAATCCAGCGTATCGATGGTTGTGGATGTCTGGAAATGCAAGTCCCGCCCGAAGTCGATACGTTCGAGAATATGCGTGAAAAATTCGGGGATGTTGTTTACGTCTAGCTCGGGGTTGTCCTGCTTGGCCGCAAGAATCAGGTATTTGGAAAGGCTCACCTGGTTAAAACCGAGGAGTGCGTTTGCAATTTTCAGGATTCCCAGGGGCTCGCGGTTTTTCTGGTACGGACATTCCTGTTCGCTTGCGATGGCTAGGCAAAGGGAATGGACTCCGGCATCGTCGACTGCGTTGATGGCGTGGACGCCGGGCACCGAGGCGGGCACCATCGGCCTTGTCACCTGGTGGATGAACTTGCCGAACAGGGTGTCTTCTTGCGGGGGGCGACCGACGACAGTGAACGGGAAAATGGCGTTCTTTTTGCAAAGCACCTTCTTCACGTTGATGTAGGGGAAGGGGTGCGTAGCGGAGTAATAGCCGATGTGGTCGCCGAAGGGGCCCTCCGGCTTAAGTTGCGGAGCAACTTCGCCGAGGATGCAGAAATCTGCATCCGCGGACACGATATAGCCATCATGGATGAAGTAGCGGAATCGCCTGCCACCGAGCATACCGGCAAACACCAGTTCCGAAAGATTTTCGGGCATAGGCATGATGGCGGCTATCGTGTGAGCCGGAGGCCCGCCTACGAAAATGCTCACCTTGAGCGGCTTGCCTGCCTCTATGGCGGCCTGGTGGTGCCTTGCAATATCCCTGCCTAGTTGGTAGTGCAACCCACATTCGTTTTCCAGGTAGTTGTTCCCCGAAATCTGGATGCGGTACATGCCCACGTTAGTCTGCAATATGCGTGCCTTGGGCGATGGCCGTGTGGCTACCTGCGGCAGTGTGATGAAAGCGCCGCCGTCTTCGGGCCAGCATTGGATTTGCGGCAAGTCTGCGAGGCTGCATTCTTCGAAATCGTAGATGCTTCCGGCTTTGAGGGGGAGGCTCGCCTTGCCGGCCTTTGCCGCGCGGTACCAGCGGAATGGGTTGATGCTCCTGAAAAAGCCTGCCGGGTTGGCCTTGAACGCCACGGCATCCGTTACAGATTTTACCTCTTTGCGGAACAAGTATTGCATGCGTTCTTCGGTGCCGAAGATGTTGCATGCGGCGCGGAACCGGGAGCCCTTGACCTTTTCGAACAAGATTGCCTTGTCTTTACGGGCGAACGCCTCGCGGGCGATGGCTGCCATTTCGAGATTGGGGTCTACCTCTTCCTTGATTCTTTTCAGCATCCCCGCTTTTTCAAGATCCAGCAGGGCCTGTTCGAGGGAGGTGTACATGGGCCTACCCCGCGGTTGCGCTGGAATCTAGGCTTTCGAAAGACTGGGTCTGCTTTTTCGCTTCGACAGCGAGTTCGATTTCTTGGGCTGCCTTGCGGGACCTCAGTGCGTAAATGACGTGCGTCTTGTCGATCAGGTCCTTGAATTCGCTTTCCGCAATATCGGTAAATCCCTGGAATGTGAACTCGTCGCAGCAGGCGGTGTAGCTGCCTTCGGCTTCGAACCAATGCGTTGCCGTAAAGCCGCGGAACGGGCCTTTTTCAAGACGAACCATCAGCTTATCGCCAGTGACGGCTCCGATGATGCCTGTCCAAGAAATAGTCTTGAATCCGGCGACAATGGTGTACTTGATTTTTTCGCCGGCGGCAAGTTCTCTAGGGAGGGTGTAGTGTAAAACGGGATTGGCACCGATAGCCAGGTTCAGGGGGGCGAATGTGAGAATTTCCTTAACGTCTGCCAGGGAAAAGTCTTGCCACGATGTCTGACTCATTTGTACCATACATGACAAAGATAATAAAAAAAGCCCTTAAAAACGAAGAAAATGGCATCTAAAATACCTTTTGCTTGCGCTGGTTGTGTTAACGGCTTGATGGACAATGAGTTGACGAAATAAAAAAAAGCCGCGGGGTGGTGACCCCGGCGGCAGATAATATCGGGAAATGATTTGTTAGAGTTCTTCCACGGCGTTCGCGTGGAGGTTCTGCACAATGTGTTCCTGACGGGCGGGCGTGTTGTTGCCCATGTAGTATTCGAGCATCTTGCCGAGGCTTGCGTCGGGCGGAATGTTTACGGTTTCAAGGCGCATGTCTTCACCGATGAACTGGCCGAACTCTTCGGGGCTAATTTCACCGAGACCTTTGAATCGGGTAATCTCGAGGTCCGTTTTGCCAATATCGCTTGCGGCCTTGTCCCTTTCCGATTCGTCGTAGCAGTAGCGGGTCTCTTTCTTGTTCCTCACGCGGAATAGCGGAGTCTGCAAGATATAGAGGTGCTTCTGTTCCACGAGTTCCGGGAAGAACTGCAAGAAGAATGTCATCAGGAGCAGGCGGATGTGCATACCGTCCACATCAGCATCGGTCGCGATAATCACTTTGTCGTAGCGCAGGTTCTCGAGACCGTTTTCAAGGTCAAGCGCGTGCTGCAACAGGTTGAATTCCTCGTTCTCGTACACGACCTTCTTTGTCATGCCGAAACTGTTGAGTGGCTTACCGCGCAGGCTGAATACGGCCTGGGTCTGTACGTTCCTTGCCTTGGTGATGGAACCGGATGCAGAGTCGCCCTCGGTAATGAAAATCATGGATTCGCGGTTGAGCGCATTCTTTGTGTCGGTGAGGTGGACCTTGCAGTCGCGGAGCTTGCGGTTGTGCAGGTTCGCCTTCTTGGCGCGTTCGTTCGCGAGTTTCTTGATGCCTGCAATTTCCTTGCGTTCGCGCTCGTTCTGGTTGATGCGGTTGAGGAGCGCTTTCTCGGTTTCGGGGTTCTTGTGCAGGTAGTTGTCGAACTGGCTTGCCACGTAGTCCACCACCCAGGTGCGAAGCTGTGCGCCGCCCGGGGATACCGTCGTGGAACCGAGCTTGGTTTTGGTCTGCGATTCGAACACCGGTTCCTGGATGCGCACGGAGATAGCGCCGATGATGCAGTTGCGCACATCGGAGGGGTCAAGGTCCTTTTTGAAGTGGTCGCGGGCGCCCTTGACTATACCTTCACGGAAGGCCTGCTGGTGTGTACCGCCCTGCGTGGTGTGCTGGCCGTTCACGAAGCTGTAGTAGTGTTCGCCGTACTGGTTGCCGTGCGTGAACGCGCACTCGATGTCCTTGTCCTTGAAATGGATGACGGGGTAACGGATGGAATCGTCCACATGCTTCTGGAGCAGGTCCAAAAGGCCGTTCGGGCTGGTGTATGTCTTGCCGTTCATGACGAGCGTGAGCCCGTTGTTCAGGTAGGCGTAGTTCCAGACCTTCTCTTCCATGTAGGCCGGGAGGTAGCGGTAGTTCTTGAAAATGTCCGCATCCGGCTCAAAATAGATTTCGGTGCCGTTTTTCTCGGTGGTGGCGCATTCCCTGTATTCCTTGATGAGTACGCCCCGGCTGAATTCGGCCTGCTTCATGCGGCCGTCGCGGAAGCTCTTCACGATAAACTTGGTCGAAAGCGCGTTTACGGCTTTTGTACCCACGCCGTTCAAACCGACGGATTTCTGGAATGCCTCGGAATCGTACTTGCCGCCCGTGTTGATCTTGCTTACGCAGTCGATGACCTTGCCCAGAGGGATGCCACGCCCGTAGTCGCGGACCCTGGCGGAGCGGTCTTCGATGTCGATTTCGATTTTCTTGCCGGCACCCATCACGAATTCGTCGATGGAGTTGTCGATAATTTCCTTGACCAGAACGTAAATACCGTCGTCTGGGCTGTTGCCGTCGCCGAGTTTCCCGATGTACATGCCGGGACGGAGGCGGATGTGCTCGTGCCATTCAAGGGATTTGATGCTGTCTTCTGTATACTTGGCTGCCATGAGAATCCTTTAAACTTTTTACGGGAGATAATATAGAAAATTTTTAGCTAGTGCTCTTGTGTTCACTCTTTTTTATGCGAAAAACGGTCCGCTTGTACGGACCGCCTTTAAAATGTCGTAATCTTCTATTAGAAGTTGACGTTCAGATGGACGTCGATGAGCGTGCGTGTTTCGTCTGCCCAGGACTTCATATGCATTGCATCCGAATTGCCGAAAAGGAGCGATGCGGAAATGTCGAGGCTCAGCATTTGGTTGAATGCGATGCAGGCTCCCAAGTACGGCTTGAACAGGAGGTCGCCGGTGAAGTCCTTGTCCCCGTTTTTTCCATCGTAAGTGGTTTTACCCAGGAGCATGTACAAGTCAATGCCGATATAAGGGGTAAGCATTTGGTTTACTTCAAAGTCGGCTTCGGCACCAAGATTCAGAGTCCAGGGGGGAGTCGTCTTGTCTTCGCCTTCGGTTTCGATTTGGAGGCCTGCTTCGGAACCGAAATTCACCATGCCGAATTTCTGAGAATACTGTGCACCGAAATGGAACACGAAGGGATCGTCCTCGCCGACCACTTCCTTACTGCCGACAGGGAGTGTCACGTCCAAGAAAGCGTTCATGATGGGCATGAACTGGTAACGGAACATGAGGGGGATATTTTCCAACCCGTCAACATCCGAGTCCTTGCCGTCGTAGCGGGAGAGCATCCTGTAGTCTAGCTTCATGCCTAATTCCAGGCCTGTGATTACGGTGAATCTTGCTCCGATATATGCGTTGTCGGCACTGGCCTTGTCCTGCATCCGGAAGTAGTCGCCGACTACGGCTTGGCCTTTGTGGTTTTCGAGAACCGGGAACTTGTCCCATGTTGCGAAGGATGCCGTTGCCACGAGAGCGGTTGCGAGAATGATCTTTTTGAGCATATTATCTCCTTTTTTTTGTGTTCTGTAATGTTAAAAGCTAATAAAATGTCGTGATTTTTGAGGGGGTTAAGAAGGCGGTGTGATTTAGCGCATACCGAAAAATTTGAAAATGCAATTTTTTATATTGTGAAATGTACAGGCGAATGTCCTGTGCACCTTTGGGTGCATTTGCACATCCCGGGCAGGGGCTGCCGGCCTTTGATGGTCACGGCGGGTATGCTTTTTCTAGGAGGCTCCCGTGTTCCGGTTCCCATTGGTGCTATTGGCGCTGCTTTTCTTTATTCCGCTATTTTGTTCGAAAATGTCCCTTGGGGGCTGGTGTGCGTCGTCGCGCGATGTTCCTGCGCGTACTGGCACTGTTTCGCTCGATTTTGTCGATGCCACGCTTTCGGACGTGGCGCGCAGCCTCTCGCTGGCGTACGATACGCCGATCGTCGTTGACGAGGGGGCCGAGGTGCCGGTGACGCTGCACCTCGACAGCGTGGGGCTGCTGGAAGGGCTTTCGGCGGTTTGCGGGGCACACGGCCTCGAGGTGGTCAAGGACGGCCGCGTGCTGCATATCCGCCGCGTCCGAGAGCGTGGCGAATCTGAGTTCGCGGTGTCGGATTCCGGTATTTCACTGACCGTGAAGGAGAAGGACGTGGCCGAGTTTGCGTCTGAGTATGCCGCGAATACGGGGCTCAATATCCTCGTGGAACCTGACGTGCAGGGCAAGGTGTCGGGGCGGCTGAGGAACATGCCCGCCGTGGCGGCGTTCCGGGCGCTGATGGAGTCGCAGGGGTTTACCGTGCGCTCCGAGGGCGGTTGCTTGCGGGTGTCGGTACGCCGCGACCGGGCGGGTCCGGAAGGCGCATCTGTGTTCCGCGACGATTCCCTGTATTCCGTTGACTTGGCCGCTGTCCCCCTGGCGAGTGTCCTGCGCGAGATCGCGGCGGCTGCCGGGTTGAACCTCGCGATGTACGGTGACATGCAGGAGCCGGTGCGTCTCAAGTTTGACCGCGTTCCGCTGCGGGACCTCGTCGGGGCGGTGTTTCGGGGGAGTCGCTACGCCTACGTGCTGGATTCTGCAAATTTGTTTGTTGCCGAGACGGGGGTGCGCAATGCGCTTTCGCAGACGCGCCTTTATCCGCTGAAGTATACCGATTCGGAGAAGGCGCTTGCGCACCTCTCGAAGTTTATGCCCGGGAGCAGTTTCGTTGCCGCCGAGGTCAAGGAACAGAACGCTTTGCTTCTGGGTGGCTCGCCAGAAGAAATCGCGATGGCCGAATCGCTCCTAGTGCAGGTGGACATGCCGGCGCTCCAAGTGACTCTCTCGTGCATCATCGTGGAAATCAAGCGTGGTAAGAATTTCGAGATTGGCTTGCGCGGAGGGAACGCCCGGAAGACTGCCGCGGGGGATGTCGGGTTCCGTGGCTTCTTTGATTTCTTGGGGAAGGACTTGTCGAAGTCGGGGGCGTTCGGGAAGGTCGGATTCTTGCCGGACCGCTTCGAGATGGAACTTGCGAGCCTCGAGGAGAACAACATGGCTGAGGTGCTGGCACGTCCGAGGCTTACGACGCTGAATGGCAGCAAGGCGGAGCTGAACGTGACGAATACGGTCTATTACCTGGTGAGCCAAGTCTCGGCGGACGGCTACCCGATTACGGATTACCGCTCGTTCAACGACGGAATCTCGCTGGAACTGACCCCTGTCGTGACGCGGGAGGGGAGCATCACGCTGGAGGTGTCGCCCGAAATCAAGACGGCCGGGCGGAGCTCCGGTGACGGCCCACGGGACATCAGTACGCGGAACCTCAAGACATCCGTGGTGTTGCGCAACGGAGAGACGCTCTGCCTCGGCGGTCTGATGCGCAAGAATAAGTCGGAAGTGCGCACGGCAGTGCCGTTCTTGGGGAGTCTCCCGCTGGTGGGGTGGCTTTTCAGTTATACGTCCACGCAGGATGAACTGAGCGAACTGGCTATCTTCATAACGCCCGAAGTGGAACCCTCACCTGCGGGAGGCTCCGATGTACCGTAGGCTGGTCGCTGCGCTGGAGCGCGTGGGCGGTGTCGGGGCTCCCTTGTTTACCTGGGAAGTGTCGGTTCCGTTCGATGATGAACCTAGGGAGGCCCGACTCCGCGAAGAGTTTGCGCGGGAATTTCCGGAGTCGTCTGGCCGCGGCCGCCCCTGCTTTTGGAAAATGGTCGCCTTCAACGGGGATTCGGGAAGGAAAGTACGTTACCTTGTTGCGGTGGCTGCGGGCGTCGATGGAATGCGTCGTAAGTTCGACCGCGTATTGCCCGAGGGAATCGCCCTGTACGGAATGGCCGACCGCATTATCCGCAGTAGCGGGGCCGCACACGGGAATGCGCTATTTTCGTTCTTGTGCGGAAGTCGCTTGGTGATACTCGTGTTTTGCGAGGGGAGGCTTTGCCATTGGTCCGAAGAGGAAGGCTACGAAGAAGGCTTCGGCGGTAGAGCCTATGCCGAGCGAATGGAGCGGTTCCGGCGCTTCCTTGCCCGTGACGAGTATTTGGCTCGGGGCTGCCTGTACAGTGAATTTCGGGAACGGGTGGACCCGGCAACGATGCAGGGGGAGTTCCGCAGGGCCGCGCGGGATCCGTTCTGGCGGGGGCTGGACTTGGACAATGTCCCGAGGGTGCGCCCGCTTGCTCGGCGGGCCGCACTCGCATTTTTGATTGTGACGGTGATTTCTTGTGCGCTAGGCTCTTTTGCGGCCTTGTTTCGCTATGGCCCTTTTGCAGAAGACCATGGCCAGAATGTGCCTTATGATATCGCGCTTGCAGACCCGCCCGCGCTTGTGCCTGCCGCAGACGAAGTCCGGGATACATTGTATCGGGCTCGCTGGCACAAAAAATCCCGCTTTCATCGTGGGTCGCACTATAAATTTGATTTCAAAGCGAAGTGCGCTGCTCCACCGCTCAAGTTGCGCAGCGTCGTACAGGGTGTCCTTTTCCAAGGCGATGTCGGTGGAACGTTGGGTTGGTACCGCCCCGGCGATTCTGTTGGGGCGTTCGTTGTGGATTCCGTCGGTCGCGATGGAGTGCTCCTCAAGTGCGGCGGGAAAAGGGTGGTTGTGTCACATGAGGAGTAAGCGGGGAATGGTGCTTTCGGTTGTCCTCGGTGTCGCGCTGGTGGTTACGCTGATGCTGTCGGGGCTTCTGCGCATGCCGTTTGCTGTTTCGCGGTATGCGCACCGCAAGGCGGAAAGCGTCGCCGAGGTCTACCGGGCGGAATCAGCCCTGCTGGCGAGCCTCGCTGGGTTCCCGTCGGGGTATTTCGATAGCCTGCCACCCGTGTCGCAAGGGGAACTGGGGCCGTGGGGAATGTGGTCTACTCCAGTAGAGAATGGGCGCATGACGCTCCTTGTCGGGATGTCGCGTGCGAAGGCTCCGTGGCCCAGCTATGCGGAATGGGCCGACGGTGCCGAGCTGTACCGGCAGGGATTGCGTGAACGCATTGAATCACATGCTCGGCGGCTCTCGGGGAACCGGCGCTTCTTTAGGCCGGAGGCGAACATGGAATACAGAATCGAGGCGGGGGATCTTACGTTCGATGCGGACGGGCATGTTGGGCGTGCCGCATTTTACGTGGAGGGTTCCGCCTTGTTCAAGGGCAAACTCCACGTGGATACGCTGCTTGTGTATGCGGAAGGGCCTGTTACCGTGAGTGGACTCTTTAATTCCGACTGGGTCGAAATCTACAGCGGGGAGATTGTGCGGGTGGAGGGTTCTGCAACGTTGCGCGGGCATGCCTGGGGGCGCTTGGGTGTGACTTTTTCTGGGAAGGCGACTGCATCGTTCCCTAGCGTAATCTTTGCGATGGGTTCTTCTATTTCAGATGTGTTGGTACAAGACCATGCGAACATCGAAGGTGTCTTGGCAGCACCCAACGGGCACATGGATGTAGAATCTACGGCGCAATGGGATTCTGCGGGTGCCCTTTTCCCTATTTACGTGCAGGGGGTTCCCGTTGCTTTTGAACAGAAAATGTCGAGATAGAGGCTTTACGTTGGTCGAAGTCCTGGTTGCTCTGTGTGTGTTCTCTTTTTTCGTGGCCTCTACAGGGCAATTTTTCCGTGCGTTTCATGCGATGCGGGCTCGGGAACGGGTCGCGGCAATGGCGCTTGTCGCCGCTACGGGCTACGTGGAAATGGCTGCTGCAAAGCCTCCTCGGTGCCTAGATACGAATTTTGTGGTTGCCCAGGAACAGAATGTTATTTTGTCTGTGGGGCAGACCGTGCTGCCAGGAAGGGTGGGGATGCTGTGGCTGTCTGTGGAGGCCGCTTCGGTTCCGGTGAGTCTGTTGCCCGGTCCTGTCCGGCTGAGGAGGCTTGTCTATTGTCGTTGAAGTCGGGCTTTACGTTAATCGATATGATGGTCGCCATGGCTGCGGCCTCCATAGTCGTCTTGTCCGCCTATGCGTTTTTGGGGGCGAGCGCTCGTACGTTCAATCTTTCGGTGAAGGCTTACGGCGAAGAATCGGCTGCGCTTATTCAGCGCATACAGCAGTCTCAACAGGGTATTCTCTTGATCAAAATCGGGAAAAATAAAAGGGCGAGCCGGATGACTCGCCCGAACTGACCCTCTTGGTCCGACCTATTAGAGGACTGTTACCTCTTCCGCCGAAATCTTGGCGGACTTTTTCTTGGCCTCGATACGGGCCTTGTGCATCTCGACCAAGTTGCTCACGAAGTGCATGAAACTCAGCACGCCCACAGAAAGGAAGCCGACAGAATACAGGGCGAGGAACGGGCCGATGATGAACTTCTGGGCGCCGATGTATTCGAGAAGACCGAAGATGCAGTACACGCCCACACCCAATTCGACAATCGCTTGCCACGGGAACTTCTGGGCATAGTGGCTCTTGGCCTTCTTCTTGGATCCGCCGCTCTTCGGGGTGCGGACGAAACTACCCTTGGTACCGATAACGGCCGAGAACACTGCGCGGGAGTTGCTCACTGCAATGCCGACACCCAGAGCCATGAGGATGGGGAGGCTCAAGAGGCGAATCTTCCAGCCGGTGTAACCGGAGCAGCGCTGGGCGACGAAGTAAAGAACGGAAGGAGCGATAGCGGCGAGGAAAATGAAGCTGAACCCGATGGTGTAGCCCCAGCTCGGAATGTGTGCGACCGGTTCAAAGAAAGCGAGCAACGGCCATGCGCAAAGGGCGGTAAACAACATGCAGGGGTGAATCGAATAGTGCGTCGTGTGGAGGATGGCACCAATCTTGACACGGAGAGGAACCTTGGCCTTGAGCACGCGCGGCAAAATCTTGATGGCTGTCTGAATGGAGCCTTTTGCCCAACGGAACTGCTGAGCCTTGAACGCGTTGATGTCGTTGGGGAGTTCGGCCGGGACAATCACGTCGAAGACGAACTTCATGCGCCAACCGGCAAGCTGGGAACGGTAAGAAAGGTCCATGTCTTCGGTGAGTGTGTCGCCTTCCCAACCACCGCCGTCGTAGATGGCCTGCTTGCGCCATACGCCTGCGGTACCGTTGAAGTTCATGAAGAGCTTGCCCCAACTACGGGCGGACTGTTCCACCACGAAGTGTCCGTCGATACCGATGGACTGGGCGAGCGTCAAACCGGATTCAGTGCGGTTCAAGTGGCCCCAGCGGCCCTGGACCAAACCAATCTTTTCGTCCATCACCAGGTAGGGGATGGTCTTGAGGAGGAAGTCCTTCTCGGGGACGAAGTCCGCATCGAAAATAGCGAGGAATTCGCCCTTTGCGATAGCCATGGCTTCTTTGAGGGCACCGGCCTTGAATTCGGCGCGGTTCGTGCGGTGGATGAGCTTGATGTCGTAGCCCTTGGCTGCCAGTTCGGCGACCTTCTTCTTGGCGACTTCGTAACATTCGTCGGTAGAGTCATCCAGCACCTGGATTTCGTGCTTGTCCTTGGGGTAGTCGATGGCGCACACGGCATCCAAAAGGCGTTCGACGCAGTTGGCTTCGTTGAATACCGGGAGCTGGGTAGTGACTTGCGGAAGTTCGTTGATGGAGTGTTCGCGGTAGAACTTGAGAATTGCCTTCTTGTCGCTGAGTCGTGTGTGACGGCTATTCTTCAGGAAGAGATAAATGCTGTAGTAACAGCTGAACCCGTATATGACCAAGCCTACGCCCGCGATAACGTAGACGACAAACATTGCGTATAGAAGAACAGTACTCATTCTATAAAAAACCTTTGCACATATTTGTATGCTTGGGGCCAAATATAGAAACCATTGTCAAACTTTGCTACATTCGGGATGTAATTTTTGTACAAATAATAATGATGCAATAAAAATGCTTAAAGTGCCTTTATTTTTTTACAAATTAAACCCTTGACAAAACGAGAAAATGATGTCAAAAACGCCCTTGCTCAACTGGATTGAATCGAATAGAGGAAAAAATGGTTTTGGTGAATCCTTGGTCGACCTTTTAGGCTTTGCCTGTGCCGAATGGTTGCGCCGGTGCCGGGGGCGTGTTCTCTCGAAAGAAGCTGCGTTTTACATTTTCTTGTCGTCGCATTGCGGTTACGACGTGGGGGAGTGGGCGACCCATCCCGAGGATTACGCCGAAAAAATCGCCGATTTTTGTGAAAAATCAAAAGAATTACCTCTGCCCGAGGCTATTTCCGTGGATTTTCCGGAGTACCTGGACCTGAGGGGCGTGGTTTGCCCGGGCAATGCTGTGAGGGCGCGTCTTGCTCTCGCGGGGTTGCCGGAGGGGTTCCGCATCAAGATTGCGCTCGACGAAGGTTCCCCCATCGAGAATGTGCCGCAGGCACTGGTCGCGGATGGGCACAATGTCGTTTTTCGAGAAAAAAAAGCAAATTTTTGGGAAATTACGGTGGTCAAACGCGGTTCCATGTAGTAGATTTTCAGTGTGGAAAACAGGATTTTAATTATAGGTGACGAACTGATGGGCGAACAGGGCGAGGCGGCGAACCATGCTGCCGAGATAATCCTGTGCCGCGAGGCAAATCTCCCGATCCAGTTCTATATCAATGCACCGGCCCCGCAGTCGATTCCGCTGTTCCTGGCGCGACTTGCATCTGATATTATTGGAAAAAAGGCTGGCCGCCTTGTTATGGGGCTCGGGCTCCGCGAACTCCGCCGTGCCGGTGGTAATGGGGAGGCTGTGGCCAAGACTTATGGGGCGCTCGTGGAGCGGCTCGTGAACAAGACGCAGGGGAGTCTCCATTTTTTGACTATCCCGGAAGACATGTTTCCGGAGGCCCGTTTCGAGGTCGCTTACTTGAACGATGTCGTGCGGGGCTTTGCTTCGCTTTCTCCGCAGCGCGTCTCGGTATGGGATTTTGCTCGGCATGCCGCCGAATTTAGGGAAAAACAGGCCGAAAGAGGAAAATTTGCCCGTTCCCTTTACAATGAGGACGGTTCTTCGACCTCTTTGGGCAATATGCTGATGGCATTGTTCCTGCAAGAATGTATATTAAAGGAAGTAAAAAGAGGATAACCCCATGAGCTTATTTGACGATCGTTTTGCATCCAAGAACGCTGCCCAGGCTAGGGCTTGGGCCATGAATTCGGAAGAACGCGCCCGCGACAATTCTTCATCCCAGCGTCGCCACGAACCGGCGGCCCCGAAGATGGGAATTTGTGACAAGTGCCACAAGGAGGCGCTGCTCAGGTCGTATCGTTCCCGCCAGACCGATGTCGTCGATGGTGCCGCGAGCTTTGGCGTGGTTATCAAGCACCTTTGCGAAGATTGCGCCCCCAAGTCCCGCCGTGAACGCGATGCCGATGTCCCGCAGCTTAGCAACAAGCAGGTGAAGAACCTCATGCGCTCTGCGAAGAAGGGACTGCTGTAGCGGCTTCGCCGTGATGTGCAATGTGTGGAAAGTCATCAGTTGTCAGTTGTGAGTTGTCGGTTGTCGGTTGTCAGTTGTCAGTTGTGAGTTGTCGGTTGTCAGTTGTGAGTTGTGAGTATATAATTTGGTGCTGAGGGCGAGATTATTGAAACTCAAAGGTGTGTAGCACCGACTCGTTACTCATAACTCGTTACTCATAACTCATAACTCATAACTCATAACTCATAACTCATAACTCATAACTCATAACTCATAACTCATAACTCATTCCACATTACTTTTTTCTTCCTCCCCCTTAACGGGGTTTGTAAAGTTTTCTAAATTTGGGCGCGCTTGATTGAAGGAGTGTCTAAATGCAGAATATCCATGCCAAGGAATCGTTCAAGAGTTTCCTCGCTGGCGTAAAGGCGACTGTTACCCCGGAACTGTTCCGCACAGTCCGCAAGGGTTACACCAAGAAAAATCTCGTGAGCGACCTCATGTCGGGCCTTATCGTGGGTATCCTCGCGCTGCCGCTCGCCATCGCTTTTGCTATCGCTTCGGGCGTGGGTCCGGAACAGGGCCTTTACACCGCGATTATCGCGGGCTTCACGATTTCCCTTTTGGGCGGTTCTCGCTTCCAGATTGGTGGCCCCACGGGCGCCTTCATCGTGATTGTCTACGGCATCGTGAGCCAGTACGGTTACGACGGCCTTGCCTCGGCGACCCTCTTGGCGGGCATCTTGCTCATTATCTTCGGCATCGCGAAGTTTGGTGCTATCATCAAGTTCATTCCGTATCCGGTGACCGTCGGCTTTACCGCCGGTATCGCCATCATCATTGCGCTTGGCCAGGTCCCGAATTTCTTCGGTCTCCGTTTCTTGGCAAAGGATCCGGCCGATGCGGTCGGCAAAATCAAACTTTATGTGACCTCCTTTGATACTATTAATATTTATGCTGTCATTGTCGGCCTTGTTGCGCTTGCTGTTTGCATCTTGTGGCCGAAAATCACCACGAAGGTTCCCGGCTCGCTGATTGCGATTATCGTAGCGACCGTGATGGTGAAGGTGCTGGGTTGGGACGATCCGGTGACGGGTCATGGCGTGGTGACGATTGGCATGAAAAACCACATCCCGAGCGGTTTCCCGGTGCCGCACCTGCCGAACATCAGCCTCGAAATGATGCAGAAGGTTTTCCAGCCCGCTTTGACGATTGCGATTCTCGGTGCGATTGAATCCTTGCTTTCGGCTGTGGTGGCCGATGGTATGACCTCTACCAAGCACCGCTCCAATACCGAACTCTTTGGCCAGGGTGTGGCAAACGTGCTTTCGCCCATGTTCGGTGGCATTCCTGCTACGGGCGCCATTGCCCGTACCGCGACCAATATCCGTAACGGTGCCGTGAGCCCGATTTCGGGCCTTGTTCATGCGATTGTGCTCTTGCTCATTATGCTTGTGCTCGGCAAGTACGCCGAAATGATTCCGATGGCAGCCCTTGCCGCCGTGCTGTTCCAGGTGGCCTTCAATATGTGCGGCTACCGCAGCTTCATCAAGATGTTCAAGGCCCCCAAGAGCGACGTGATTGTGATGCTCGTCGCATTCTTCCTCACGGTCATTATCGATCTTACTATTGCAATCGAAGTGGGTGTGCTCTTGGCCGCTGTGCTGTTCATCAAGCGTATGAGCGACGTGTCTGAAATGGAAACGGTGACATCGGCCCTCAAGGAAGACGACGAAGAAGCTGCCCACAACGAGCTCAGCCGCCAGGTGCCGAAGGGCGTGGTGGTCTACGAACTCGCCGGTTCGCTGTTCTTCGGCGCGGTCGACAAGTTCAAGGATACGATGGCGCGCATTTCCGACAAGCCGAAGATTCTCATCTTGCGCATGCGTAGCGTCTCTAGCATCGATGCCGCCGGTATCCAGATGATCGAGGACCTGCTCAACCGCTGCAACCGCGAAGGCACGCAGCTGCTGCTTTCCGGCGTGCATGCCCAGCCCGTGGTGGCACTGACACGCGCCGGTGTGCTTAAGCAGCTCGGCGAAGAGAACGCTCTCGGCAACATCGACGCCGCATTGAACCGTGCCCGCGAACTCCTTGGTTTGCCCATCGTCGACACATCGCACGAGCCTGTCGCTGCGCCCACGGTTTCTTGGGAAAAGAGCCTCGACAAGCCTTGGATGCCCGAGGAATCGAACGCCGCGATCGCCGAGGAAACGCCCGAAGTTATCGCCGAGCGCATGGCCGACGAGCCTGTAAGAAAAATAGAAGAAGAGAAGAAGTGACACGGGTCAAATTTTTCTTGACGATCGTGTGATAATTTTCAAAAGGAGACGCTCTGCGTCTCCTTTTTGTAAGCTTCGCGTGTGACCTGAATCGCAGTGTGATTTTGCCCACTGGCAATGTTGTTCGCTATAATCTATCTTATCAAACGTAAAGGTCGGAGGAACACAACTATGAAACTTCACGAAGAAATGGTGTATGTGTCGGATTACTTCTTGGCGAAGTTCATCGTTGTCTGTTCCGGGGTTACTTTGTTCCTCTTGACCACGATTTCCTAAAGAAGCCAAGGCTTTCTTTATGGGGAGGTTCGGCATAGGCGGCAACGCCTATGCCGATTTTTTTTAAAAGGCCGCTTCTTGTCATTGCTTCGGGACGAACAGTCCCGAAGCAATCTATTCAGGTTGACGATGCGTTGAAGAAAGTGTAGATTTCCCAAATGAATGTCACCAAGGGGGTATCATGAGTCGTTTCTTTGTCGGTCTCGCTTTGTGGGCCTTGTTGCTTGCGCTTGCGGCCTGTGGGGGCGATAGTAAGATCACCGACCCTGCCAGGGACACTGAACTTGCCGATGATTCCTTGACGGAATCGATTCTGGACAAGGACTCCGACTCTGCCAAGGATGCTGAACCTGGCGAGAAAGTCGATGCGGTTGTTCCCACTTTCGACGACCTGTTGGCTTGCACGAGGGATCACGAGGGCGCAACTGCCTATGTGGAAGACGAGGATTCTGCCTATGTCTGTAAAAAGGGCCTCTGGGTCGTTGACGATTCGTTGACTAAGGCGGTTCGGCCGGACTCGGAGAATAAGTCATCGTCAAGCGCGAAGGCAAAGTCTAGTTCTAACGAGACAAGTGAGTCTAGCAGCAGCGCCAAATCAAGTAGCAGTAAAGATGGCAAGTCTAGTAGTTCAGGTGAAAAAAGCAGTTCGTCGAGTTCCGTGGTTCCTACCGCTTCTTTAGCTTCACCTTGCAAAACCGAGACTGAGGACAACTGTGAATATGGCACCCTGACGGACGACAGGGACGGACAGACTTACAAGACCGTAAAAATCGGCGAACAGTGGTGGATGGCGGAAAATCTCAATTACGAGACTGTGGCCGGGAGTTCCTGCTTCAATGATAGTGCTAAATATTGTGAAAAATATGGCCGGCTCTATACTTGGGCGACCGCTGTAGGCAAGTCGGAAGTGGAATGCGGCTATGGGAAAATCTGCTACCTCGGCGAAGGCAAAGTTCGTGGCGTGTGTCCTGAAGGCTGGCACCTGCCCGATACCACGGAATGGAATGCCCTGTTCAATGCGGTAGGGGGAAAAACAACCGCAGGAAAGATGCTAAAGTCTACGGAAGGCTGGAATGATTATGAAGGAACTAGTGGCAATGGCTCGGACGCCTATTTCTTCTCGGCGTTGCCTGCTGGCGGCAGGAACTACTATGGGAGATTCTACCGCGAGGGCTACTACGCGTACTTCTGGAGTTCTACGGAGTACGATAGCAACCACGCGTACAACATGTTCTTGTACTACGGCTACGGCGGCGGCGATGCGGGCCTGGACGACGACGACAAGGACGACGGGTTCTCAGTTCGTTGCCTTAAGGACTAAGTTTTATCATTTGAGTGTAGTTGCAAAATACAATATCTCTAACAGCCCTCGTTGAAATGGGTGCAAGATTTGTGCTAATCTTTATCGAAGCATTGCAGAGAATTCTTGCAAACTCTTCAAGACTAATTTCGGAAAGTCGATTTCTTTTAGAATGTCGAAATGAGCGTCATTGGAAACGACATATGTCGCATTTCCGGCGATGGCGCAATCGATAAACTTGTTGTCATCGGGGTCTTTCTGGATTAATTCAAATCTGAAAAAGGCGTCAATCAGTTCTACAGAAGGTGCGTTCAGAAGTGTTTGAATGACATTCGATGCGATTACTGGAGTTGTCTTTTGGGCGATAATCTCTTCGTATTCTTCAAGAATCTCGTTTGATACGCAAAGAGTGTATTTCCCTTCTTGCAGACCTCGCCATACATTAAAGTACGCCCCTCTTTTGGAGAGTGAGGCTAGGAGACAGTTTGTGTCAAGCACAATCCTCATACGCTTTTGTAAGGGGTCCTCAAGTGTTCGCACAGGACGGCGTCGTTCTTGTCGTTGTCCCATTTGCCTGAATCCCAAAGACTGTCCATGTCCTTTTCGACCCTTTTGGCAAAGACTTCCATCAGGGCTGCACGAATCTCTTCCAGGGATTTGGAATCCTTGGCAAAAGCGAACATCTTTAGAAGATGTAGTTGTGTCGGGTTCAGAACTTCCATAAGAACTCCTAGAGGACGCTAGTTAATATACATTTTTTCGCCCTGCGGTGCAAATTAATGGCGTTCTTTTAAACAGCAAGTGTCTGCAGCAGGCGCTTTTTGGCGGGGGTGTCGGGCAGCGGGTAGAAGGTCTCTTTCGCGAAGCTTGCCATGAGCATCTTTTTCGCGGCCTCTTTCGGGATGCCGCGGCTCACGAGGTAGAACATCTGTTCCGCGTCGAGTTCGCCCACGGTGTTGCCGTGCGTGCACTCCACGTCGTCGTGGTAGATTTTGAGCACGGGCTTTACCGACACGCTGGCGCCTTCCGAGAGCAGGATCGTGTTCACGAGCTGGCCGGAGTTCACCTTGGTGCACTTTTCCCCGACGACGACCATGCCGTCGTAGCTGGCGTAGGCGCTCCCGGAGAGCAGGTTCCTGGCGAGCTGCGTGCTTACCGTATTCGGGGCGTTGTGGCGTATCGTGAGGCGCTGGTGCATGCTGGCGGTGTTGTCCAGTATGGAAAGGCTCCTGTAGTCGAACGAGGCGCCTTCTCCGTCGAGGTCGCAGTCCATGCTGATGCGCCCGATTCCCGAATCCGTCAGGATGTTCGAGAAGCGCACCGTGCTGCTTGCCGCCTGCCTGATGCGGAAATGGCGGAAGCGCAGCGGCAAGTCGCTGGCCGGGTTCGCGAAGAAGATTTCCACGTCGGCGCCTTCGCCCACGTTGATGTCGAAGCGTTCGGCGACAATTTCGTGCTGGACCTTGTTGTCGAGGATTTCGAGGCTTACGTGCGCACCTTTCCCGATGTCCAGTACCGTGTGCCCGAAGTCGTCGTTGCACTTGAGTATGGCCATCTCGTTTGCCCCGTCGGGAATCGTCCGCACCATGGTGCGCGCGTTCTTTGCGAGCGGGAGAAGCGCCGCGAAGTCCGTCTCGTTGTCGATCAGCTTTTCAAAATCAGGGAGGGCCGCCGCGGCTTCCGTTGCCGCAGCGTTCCCAGCGTATTCCTGCACCGGGATTTTTGCCACGGGGAAGAATGTCCACAACTCGTTGTTGCGGCGGGGCATGCCTATCTGCTGTATGCGGGTGACTGCGTCCATCTTTATTCCTCGATCCAGTCGTAGCCCTGTTCTTCCAGTTTCAGCGCCAGTTCCGGGCCACCGCTCAGGATAATCTTGCCGTGGCGCAGCACGTGCACGTAGGTGGGCTTGATGTAGTCCAGCAGTCGCTGGTAGTGCGTCACGAGAATCACTGCCTTTTCGGGGCTCATGATGTGGTTGATGCCGTTTGCCACGATGCGGAGCGCGTCGATGTCGAGGCCGGAATCCGTCTCGTCGAGGAAGCTCACTTTCGGGTCGAGGATGGCCATCTGGAGGATTT
>Ga0310690_10001742_pt1 | contig 37749 bp, 12 predicted proteins | sample AusTroGonzalo_MG_2_FD_207661 | JGI IMG/M metagenome (GOLD analysis project Ga0310690, IMG submission 207661) | Bovine rumen microbial communities from tropical cattle in Woodstock, Queensland, Australia - Gonzalo_04 (v2) (version 2) | ecosystem: Host-associated > Mammals > Digestive system >...
GCCATTAGTGATAGTGTTGCCCGTGATGGTTATCGCACCCTGCAGGTTCAGCGTGCCATTGGTCCAGATGCCGCCGCCGTCTGACTTGGCGGAGTTGCCCGTGATGGTGCCGCCGTCGAGTGTCAGCGTGCCGTAGTTGCAGATGCCGCTACCACCGTATTGGGCGACGGCGTTACCGGTGATGGTGACGTTGGTAAGCGTCGCCGTGGCACCTTGCGCATTGAAGAGTCCACCGCCACCCCTTGGATCCGTTTTGTCGTTGCAGTAGTTATTGCTGATGGTGCAGTTTGTCATGTTGAGCGTACCACCATTTTTATTCCCGATGCCGCCGCCACGGTCGTTGGCAGTATTGCCCGTGATAGTGACCCCAGTCAGGTTCGTGATGCCTTTGTTTTGTATGGCACCGCCGTCGTCGCCATAACCGCCAGTCACAGTACCGTTGCTGAGGTTGAGCGTCGAGCCACTTGTCACATTGAAGACTTCCCCATTGTTGACGCGATCCCTCAGATCGCGGTCCAGCGTGTAGCCGTTAAGGTCGATGGTCTGGGTCCTGTTATGCTCAATAACCAGCGAACTGCCAACGTAGATGTAGTTACCCAACCGGATATTGGCGTTGTTGAGCGTCAGAGCATCCCTCAATTCCGCCTCGTTGTGTACCACGGCAACATCACCCGTCATGTCTTTATTGACGTGCAGATAGATATAGTCGCCACTGGCACCCTTGTTAAGGTCACAGGGAGAGGTGCCGCCATTTTCGCACACGGCAGTGCTGTTTGAGGTATTGTCGATAGCAATACTGGTAATAATACGGCCAGGCGAAAAGGCATCCTTGGTATAGTAGAGGTGGATGTATTTGCCGCCTGCCCCGCAGTTCAAGTCGCCTTTGGTGGTAGTCATGAAGTTAGAGCCTCCAGTGCTATAAGTGCGACTATAGTTGCGGCCATCGTAGGCAAAGTCGTCGGGGGCATCGTTGGAATCGCTGACCCTGAGATACAAGTCGGTGATGGGTGTGCCGCTGCTGAATGAGCTGTTTTCCGTCTTGTACATCAAATAGATGTAATAGCCGTCGTCGGTACCACTGTTCAGGTTATAATTGATGCCCGTCCAGCCCTGGTCTTCAAAAGAGTCATAAGCGTCGGAGGCATCGTTTTGCGCGGAGTATCCGATGACCATCACGTCGGTGATGTAGGTCTGTGCCCAAGCCCTCTGCCCGAAGGCAATGAGGGCAAGGAGGATAAATAGTGTTTTTCTATGGTTCAGCCGTATCATTTCACAACAATCTTCTGTGTCCTAACCTCATTTCCATTAATCAACCGCAAAACATACACGCCCGCAGGCATCTCGCTTGTAGAGACGCGATTCATCGCGTCTCCCGAAACAACGACACGTCCCATCATGTCAATCACCTGAAGGATGCCCTCTCCGTTGACGATGATATTGCCGTTGCTGATGAAGGCAAACGGTGCATCATTGTCGCCGTCTGCGGCCTCGCCCTTGGCGACGAACACCAGCTTGAATCGGCTTGCATAATCTGTCGTGCGGGCATCGAAGGTGTAGCTCGGGTTGACAAGCAGGTCGACGTCTTCACCTGTCATATTATCAATAAGGTGGAGGTAGTTGAAGCTGACCTCTTCGACTTCGGCGGTGAGGGTGTAGCGACCGTTGTTTTTCGTTGTGAAGCAGACAGGGATTTCGCCCATCTGTCGGTCGGCGGTGACCACGGCGTAGTCCTTGCCCTCCTGCGCGATGTAGATCTTGGGGCTACTCTCGTTCAGCACCAACTTACGCGTAGAAGTACCTTCTCCGAAGCATAAGCGGACGTTGTCGATGGTTGCCTCATGGCTCTTGCCCAGATTGAGGACAAGGTTGCTACCTTTGCTGCTCGGAGCCGTGGATGAGAAAGTGACGGCGTTGTCATCGGCGCTGGCAGCCACCACAAAGATGCCTTCGCAAGGGCTGACGGCAACACTGGGACTGGCACTGACAAAACCATCACCATTACCGTTCATACGGAAATAGGTGTGATCAACGTAAGCGTTGCACACGAAGGGGTTGCCGATAAGGTTCCAGCCCGTGAATTCATGGCCTGGCTCATAGACAAGATTGATGCTTACAGGTGTTTTGCTCGGCTTGATGTAGCCATTGAAGTCCAAGGTGTTGTCACCGCCTATGAAATTGTGCGCATAGAGGTAACCTTCGCCATGTTGAAGGTTGAAGTGGTAATTGTTAGTCCCTTCAGCCTTCCAGTTCTCCCATTCCAAGCGGGCACTTTGGTTGAAGCGATAGAGGTCAACGACAGTGTTAGCGGGGAACATGTTTACGACACCTGTGGGATCGATATCTTCAACTATAGGTGAAGTCAATAACACGTACCGGTCTTTAGCATCAGGGTTTGTGAATTGACTCACCGTCTTTTGCACGGTGGCGCGCACACCTTCGTTGCTATGCCATAATTGGGCACCGCTTTGCATGACGATGCTGCCACCACCTTTAAGGGTGATTCTGTCAGCTTTAGCCACATAATTGTATGGGATGATAGCCTCAGCTTTAATTTCGACATTATCAGTAACATCTGGTATGCCAAGAGCGGCAGGCTCCCAGTTGGCATTCGTGGACCACATGTTATTTCCGTATGCATTGGTGAAGGTGTTCGGTATTACCGACACTTCGAAGTTATCCATATAAATGCAGGGACCACGCTTGGCTTCGGCGCGCAGTATGATGTAGCAAGGTTCGTCACCCCAAATCCCGATGGGCAACGAATACCTGTAATAGCCAGCTCTCTCCTCATTAGGGATGGAGGCACTATATCCATGAACATGACGCGGGATAAAAGCCAACTCTCTGTCCGTTCCTTCATCAAGCACGTCATCGGTGCTGGCAAAGACACGGACACCTTCACTATAAGGGTCAACACCATCATAGTCATTCCAGTTACGCCATATATCAAGAGCGAAACGGAAATAATTACGGACATTATCATTGTTGGGCAAAGGCTGATCGGGCAAGGTCATTCCCGGGAGCACAAGAAGAATGGCGGAATTTTCTGCATGGTCGTAGGGCATAAAAATCTGATGTGTATAATTGCCATTATCAACCTGATAAGTGTAATCACCTCCTACACTAGCGTCTATAATTTTAAATTTATGGTGGTGATATCCGTATAAGTTTTTGTTCACCCAGCAAAAGTCATTAAAGTCAAAAACGGTAGGGTATTCAATCCCATGAGGCCAGCGATTAAAATCATCTTTCCATGGGAATTCCGTGATGTATTCGCACTTGGTGTCAAAATGGATGGTATTGCACCATTCGCCATAGCCATACGCCTCGCTACAATGGGTGCGTACCTTCGCATAATATGTGGTGCCTACCGACAAGTTGGTTAAGTCCAGTGAGTTTTCAGTGACATTAACTATCGTCGTTTCCTCTGCGGGGAAGTTGGAGTCGGTGGAGTAAGCCACTTGCCATCCCGAGACTCCGGAATCATTGTCCCAGTTGAGGGTAGCCGTGGTTGTAGTGAAGTGGCTCGCGGTCAAGCCCGTCACGTCATTCTCACAATACATGCGGGTGATGCGAATGTTATCGACAGCCGCAGGTGGATTAGTGCCTCTATCATAATCTTGTTGCCATCTGAGAACCACATAATAGTCTCCCGCTGTCGCTATAGTGATGGTTTTGTCAGGCGTGGTTTGCCATGTGTCTGAACCGTTTAATTTCTCCTGGTCATGTAATCTAACCCAACCTGTTGGCATGCTTGTACCTACACTGTCGGCGATTATGGCCTCGGAACCGGGGACAAGACCGACCTGCAAATAGTCCCAGTATTCCTCACCAACACATCTCCAATCGAAGGAGAAAGTGAATTTGCCTTTTACGAAGTGGAGGAGTTTGGCAGCATACACCACAAGACGGTGATCGTTGGTATAAGCGTTGGAAGTGCCACCGTCGTTGGTGATATACATGGAATAGCGACCACCTTCGGTATTGTTGGCGGCACTGCTTGATGCCCATTTGGCCTTGTCGGGGTAATAGCCGTCGTGGAGCTCCCAAAAATGATTGTAGGCAATCTCAAAGTTCTCAAACCAACTGTCCCCCACATCTACGGGTGTTGACCGAGTGGTAAAGGTGGTATAAATGTAATCGCTTTCGCCTATACCATCATATATGGCTTTCACTCGGAAATCGTAGGTCGTAAATTGCTGCAAAGAACTGAGTGTGACTGAAATCATGCCTCCGACACCAGAGCCGCCGCCACTACCACTGCCCCATTCATTGGTTGACTTTTTGAACTGATAGCTATATCTACTAGGATTTCCATAGGGAGGCACATCCCAAGACAAGGTGGCTCCGTGGTCGTTGATATTGCTCACCGTCAGGTTTAAGGGTGTGGGAGTAGAAGTGAGCACACGATAATCGAAAGTGACTTTGGGCAGGAAGTCTATTCTGCCTTCTGCACTCGCCCTAGTCCTGTAAGCTGCGCCGCTCACATTCTTACCCTTGAAAATGTGCTGCATTGATGCAGTGGCATCGGGTGCTGCTTCGTGCCGGAAATCGAAAAGCAAGTTGCCACCTTGATAGTAATACGGATGGTTGAAAGTAACGGTCATCGTGCCGTTGGTAACGTTAAGGTAGCCTGAATAGATTTGTGTCGTATCAGTGAGTGAGGCAAAACCCGAAAGGGTTGTGACATCTATCACGCGCAAAGCAACGGTCCATCTATCCGCATTCATTGGGGTTGGCGAGGTTGCATAAAATGTCATGGAATGGATTTCCCTGCCTACCATCAGGGCCAAGTCGGAAGCGGGATAGATCATTTGGGTATGTTGGTTCCAGTAAGGTGTCGCATCATCGATTGGGATATCGCCATTGTAATCAGGTCCGTCATAGATGGTAAGATATCCTTGGTCACCGGAGAATTGTGCCCCAATGGTTACATCATCGGCAGGCATGGTCAGGGTGTGAGGGTCGTCGGTGCCGCTAAGTGGGCCGTCGGCTGTCAGTGTACCGCTGTTGGTGGTGTAAGAGGTGACGGAACCCATTCCATAGTAGCCTAATAGAAGCTGTACGTTGTCGTTTTCTCCAGCCCAGAGGGTGTCGTGGTAACGCAAGCCTTCGTTGTTGTCGTAGGCAGTGATGCCGCTCACGTTGTATATGATAGCATTGCCAGCCATCGCCGCGGTGACACCTAAAGCACCCGCAATGGTGTAACGCTGCTTGCCTTGGGCATCGCCGATGGGCTGGTTGTAATAGCAGTTGTGGATAGTGCTTGAACCGTCGATAGTGGTCGAACTGCTCTCGTCATAGAAACGGGAGAACGTCTTACTGCCCTCACTGATGCAGGGCGCGTTAGGGGCGACAACGCAGTTGTTAAGAACGAGGGTGCAGCGGCCGGTGTAGTTGTTTGAATTCCATTCGCACCATCCCACAAAACCGCCGACATTGGTAGTGTTGTTAGTGGTAGTGATGCTTCCCGTGAAAGCGCAGTTGGTGAAAGTAGCTGTCATACTTTTACCATTACCTTCGCCTTTCAGTAATGCGATGAAGCCGCCATGGGTGCCATCACCCTCAACGGATGAATGGATATTGACGCTTGAGCGGCAGTTGGTGAAGGTCAGGTCGCCATTGCCAGCCACAGCGACGAAGCCTCCTGCCTTTTGATTCGCAGTATAGATGTAGCCTGTCACTTCCAGACTCGCAAAAGTGGCACCCCACACATAAGTAAACGGAGCAACGTTCGCATTTGCCGCAGGTGATACCGGGGTACCGAAGTCGCCACCATCGAGGATGAGTTGGTGTCCTTGGCCGTTGAAGGTGCCTCGGAACGAGTGGGACTCCGAGTCGTTTCCACCTGTCGTCTTGGAGATTTGGATGTCGTTCCCAAGGACAACAGTTCTATCCTTGTAAGTGATAAAGTCATCGACCTGGTTGCAGAACAACACCCAATCCGCATTCGAGTTGATCGTTGTCAAATAGGTCCCGACGGTAATTTCTGTTATGTCACAAGAATATTGGTCGGCATTTCCAGGGAAACGGAAGGCGAGACGCAACTTCACATTGAAAGTGTCAGGGGCGTTGCCGTTTTCGTTTAAGTCGAATGGGCCATAGCCACTGTATCCCTGGTTGTATACAGTAACTTCTTCCAGTTGCGTGAACTCCCCGGTTTCTGTATTATAATACCCAATGTATAATTTTCGGTTTCCACCCATGTTTAACTTTGCTCTGAACTTGATGTTGAGGTCCTTGAGGGGATTGCTGAAAGCGGGGAAAAGCACATATTGGTCTTGGGCGGTAGCGCTGCTGCCTTCCTTCAAGCTGATATGGCGGGGGCTTCCTTCACCATTATACCAAAGGCGGGGCGAAGGGGTGCCTCCATCTGCCACAATAGTATAAGGGACATGCCAACAGTTTCCGGGATAATCCGAAAACAAGTCGTAATTGTTAGTAGTGTTAGCATGAGGCCAGTCGTTTGTCGAGAAGTTCTCAACGTAGGGATTTGTAACCGTTACATTGATAGGGTTACAGGATTGCGCTTTCATCGTTCCCACAGCGCAGAGTGTGAGGAGCAGAATCAGAAATAAAGACTTGTTTTTCATTGTAGTTATTGTTGATGTTTTACTATATATCGAGTTTTACTAAGTATCAATTATATAAATCAAAATATCCAAACCCCGCAATGGCCTCCAGCATCTGGTCGACGTAGTCCCATGAGGTGCTTGACCAACGGAACCCGAGACGGTACAGCACTTGTGAGGTGTATTGGTTATCGGTGGGAATCATCACGGCTTTTTGTCCATGCGCCATGTCTTGGTAGGCAATCAGGCTGGAGAGACGCTTGGCCTTTTCGGGGTCTTGCTTGGCAGCTTCCAAAGCCTCGCCAAAGGCCTCGGCCTCCACCTGACGCGGTGCCTCGCCGATTTTCGCCAACTCTGCCAACACATCACCAAAATGCACATAGTGGTCGTTGAACGGATGGAACAGGCAGCACTGTTGCGGCGTCTCCGAAAGCGTCACGATGGCCTTCGCGACCTCGTTGATCGGGGAGAACTCCATCGGGGCATTGGTCAACTCGTAAGGATAGCAGCCCAACATTTGATAGACACGGATGCGGCCCATCGCGCTGTTGGTCTGGAAGTTGATCTGGAACTCACCGTCGGTGGAACGTGGTGCAAGGTTGCCCACACGCATCACCTTGGCGTTCAGTTTGTGCAAGGCCACCGCATCGAGCACAATGCGCTCGGAGAGGAACTTGGATTGTGTATATGCATTACCGAGGTGTTGGCCGAGATAGAGTTTCTGTTCGGTGTAGATGGAACTCTCAGGCGGCGTCCCATTAATGGACATGCCAGCCGTGCTGTATGTGGAAACATGAATCAGTCGGGCGTTGTACAGCAGACAGAACTGTACGCAGTGCGCCGCACCACCCACATTGACATCCTCAATCTCGGTGCCCTTGGAGAAGTGTTTTACCACAGCGGCACAGTTGAAAACCGTATCCACTTTCCCGTTTACCTTGATTTCATTTGTCACGTCACCATTGACCACACGCAAGCGGTTGCCAAACAATTCGCTGTAGTTATTGTTGAAATAATAGAACAGCATTCTCTTCAGACGGTGTTCGGCCTTCTCTTCGTTCTCCGACCTAACCAAGCACCAGATGACCGGCACATCGTCACGGTCAATCAATTCCTTCAAGACATGGATGCCTAAGAAGCCAGTGGCACCTGTCAGTAGCACATTTCCGATGGGCTGTCTGTCGCCGTTACGGAATGCTTCAAGGGTATTGTTCTGCAATACCGTGTTGATGGCACCGTAGTTATAATTGCGGACTTCTTCCTCGTCGTCGGAAGCACCGCCCGTCAGGAAAGCCGCCAACTGGCGCGGTGTCGGGTTGGCGAACACGTCACCGTAGGCGATATGATGACCGGCCTTGTCGGCCTCGATGATGACACGGGTCACCATGAGTGAGGTGCCACCTAACTCGAAGAAGTTGTCGGTCGCGCCAATCTTGTCCATCGACAAAATGTCGCTGAATATCTTGCAGAACAAGCGTTCCGTGTCGTTGGCTGGTTCCACATATTCGTGGTCAGCGGCCTGGATGACGGGAGCTGGCAGGGCCTTGCGGTTCACCTTCTGGTTCTGGTTCAGCGGGATAGCGTCAATCTGCATCGTGGCAGCAGGAATCATGTAAGATGGTTTCTGCTGGCCTATGAAGTCATTGAGTTGCTTGATGTCCACCTTCTCGTCGCTGACGATGTAAGCCGCGATGTACTTGCCACCGTTCTCATACTCAAAGGCTTGCACAGTGACGTCCTTGATGCCTGGGAACTGTCGAATCACAGCCTCCACTTCTTTTAGCTCGATGCGGAAACCGCGGATCTTCACCTGGCCGTCTTTACGTCCCGCAAACTGGATGTTGCCGTCAGGAAGATAGCGCACGATGTCGCCAGTGCGATACACACGGCTGTACTCCGGATTGTCGCTGAAAGGATTCTTGATAAAGGTCTCGGCGGTCTTTTCGGGACGGTTCAGGTAGCCACGGCTCACTTGCGGTCCGGCGACCCACAACTCGCCCATGGCACCGACAGGAAGTCTATTGAGTTGTTTGTCAACAATATAGAGTTTCAAATTGTCCAACGGCTTGCCGATAGGAATATCCAATTCGTAATCCTTCACCAAGTATTTCGTGATGAAGACGATACATTCCGTCGGGCCGTAGACGTTGTACATCTTGTAGTTCGTCGGAGGATTGAGTGCCGAGAGCTTTTCGCCACCCACAGAGAGGTAACGCAACGAATGGTTATCGACATTGGTCGCGAACTGGTAACCTACCTGTGTAGTGATGAACGAATGTGTGATGCCTTGTTGGTTGAAGTAGTCGTTCAAGTCGGGCAGATTCAGGCGGATGTCGTCGCCGATAATGTGGACGCATGCACCACAGGTAAGGGGGGCGTAAAGGTCCATCATGCAGACATCGAAGCCATAACTGGCATAGGCAGCCACCTTGTCGTTAGCAGTCAAGCCATAGTCTTTCTGATAGCATTGGCAGAAAGCCACTATGTTGCGATGTTCAATCTGGCAACCCTTGGGCGTGCCCGTTGAGCCGGAAGTATATAGTAATATAAAGAGGTCAGCCGGATTGACGGTGACATCCACGTGCTGGCTGACAGCAGGCAGTTGCATGATGTCCTTGGTCAGCAGTACTTCGCCCTGGTATTCGCTCACGATGTCGCGCAACGACTCGTCGGCGATGAGCAGTTTGGCGGCAGCGTCCTTGACCATGAAATTCAGACGTTCGGCGGGATAACTCGGGTCGAGGGGCTGGTAGGCGCAACCGGCTTTCAGCACGCCGAGGGCGGCAATGGGCATCCATTCGCAGCGTGGAATAATGATCGACACCACGTCTTCCCTACCCAATCCTTTTGAAACGAGATAGGCTGCGATGCGCTCCGAGATGTCATCCACCTCGCGATAGGTATATTTGTTTTCGTGATACACCACAGCCATATTGTCGGGGGTCAGTTGCACCTGACGGCGGAACAGAGACACAATGGTCTGGGTGTCGTCGTAAGGCGCCTCGGTCTGGTTGAAACTGTCGAGGATGGAGGTCTGTTTGGCATCCAACAGCTGCACTTGATTCAACTTCATCTCCGGCTGACGGATGAATGCCATCGTGGCATTGCAAATCGACTGGGCCAGGGTCTGCATGAATTCATGGCTGTAGCGGCCATTGTCGTATTGCACGCAAACGCAGGGTTGCCCCGTTTCGTCGTTAATGATGTAGAGAGCGATGCGGAACTTCGGCACATCTAGCTCAAGGTTCTCCACCTCAAGCTTTTGTCCCTTGCAAACATACTCGTTGACCACACCCACTTGGTAGGCGAACATGATTTCAGCCGAGAGGTCATAGTCGTTGGCGATTTGCGCAAAGGGATAGTATTCGTGCCGCAAGGTCTCGTCGAAGTTCTTGCTGGTTTCGTTCAAAAACTCCATCACGCTTTGTTCACCGATGGAGGCGCTCAAAGCCAACGTATTGACGAACATACCCACCGTATTGCTGATACGTAGGTCAGATCGCCCGTTGCTAATGGTGGTGATGCAGAGTTGCTCGTTGTTGGTGAAACGAGAAAGTGCATAGAATGTGGCAGCAAGAGTAAGGTGAGCCGGCGTGAGGTTGTGCTGGCGGCAGAAACGCTCAACCGCATCGAAATCCAACTGGCTGGTGACCGTTTCCGTGATGCCCTGTTCCTTGGGATTGGTCAGGTCTGACGGGATTTCCGTCACCCCTTCCAGATTGCCGAGGCGTTCTTGGAAGAAGTCCTTAGCGGCAGTGTGCTCTGCGCTGCTTTCGGCAGCCTTTTCGGCGGCAACGAAATCAGCGTAACTATAGGCTTCAACTTCAATCTCCTTGCCATTCATCAAGTCGCACACCTGATTCAGGAACAGGTCGAAAGAGCCACCATCGAAGACGAGGTGATGCATATCGTTCAAAAGGTAAACCCCTTGCTCTGTCGTGACTATTTCCATACGGTAAAGTGGGCCTTGCCTCAAATTGAACGGCTTAACGAACTCACGCTTGTACTGTACCAATTCAGCCTCGGTATGCTGACTTTGTACGATTTCAATAGGTTGCTCCAAATCAACGATTTGGATAATTTCTGATCCCTCGCTTCCAAAATGCGCCCTCATCTGCGGGTGCGCCTTGATGACAGTCTCCACGGCCTTCGCAAGCAGGGTCGTGTCGGTGTCCTTGGGGAAACGCACCATCGAGGGGATATTATATAAGGTGGACTCGGGCTGCTTCATGCACTCCACATAAACGCCCATCTGCGCGTATGACAACGGAACGTTGCTCATGTCGGCATGAGCAACAGTATCAGCGACTTGTGAATCGGTGCTTTCGTGCAAGAGTTTGTTCAAAATCTCGTTCTCGATGCTTTGCACCGTTCCCGTCTTGGCCAAGGTCTTGGAATCCAAGGTTACACCAAAGCGTTTGTTGATTTGGATGGCCAACTTGATGGCCATGATGGAAGTGAGACCAGCATAACCCAAGGGGGTCGTCAAGCCAAAATCCTCATTGTTAATGATTTGCTTGATGATGTCGTGGATTTCCTGCTCCAACACATTCATCGGCACATTCTCAGCCGTCGCGGAAATTGAAGCCGAAGTTTTTTCGGGCTTTGGTAAGGCCTTTTTATCCACCTTTTGGTTTTGGTTCAGCGGGATGCGCTCAATCTGCATCGTCACGGCAGGCACCATATAGGGCGGTTTCTCTTCCATGATGAAGTTGTTGAGTGCTTGAATATCAATCTGTTGGTCGCTGACAATGTAGGCCGCAATGAACTTGCCTCCACCCTCTTCATCAAAGGCCTGAACGGTGACATCCTTGATGCCCTCGAACTGACGAATCACGCTTTCGACCTCTTTCAATTCGACGCGGAAGCCACGGATTTTCACTTGGCCGTCCTTGCGCCCAACAAACTCGATGTCGCCCGAAGGCAGATAGCGCACGATGTCGCCGGAGCGATAGATGCGGTTGTATTTCTCTCCTTGGTCGAAGGGATTGTCGATATATACTTCAGCCGTTTTCTCGGGACGGTTGAGGTAGCCACGGGTCACTTGCGGTGTGGCCACCCACAACTCGCCAGCGGCGCCAACGGGCAACCTATGTCCGTATTTATCAACGATATAGCACTTTACATTGCGTTGCGCCTTGCCAATGGGAATGTTCTTGCGTTCCTCGGTCACGTCGAAATTGGTCACATAACAGATGGCCTCGGAGGGACCATAGCCGTTGGCCACCACATAATTCTTTGGCGGCGTCATCGAAGGCAGTTTCTCGCCACCCGTCAGCAGGCGTTGCAGCGACTTGCACTCGAAATTGGTCGCAAACTGGTAAGCCACCTGCGTGGTCATAAAGGAATGAGTAATGCCGTTTTGCTCGAAATAGTCGTTCAGGGCCATCAGATCGAGACGGATTTCCTCGGGGATGATGTACAACTCCGCGCCAATGGTCAGAGGAACAAACAACTCCTGAATCGAAGCATCAAAGCCAAAACTGGCGTAGGCCGCGATTTTGCAGTGCTCTGTAATATGGTGACAACCTTCGTGCATGTGACAGAATGCCACAACATTACGATGTTCTATCTGACAGCCTTTGGGTACACCCGTCGTGCCAGAAGTGTAAATCATCGTCATCAGACTATGAGGTGTCGGAGGCGTGATTTCAACCTGAGTGTCAATGCATTTGTCCAGGTCTTTGGTCAAGACCACTTCGCCTTGATAGGTATCGACAATCGGCAACAAATCTTCGTCGGCGATGAGCAGTTTGGTGGCGGAGTCGGTCAACATAAACTCCAAACGCTCTTTGGGATAGGAAGGATCCAAAGGCTGGTAGGCGCAACCGGCTTTCAGCACGCCCAAAGAGGCAATGGCCATCCACTCACTGCGCGGAATCAGGATGGAAACCACATCCTCGGCTCCCAAGCCTTTGGAGGCAACCAACTGGGCAACACGGTCGCTCATTTCGTCCAATTCCTTGTAAGTGAATTGTTTGTCCTTGAAAACAACGGCAACCTTATCGGCATGAAGTTGGGCTTGTTTTTGGAACAACGATACGATGGTTTGGCTATCGTCATAGTCGGAATCAGTGTCGTTGAATTGGTCAAGCAATTTCAACTGAATGTCCGAAACCACTTGTATTTCCTTGAGTGTCTTCTCCAAGTCCATCATTTGGCCAAGCACCGTTTCATAACTCTGAATCAGTTGCTCGACAAAGACCTCCGAATAGCGGTGCGCATGGCTCGAAATGCTGATGACAAAGGCATCGTTGGTCTGGAAGACTTGGATTTCAAGCGGCTCATTGGTCATGTTGTTGACCAGTTGCTCGATGGTCATCGGTTCGCCGCCAAGGGTCATGTCTCGGAACAGTTTCCCTTGATACACAAACATTTGATGGGTTTCAACGCCTTGCTCACCACAAAAATCGGCGTATGAATACAAGGAATGCTTGCGGGTTTCCTCGGTAGTCAACGGCCCTTGTTTGAAAAGCTCGTTCAAAGTCATGTCGCCGTTCACGCTGAAAAATGCCGGAACGGTGCGGACAAACATACCGAAAGTGCGGGCCAGATGGAAGTCGCCACGCCCGTGCCAAATGGTGGAAAACAACACTTGATCGTCGCCCGTATAGCGCGACAGAAGCAGCGCGTATGCCGAAGTGAAAAAGTTGTCAAGGCTCACCTTGTTTTGCTTGCAGAAGCGGTTGATGGTTTCCGCGTCTACCTGTAAGTTCCTTTGAACGGTACGGCTACGGAAGGTTTCCTCCTCAAGGTCGGGTTGCAAAACCGTGTCCACATCGTCGCAAACGAAATGCTCGCGATACCATTGCTGGTCGTTTTTCCAAAGTTCGCCCTGACGCTGCTCAAACTCGTTCAACGCGAAATCGATAGATGAAACAGGCTCATCTTCAATCTTTTTCCCTTGGTAGGCATTGTCAATGTCGCGCACCAGGATGCGAAGCGACGCCCCATCGAAAACGATGTGATGGAACTGAAAATAGATATAGTTGGCCTCTGGTGTGCTCAGCAACTTGAAATAAAACAGCTTGCCCCCATCCAATCGCATGGTTTGGAGCAAGTTTGGCTTTATGGCATCGATGTCGGCAACTTCTTCAATATCAATCTGGAAGGCTTCGCTATCGTCGATGTATTGCTCGCCGTTGCCTTCCTCGTTCACTTTCACGCGACAGTAAGAATAAGGATGGGCATCCAAGGTCATGAGAATGGCCTCTCGCAACCGCTCCAAGTCGATTTTCTTGCTGATTTTCAGCAGATAGGAAAGATTATAAAGATTGCTTTCCGGGTTTTGCATACACTCAGCAAAAATGCCGGTTTGCGATTGCGATAAGGGAGCTTTCAAATCCTTATTCTGTGTCGTATTCATTATGTTTGATTATCTGATTACTATCTTTTGTACTTTGTCGTTCAGTTTGAGGATATAAACCCCAGGGGCTGCATTGATGGTCTTGCTGACACTTCCGCTGATGGTCTCGCTGCTGAGGATGCGGCCCGTCACGTCAATCACCTGAAGGGTGGCTTCGCCCTCATTGGTGATAACCCAGCTACTGTTGCTATAGAAAGCGAAGGGCTCATTGTCGCCGTCTGCGTCCTCGCAGACGGAAGCAAACACCAGTTTGAAACGACTGGCGTAGTCCGTCGTCTTGGCGGTGAAGGTGTATTCAGACACTGTAGAGACGTTGCGTGCAACGTCTAACAGGTCGATGTCGTTGCCCGTCTTATTATCAATAAGGTGCAGATAAGCCAGCTCCACGTTCTCGGGTTTTACCGAAATCTTATAGGTGCCGTCCTCCTTGGCCTCGAAATTGACGGGAATCTCGCCTTGCTTGTCGCTGCATACGACGGCGTAATCCTTGTCATCCTGCGGGATATAGAGTTTCGCGTTACGGTCGTTGAAGTAGAACTTCTCGAGCGTGTTCGCAGAGCCGAAACGGACGATGGCGTTGTCCACCACGTTGGCGTTGCGTGTATTGGCCCTATACAGGTCGAGGAACAGGCCTCCTCCCCTGCTACCTTCTTCATGTGTCCTGCTGAAATTGAAGGATTGGCCTGGGGCGGTGGCATGCACGAAGATGCCTTCCAACGGATGGATAGCACCCGTGGCGGCGATGAAGCCGTTGCCGTCGTCGTTCATCCTGTAGAAAGCCATGCTCTCGTCGCTGGCGTCGTTGAGGTAGGCGTCGCAGGCGAAGGGGTTGCCCACAAGGTTCCATCCTTTAAACCCTGCATTGGAGTCATAATCGGGACTGATGCTCACATCCTCGTTGCTGGGTTGGAGTTCACCCATAAGTTTGATGGTGTAGGTAGATTCTCCATCCCCCTCGTTGGCGTAGAGATAGCCTATGCCATTGTCGATGCTGAAGTCTTCTTGGTTAGCTTTGTAGTTACGCCATTCCAACGTCTCGCTTTGGTCGAACAGGTAGAGGTCGTGTTCGTTGGCGAGCAGGTTGGTTTCGATGGTGTCGCTGGGGACCAGGCTCGTCGCCATGGGTGAGGCGATAAGGTGGTAATGATCCTTCGCATCCGCATCCGAATAGGTGGAGATGGTTCTCTCAGCGATGGCTTGCACGCCCGCGTTGCTATGGAAGAGCTGTCCGCCATCCTTGATGAAGATCGAGTCGTAATATGGAATACTGACGGTGTCTGCCTTCGCGACATAGTCGGCGGGAATCTCGCAGTGAGCGCAAATGATGACATCGTTGCCGTCATTGGGCAAATGCCCGCTGTTCCAGTTGTTGGCATCGTTCCATGCGCCGTCGTCGGTGAAGGTATGGTGACAGGTTTGCTCGCCCTCTATGCCGCAATATTGACAGCTTTCTTCATTGATAGTGTAGGTGCCATCGCCGTTATCGGTGTAGGAGTCCGCACCCTTGTGGCCGCAAGGCTGCAGGTAAACATACTGGTTGTCGCGACAGGCCGACACACGGTTGGCGGCAGTCTGAGGGGTGTAGTGGTTCTCGTCGCTGCCTGCCGACACCATGATGCCTTGGGAGATGGTCAACGTTCCTGAGCCATCATCACTATCATAGCCATGTCCGATGGCTTCGGCTTCCGAGCGGCCGGCATGGGCTACCACATATCCGCCTTCGATAGTGACATCCCACTTGTCACTATTTTCCTCGGCATAGCCGCCTCCGATGCCGGCGCCGCCATACTTTTCCTCTTCAGTAATATCAGAAAGGGCTTGCAAGACTTGGACGACACTTGTCGTGAGCATATCTATTATCCCGGCATTGGGTCTACTTCCCCTAAGTAAGAGCAGAAACTTCGAGATGTATGCTATGAATTTGTTGGCACTATAAGGGCTGCCATGACTCACCAAATGCTTATGCGCGCCACCCATAGCCATGACCTCTCCGCCTGTAATACGGATATAGCCATTTTCGTCTTTTCTGCATTCTTTGCCACTGCCAATGCCTGCGCCGCCCACCAGAGATAGGGCCACCACGCTACCGCCGTTGATGGTGATATAACTGCGGGGGCCATAGGATCCACTACCGATGGCAGCGCCGTCATCGCTACAGGCAAAAACAATGCCGCCGTTGATGTGGATATTGCCTTTGCCATCTTTTCCTCCACCGATGGCAGCAGCCGTTGAAATGCTACTGAAATGCGTGTAAGCACTCACAAAGCCGCCGTTGATGGTGAGGTGCCGTGCAAAGCCGCCGTAATAAAGCGACCCAGTAACCAGAGCCGCACATCCGCCGCCGATGGCAGCACCATAACAGCTTCCATTAGCCATCACGATGCCATCATTGATGGTGATGGAATAAGCATCGCCACCATTTCCACTGCCAATGCCAGCTGACAAATATCCACCCGTAGCAGTGACAACACCTCCATGGATGATAATTGGGGATGATTGATCGCCATGATCGCCAGAGCCGATGCCCGCTCCACCACCTAGGCAATCTGTTCCCGTGCCTGAGGCTACAATTATGCCGCCAAAGATCTCGATATGGCCGCCTTCGCCACCACCACCTCCAGTGAATTCTCCACCCCCAATGCCTGCGCCGTAATCACCTCCAGTGGCTTCGATCTCGCCACCATAAATGTAAGTATATGTGCCGCAGCCGCCTTCGCCGCCACCGATGCCTGCTGCATCAGCGCCTCCCGTGGCTTCAATCTTGCCATCCCAAATGGTGATGGTGCCCGACGAACGGTCTTCACATCCGCCGATGCCTGCGCCATATTTGCCTCCAGTGGCTTTGATGTTGCCGCCATGGATGTCGAAGTGGCCTGAATAGTGAGTTGTTCCGTTGTCGCCGTTTTTTGGCCCGATGCCTGGCTGGCTGCTAGCACCGTTGCATATGAGTTTTCCCATCCTGTCGCCATACGACTGGCAATAGACATGGAGCGTGGTGCCTTCGTTCACAAAGAGTCCCTCGTTGATGGTGTACTGTGCATCATCACATAAAATGAGGTGGATGTCACTGCCATTGCAGGTAAGCCCATTTACAGTTGAGTTTGTACCTTCTGCAATGAACCAGTAGTCATTGCCCCACAACACACCACCGTTATTGATATCACAGATATTTACAATCTGGGCATTGTCGGGGATATGCTTCACGGTGTGTACCAATTGACGGCTGTCGCCGTCCCATGAGCATTCATAATAGCCGTAGCGCATCTTCGCCTCACCGTTCACCAAGACGATTTCATTGGGGACAATGTTGGAGAAGAAATGGTCGGTTTCGCTGTTGTGGGCCGCATAGCCTTGCGTAAACACTCCGATGCTTTTCATTCTGACGCCGATGCTGCCAGGACCTCCCGTGAGGGCGTCGGTAACGGTAATTTTACTACCGGTAGGCAAATAGATGTCGTCGTCGTTGTTGTCTTTAATCAGCACATTACCTTGTATGTTAAGCGTGGCATCATTCCAAATGCCGCTGCCATTTGCCATGCAGGTATTGCCGGTGATGTTGCAGCCGTTGATGTTGAGCGTGCCGTGGTTATAGATGCCTCCGCCGTCGTATACCGGAAGTATTGATTCGTTAGAGCACTCGTTATCAGCGACGGTGCAGTCTGTCATGGTAAGGGTACCTTCGTTGCGGATGCCGCCTCCATATAGGTATGCCAAATTGTTGCTAATGGTACAACCCTCCATGTTCAACGTACCTCTATTGCATAGGCCGCCGCCATAATAGGCGTTGTTACCGTCAATGGTGACATTGGTGAGCGTTGCCATGCAATTAGGGTGATTGAAGAGGCCGCCACCACCTATATTGCCCGTATTGTCGCGGCTGGCGTTGCCACTGAGTGTGCAGTCCGTCATGGTCAACGTGCCGCTGTTCGAGACGCCACCTCCACGGTCGTTGCCCGTGTTGCCCGTGATGATGACGTTCGTCAGGTTTGAGGTGCCTTCATTGTGTATGGCACCGCCGTCACCGCCATAGCCACCTGTGAGTGTACCGTTGCTGAGGTTAAGTGTCGAGCCGGGTCTCACGGTGATGACCTGTCCGTTGCTGGCTTGCGCTGTCAGCCCACGGTCGAGCGTGCAGTTGTTCAAGTCAATGGTCACGGTTCTGTTATTTTCAATAATCAGCGTACTGCTAAGCCTGATGTCGTCCGTGAGCGTGATGCTCGCATTGTTGGTTTGTACTGCCGTGCGAAGCTCATTCTCCGTCGCAACATTTTGTGCCCAAGTCCTCTGCCCGAAAGCGAAAAGAGCGAGGAGGAAATAAAAGACCATTGCTGTTTTTTCATTTTGGTGTTATTTTATCAACCCCGCAATCAAGATAGTTGCCACAGCCAAGGGGGCCAGATAGCGGATGATGAAGAAGACAACATGCTTCAGGGTCGACTTCAGCTGACCTTCGTTGGTCACCTCGTCAAAGAAATCGGCCTTGCCCATGCGCCAACCCACGAAGATGACAATCAGCAGGCCTCCCAAGGGCAGCATAATGTTGGAGGTGAGGAAATCGAGGAAATCATTAAACGCGAATCCATCGATGGTAAATGGCGTGTTCTTCATCAGGCTCAACGACGCAAAGACACCAATCAACAGCGTCGCAGCGCAGGCAATCAACGTCGACTTTTTGCGGCTCAGATGCAGTTCCTCGGAGAGATAGGCTACCACCACCTCAAGCAATGCGATGGTGGAGGTCAGACCAGCAATGGCGAGCAGGATGAAGAAAATAAGACAGAACCAATAGCCACCTGCCATCTGGTTGAACAGCATGGGCAGCGTACTGAACACCAAATCCATACCTGCCTCAGGCTTGACGCCGAAAGTGAACGCGGCGGGGAAGATGACCACGCCGGCAAGGACGGCCACAAGCGTATCGGATATCATCACCGAGAAGGCAGTACTGGTCAGGTTGTCATTTTTATTCACATACGAGCCATAGGTAATCAGCGCGCCCATGCCAAGACTTAGCGAGAAGAAGCCCTGTCCCAAAGCATCTATGAACGTATCGCCATTAAGTTTTGAGAAGTCGGGATGGAAAAGGAAGGACAACCCTTCTTTGGCACCGGGCAGGGTGATGGAGCGAATGGCCAAAACAACCAGAATCACCAGCAACAAAGGCATCAGAATCTTGGAATACTTCTCAATACCGTTCTGCACACCCTTGAAGACCACGAAACCTGTCAGGAAAATGAAGGCGGCCTGCAACAACACATTGAGCCAGCCTGTATTGTGGAAGGTTTGAAAGTCTTGCTCAATGGCAACAAGGTTCTCGCCTTTGAACGAATTGGTCGCCGCCTTGAAAATATACTCAAGCGTCCAACCCGCCACGACGGAATAGGAGGCAAAGATCAGCAAAGAGCACAAGATACCCAAATAACCTATGATAGGCCATGCCGACTTGGGAGCCAGCTTCTTGAAAGCACCCACAGTATTGCTCTGCGAGCGACGTCCGATGACCAATTCGGAGAGCATCACCGGGATGCCTAAGAAAATGACTACGGCTAAATACACCAAAAGGAAAGCCGCGCCTCCGTTTTCCCCCAATTCACAGGGAAAACGGCAAATGTTACCCAGTCCGACAGCAGAACCTGCTGCGGCAGCGATGATACCTAGCTTCGATCCGAAGCCATCACGTTTTTTGTTTTCTTCAGCCATATCATTTAGTTTTTAAACAATTAGTCATTCTGCAAAAATAAAGATGCAAAAATAACACAATGACCGCACTTATTATATATAAATATATAATAAAGACAAGATTGGTAGGCTTTTCGGACAAGATTGGAAGCCCTCAGACTTCATTGGTAGCACTGCCGACAGGATTTCCAGACTGCTGGCTGGCACTACGGAACTCAGAGGGCGTCATGCTGTAGTGTAACCGGAAACGTTCGGTAAAATATTTGTGGCTGCTGAAACCACATTCCGACGCAATCTGCACGATGCTCATGTCGGGATGTTCGGCAAGAAGTTTGGCCGCATATTCCAGACGGAGCTGCTGGATGTAGTTGCTCAGCTTGGCATAATCACTGCCTTTGGAGAACACGTTACCGACACGCTCCTTCGACAAATCGAAACGGTCCATGATGGTCTGACGTTCGAACTTGGGATCGAGGAAGAGCTTTTCGCGCACGATGACCTCATTGATATGCTGGAACAACTGCTCGTCGGTGAGTGTACTAAGGTCTAGGTCGGCGGCAACAGGCTCTGGTTCATGGGCTTGTTTCTCCTCCAAATAGAGTTCCTTGTAGTTCATGGCTTCGGCAATCTGCTGGACAAGGACGCCGTTCTTTCGGCTGATGGTCCTGTTTTTCATAATGACCACGAAGGCAAAAGCAATGGCTATCAGGGCGATAATGCCAATGGCATAAGCCATGAGGCCGGCACGGCTGGCCTTGGCCTGCTGACGCTCGGCCTCCATCTGCTGCTGCAAGGCGTTAAAGCGGGCGAGATGTTCACGGGCTGTCACTTCGCGCATGCTAAGACCTAACTTTTCGTATGCAGTAAGCATGTTATCGTGTTCACCCAAATAAGTGTAGGCTGCAATCATGTGGTTCAGAGCCTGGTTGCGGTAGAAGGCAATATAGTCGGCACGCTTCTCGTCAGTCTTCGGCTCTCGGTAGCTGCCATCGTGGAAGTCGTCTGGAAATATCTCGTATTTGTCCAATAATTCGAGGATGCGCATGGTTAAAGGCAGCGTCTCGGCATATTGGTCGTGTGATGCGAGAAGGAGAATTTTCCGCCTCAAGGTAATAATGAGAGCGTCGAGCTCGTCGAACTTGCCTCGGTTGGTCTCCCTCAAGAAGAAGGCATTGAGCGTATTGAGCACGCTGTCGATTTTCGCCATGCCCTCCTCATGACGTCCCAGACAATGGAGCGCGGCACCAATCTCGGCCTCCGTGCGCAGGGCACTGGTCTCAGCTCCCTGCTTGTGGCACACGTCATTCAGTTCGATTAATCGCCGCAACCACCCTACCGTGTCGTTATCCATGCGTTCAGCATTAGCCAATACCTCAAGCACATCTTTCTTTAAAACCATATTGGCCTTTACCGAGTCATGGCTCAACAGGCGTTCGCCGATGATCCGCGCCGAGTCTAGACGGACATCCTTTGGCCCGCCTAACAACGAGTCGAGTTGGTCTTTCATCAGGCTCATGCTGTAAATTCTTGCCCTGCTTATATCAGCACGCCATTGGCTGAGGTTGCCCACATTGACCGCAGAGTCAATGAGTTGCAGTGCCCTCACAGGCTGATAGGCGTAGATACTCATGGCCGCCTGCTGGGTGTAGGGTGAATTCCCTTCCCGCTCCACGGCTTTGACATCGTCACCACTTGTGCAACCGCTCAAAACCAATACTGAAAATATAATAAAGGTATATGTGGCCTTTTTCATTCGAATCATTTTCGGCTGCAAAGGTACATTTTTTAGAGGTTTGTATCGAAGTTTTGAAAAAATAAATGTGTGTCGGACAGATTTGCTTCCAAATCCTTATTTTTGCAGACGGAAAAACCATTTAAAATTTATTGTATGGGAATCAAAAAATCCATAGGTAAAATCGGCTTAAAACTCGGCGGTTGGACACCTGTCAACGAAGCCCCGGCAGATCTGGGCAATGCGGTCTGCATCATGGCGCCACACACCGCCATCGAGGACTTCTTCGTCGGCCTCGTCTATTATTGGTACTACGAAATCCCCTTCAAGGTGATGATGAAACAAGAGTTCTTCAAGCCCGGCTTGGGCTGGCTCTTGAAGAAAGTCGGTGGCGTACCCGTCAACCGTGGGCACCAGAACCATCTCGTTGAACAGATGGTGGAGATGTTCAGCCAGAACAAGGACACCCATCTTGTCATCTGTCCCGAAGGCACGAGAAAAGCTGTCAAGCATTGGAAAAAGGGCTTCTACGTCATCGCGGAAGGCGCCCATCTGCCTATCGTCATGGGCTTCATCGACTACAAGAAAAAACGCTGCGGCATAGAGAGATACTTCTATCCCACAGGCGATTACGAGAAAGACATGGCCGATATCTGGGACTACTACAAAGACATCAAGGCCAAGCATCCCGAAGGCTTCAACCTCGACGAACAATACAGAAACGCGGAACAATGATCGACCTGACCACAAAGATCCACGACAAATTCACCTTGGAGTTTAAGGTAGGATTCAACACGAAGGCAGCGGAGCACCCGTCGAAATACTCCGATTTCGTGTTGAACACATGGATTTTTGTGCCCAACAGCCTCGATATCAACGCCGCCAAGTACAGCAAAGACGATTTCTACCGCGACCTCAAGTCGGAAGTGCGCCTCATCACGCCTTCGTATGGGTTGCATGAACTGGCCAACGACGAGCAGTTGCTGCCCAGCCAGGCACTCATCACCAACTTTAACGACTTCTCCGTCTCGCCTGACGACACACAAGACCTCGTTCACGCCATCAAGATGTACTGCGCTATCGCCAAGAGCGCCGTCCGCGACGAATGCCACACCATTACGCAAAAATCAGATACTGAGACCATAACAAAGGCGTGTCCCCTTTTCCTTGAAGATGTCTGTAAGGTCACGAATCGCTTCCGTAGCCTCCTCCATCGTCTCAATGATGAAGCCGCCCCCGAAAGGATTCAACAAGTGCTGGCCTACGGCGACGAGTTTCTGAGCAACGTCTTTGAAAAGTACACCTACCGTCTCCGCGATGGCATCCGTTCCCACCATGCCGACATCTATCCCCAACTGGAAGAGCGCTTCAAGGAGGTATTAATCAGCGAAAAAACCTATCGCGAGCAGCAAGGCTACCTCAGCGTGAAAGCCGACGACCCCGACGGCAACTCCGACTTCGTCTTTCGTGCCAGCCTGCTCAAGAAATTCACCGAGAGCGACCTTTACCTCAACGCCACCAAGCGTAAGAACACCTTCCTCGTCGAGCAGATCCTTTACAGCCTCGCCGCCGGTGCTGCCATGGTGGTGGCCACTTTGTCGTCGTTCTTCTTCCAGCAAAGATACGGCAACTTCACTTTACCTTTCCTTATCGCGCTGGTAATCAGCTATATGTTTAAAGACAGGCTAAAAGACTGGCTGCGTCTCATTTTTGCGCGACGTGTCAGCAGCAAGGTGTTCGACACCCGTACTAACTTCAGGATCAAAGGCAGATACATCGGTTGGAGCAAGGACAGCGTCGACTTCATCGATAGCGACAAAATCATCCCCGAGGTGATGGAGCTACGTAGTCGCAATCCCCTCTTCGCCGAGGTGAGCGGCAAGGACGAAAAGGTGCTGTTGTTCCGTAAGAAAGTACAGCTATGGCCCCATGAGTTGGCCAAGGCCAGTCCCTATCCGCTCAAAGGCATCAACGACATCCTGCGCTATAATATCATAGAATACACGCGCAAGATGGACAACCCTAGTTTTCCGCTTTCGGGTACATGGGAGGACAACGAATACAAGCCCTTAGAAGGCAAGAAAATCTATCGCCTTACCTTTGTCATGCAATGCGTTTACGACGGCAAGACCGAGTATAAAAGAGCCGTAGTGAGGTGCGACAGGAACGGCATTGTTGATATTGAATAACAACATTTCGTCAATAGTTATCAACAACCTTGTTGAAAACACTGTTGAAAACTATTTGGGGTTCAACGACTTCCCTTCAAAGACATTTTTCTACTTTTGAGAATTAAACCATTGGGGTTTTGTTTTCGATTAAATCATTAAGTATCAAATAATTAAATCAAGACAAATGAAACAAAAACTTACTTTATTGTTGACAGCGTTTTTGCTGTTGACGGGAATGAACCTTTGGGCACAACATGCCGAAGTTGTTTCTTACACTTTGGACGGTACCGAAACGGGCGGCTCAAACGGTTATGCCACCGAAAGTGAAATCGCTCAAGGAGGTATTACCTGGATGGTCATGGGTAATACCACGATGAGTCCATGGCGTATTGGTGGCAAAAGCCTCACCAATGCCGATCGTCCTGTGTATTCCACAGATCCTCTTTCCGACAACATTTCTACCATCGAGATTGAACATGGAACCGCTTCTGGCATCACAGTTAATTCGATAACCTTGATTGTGGCGGACAACAGCGACTTCAGCAATCCTGTCAGTACAATAGCCGGAGAGTTTGGGGCTAATTCCACCACTACCTTCAGCCGTCCCACTGACCAAGATTGGTCCAACATGTACTATAAAATCCTCTACAATGTGACCGTTTCTGTAAATTCCAACAAGTACTTCCAATTCATTGGAGCAACATTCTACAGAGAGGATGATAGCAGTGGCCAAGAAACCGTAGCCACGCCGACCTTTAGCCCTTTTGGTGGCATCTACACTGAATCGCAGTCGGTGACCATCAGCTGCGCCACAGATGGAGCCGACATTTATTACACCAACGACGGCACCGAGCCCACCGAGAGCAGCACGCTTTACACCTCCGCCATCGAGGTATCAGAGACCACAACCCTCAAAGCCAAGGCCTTCAAGACTGGCTCTGCCCCTAGCGGTATCGCCACGGCCACCTATACCTTCCCCGAACTGATCACTATCGAAGCTGCTCACGCACTGGCCAATGACGCATTTGCCATGGTACAAGGTGTCGTGACCTTCATAGATGGCCGTAATGTGTATGCTCAAGACAACACTGGTGGCATCTGCCTTTTCCTGAATAACAACACTGTTCCGTCAACTCTGGGCTTGGGCGACATGGTGCAGGCATACGGACAAAAGACCGTATACAAAGGCTTAATCGAGCTCCAAAACATCGATGGAAGTAACGCCAACGAATTCTCCATTCTGTCTTCAGGCAATGAATTGCCATTGGCTACCAAGACCATCGCCGAGGTCCTTGCCGATAACACCAATGCCCTGCAATGCACCCGCGTGAAGATCGAAGAAGCCACCATAGGTGCTATCAACACAAGTGGCAACACGCCTCTGACACAAGGCGAAAGCAGCATCAATATATACAAGGTGCCGGCATTGACTGACATTGAGGAAGGTAACGTTGTAGATGTCATCGGTGTAATTGGTTTTTACAACAACCCTCAGATTCGCGTGGCCCACGCCGAAGATGTTGCGCTACATGAGACGCCGGTCATCCCCGACCCGGTGCTGACCGTCTCCGTCACCGAGCTGTCCGATTTCCAATATATGTTCGGCAGCGGTTCCTCGACCCCAAAGAGCTTCACCGTTGCAGGTACCGACCTCACGGCTAACGTGACCCTGACAGCACCTGAAAACTACGAGCTCAGCCTCAACGCCAACACTGGCTATTCTAACAGCATTGTGCTCTCCCTCGTCAACGGCAACATCGAAGAGACCACGATTTACGTCAGGCTTGCAGCCGGCCTCGAAGCGGGCACCTATAGCGGCAATGTCACTATTGTCAGCGGCGACATCAACAAGACCGTATCCCTGAGCGGCAGCGTCGACGTCCTGCCTGTGGCCGCCTCTCCGACCTTTACACCTGCCGCCGGCACTTACCTCACGGCGCAGAACGTCACCATTACCTCCACGACAGAAGGCGCTACTATTTATTATACCCTTGACGGCAGCGACCCGACAGAGGAAAGCAACGTCTATAGTGCTCCCATCACGGTGAGCGAGACCACCACTATCAAGGCCTTCACCGGTGCCACTGGCTACGACAACAGTGCCATCGCTGAGGCCACCTATACCATCAACGAGGTCATCACCATCGCCGAGGCCCGCACACTGGACGACAACGCTTATGCCTGCGTGGAAGGCACGGTCATCTTCATCGACGGCCGCAACGTCTACATCCAAGACGAGACCGCCGGCATTGACCTCTTCTTGAACAACAACACCGTACCCAGCACCCTCGCCATTGGTGACAAAGTGCGCGCTTATGGTAAACACGCTGTCTACAACGGCCTCGTCGAACTGTCGGGCATCAACGGAGGCAATGCCAACGCCTTTGTCATCCTCTCCACAGGTAACGCGCTGCCCTTGACCACACGGACCATCGAAGCCATCAACAACGACTTCAATGGAGACAACCAACTGCAAGCCACACGTGTCAAGATCCAAGATGCCATAATAGGCGCTATAAACATAAATGGTAACACCACTATCGTTCAGGGTGACAACAGCCTCAACATCTATCGTATTCCTGCCATTGAAGGGCTCGTCGAGGGCGACAGAGTGACGGTGATTGGCATCATCGGATGCTACAATGCTCCTCAGTTACGCGTTGTCAATGCCAGTGACGTGTATTTTGCACATCTTCCCACGCTGTTTGCCAATCCGACTACTGTCAGCGGCATGACTTATGACTATGAAGAAGGCGGTCCCTCCGAAATCCAATATTTCGAACTGAGCGGTGACAACCTCACTGGCGACATCAACGTCACTCCTTCTGAAAACTTCGAGGTGTCCTCGTTGCCTGGTGACTACTTCCGTCCTGAGAACCCAGTCGTGATATATACCCATAATCTGACCAACATTGACGGTGTCAAGGTGTATGTCCGCATGAAGGCCGGGTTGGAGACGGGCACCTATGAAGAACAAATCACCGTCACCACTGATGGCGCCAATGCACTATACGTGAGTGTCAGCGGCACTGTGACCCACGATGATCCCACGCCTCCCACCCCACCTACCGAAGGCAACTATGTCCGCATCAGCGACTTGAGCAGCCTCACCGACGGTGCCCTTGTGGTCTTTGCCGCCCGCTTCGACAACAATGCTAACGATTATTACGCCATGACCGCCACCTCGTCAGGCAAGCCGGCAGGCGTGCTGTTTACCTCCGAGGCTTCTGGCTCCAATGAGATCCTGCCTGCTTCCATCACTGACGAAGAAGCCAGCTTCTATTGGACAGTGGGCGTGACCGAGAATGGCTACACCTTCACTAATGCCCCTGGCGAGCTGATTGGCTATGCTTCTAGCACCAATTTCCTCACCGGTGGCGACAATACCGAATGGAGCATCGAAACGGGCACTGCCGTTGAAACGGCCATGGTGCCCAACTACACGGGCTTCAACATCACTAATGTCAACAGTAACACAAGAGCCTTCGCCCTGAACACCTCACATAACTTTGGCCCTTACGCCAAGACGAACATGTCAAACAACAATGCCGGCAACTACAACTTCTTCATCGACATCTTCGTGAAGACCGAAGGCGGCGACACCCCCACCCCAGTGGTGGCCACGCCTACCTTCACCCCTGCTGCTGGCGAATACTATGAGGCTCAAGAGGTCGTCATCAACTGCACTACTGAAGATGCCACTATTTATTACACCTTGGACGGTACCGACCCGACCACTGAGAGCAGCGTTTACGAAGAACCCATCAGCATCACTGAGACGACTACCGTCAAAGCCATGGCCGTTAAGGAAGGCTACGACAACAGCGCCGTCGCCGAAGCCGTCTACACCATCACCCTCATACCTGCCGTCACAGTCGACCCGCTGGCATTGACTGGCTTCAACTACTACGAAGGCGATGGCCCATCGGATGAACAGACCTTTACCGTCAGCGCCTCCAACCTGACAGAGGCTCTTACCATCAGCGAGACTGAGAGCTTCGAGATTTCGACTCTGGGTGGCGACGACTTCGTTGCAGAAAGCACTATCACTCTGACGCCCGAGAATGGCAGCATTGAAGAGACGACCATCTACGTCCGCCTGAAAGCAAACCTGGCCATTGGCGAATACGAAGAAGCCATCGTCGTTGCCACTACGGGTGTCGATGACATTGAAATCACATGCAGCGGCAGCGTAGTCGAAATGCCCGTGTTGGGCGATGACTACGTCCGCATCTCCGATGCTGGCGAACTCGTGGCCGGCAACCGCATCATCTTTGCCGCCCGCTTCAACGAGAACGTTAACGAATACTACGCCATGAGCAACGCCGCCACGGGCAAACCCACTGGCGTAATGTTCACCTCTGAGGTCAACGGCAGCGACGAAATCGCGCCTTTCGACATCATCAGCGCAGAAGACAACTTCTATTGGACCGTGGGCATTACCGAAGAAGGCTACACCTTCACCAACGCCGCTGGCGACACCATCGGCTACACCTCCGGCACCAACTTCGCCCCCAACGGCAACAACACGGTTTGGAGCATCGAAGTCAGCACCTCGGCAGAGTCGGCCATGGTGCCCAACTACACAGGCTTCGTTATCAGCAACGTGAACAACGCTGTCAGGGCCTTTGCCTTGAACGCCAGCCACAACTTCGGTCCTTACCACACCCAGAACATTGCTGGCGACAACTACAACTTCTTCCTTGACATCTTCATGCAAGGAGAAGGCGGCACACCCAGCGTGGCGGCTCCCACCTTCACGCCTGAAGCCGGCACCTATTACGAGGCTCAAGAAATCACCATCAGCTGCACCACTGAAGGCGCCACCATCTATTACAGCCTCGAATCCGAAGAAGGTCCCTGGATGGTTTACGAAGGCCCCATCATGCTGGAAGAAGACGCAACCATTTGGACATACGCCACCATGGAAGACTACAACGACAGCCCCGTGGTCAGCGCAGAATACGTCATCCAAGTGGGTCTCACCATCCTCTTCAACCAAGATTGGGAAGAAGATTGGAACGGCTGGACCGAAGTCAGCGTACTTGGCGACACCACCGTTTGGAGCATCGCCGTCCACAACGGCAACCACTACGCCTATCTGAACGCTTACAACCAAGGTGAGAACGAAGACTGGCTCATCTCGCCTGCCTTCGACCTCGACACTTATAGCAATGCCGTGCTGACCTTCGTCACTGCACGCAACTACAATGGTCCCGAAATCGAGGTGTACTTCTCCAATGATTACGACGGTGCCGACCCGACCACAGCCACTTGGGAGCTCCTTGAATGCGCGCTCTCCGCTGGCAGTTGGAACTGGACTGAATCAGGTACAATCAGCCTCGAAGGATACAGCGGCAACAACTGCTACATCGCCTTCAAGTACACCAGCACCGAAGATGCAGCCGCTGCTTGGGAAATCGACGACATCATGCTCGTCGCAGGCAGCGAGCCCATCACGCCCACTCCGACCTTGACTGCCACACCTATTAATATTAATGACTTCGAATACATGGAAGAAGAAGGTGGTCCGTCGGATTCACAAAGTTACGAACTGACCGGCAACAACCTTGAAGGCGAAGGTGAAGTGACTGTCACCGTCACCGAAGGCTTTGAGATTTCACTGGATGACGAAGCATATTCCGACACCCTTTACATCGCATTCGCCGACGGCGAGCTCGTCGACCAACCCGTGACCATCTACGTCCGCTTGGCCGAAGGCCTTGAAGCCGGCACATACGAAGGCACAATCACACACGAAGGTGGTAACGCTACCGTTGAAGTCAGCCTCTCCGGTACGGTCCATTCCGAGAACGAGCCTATGTTGGCTGCATTCATGCCGCTTTACATCCAGGGCAACAACGGCACCAACAACAACCGTGTCCCCGTTGCCATTGCAGCCTACATCCTTGACCTTGAACCGAACACCACCTACCGTTACACCAACCAGTTCGTCACTGAAGATGACGATCCGACGACGGCAGGTGCCGGTAATGTGATTTATACCAACGAGGAAGGATTCTACCGTAGCACCAGCCCGAGCTTGGCCACGGAAGGCGGCTATGGCGAGTTCACCACCGATGAAGACGGCCTCGGCTTTGCATGGTTCATCAACGAGCCTACGGCCAACGCCCGCTTTACACCCGGCAACCATGTCTACCTCCGCATCCGCCTCAACGACGGCCAGGACGGCACCACCGTGGCTCATACCTTCACAACAGAGCAATATGCCACCGTGCTTAACTTCGGCAACGACAACGACGAATACAGCGGCACGGCCTTCTATGCCAAGAGCAATGAGGCACCGATGAACTTCGTGATGATGTTTGACACTAGCGATAACGAACGCCCTGTCTACTCCACCAGCATCGAGACCACTGGCATTGACTATGGCAGCATCAACCAGTACGCCAACTTCTACAAAGATGAGGTGGCTGGCAATGACGGCTGGTTTGGTGGCATCTTGCCCAACAACAACGAAGACGGCATCAACATGATCCTGGTTGTCGACAAGGATAGCTATATGGTCAACACATACTCTACCGAAAACGGCCAATGGTATCCCGAGGCCAACACCGTCAACCCGAATGGTGGCTTGGATGAGCCTATCTTCATCGACCTCACCTACGACGGTGTTGCCGAAATCGAAGAAGCCAACGTGAAGGTATGGAACACTGGCCATGAGTTTGTGATTGAAAACGGCGACAACGCCCACTATATGATGACCGTGTACAACATCCTCGGTCAGCCCATGATGACGAAGCAAATCAACGCCGGCAGCACTGAGCGCGTCAGCCACAGCCTTGCTAACGGCATCTATGTCATTAGCTTGCAAAACAACCCGAATAAGGTTTCAGTTAAAGTAATTGTTAGGTAAAGATTCCCATAACGGGAAGAAAAAAGTCCGGGAGTTTAGCTCTCGGACTTTTTTAATGTTTAATGCAGTTTTGATCGCTTGATGAGGTAGCTTGTCAGGACTTGGTTGTAGTCCTTGTTGATGTCAGCCTCCACATAGTCGATTTGGTATTGGTAGCAGTGATGCAACAAGGTCTCCTTGCGTTCAGTCATGATCTTTTTGTAAGCCTCTTGAACCTCTACAGGATTGAGCTTCAGCACATCGCCCGACTCCAAATCGACAAAGCGGTACGGGCGGTTCTCGAAGTCGAGGTTTTGCTCCAAATTGCTGTCGAAGACATGGAACAAGATGACCTCATGCTTGTTGTATTTTAGATGTTCCAAGGCCTCAAACATCGGTTGGTAGTCGTCGAGGCCGTCAAGCATGTCAGTGAAGATGACCACGAGGCTTCGGCGGTGCGTCATCTCCGCAATCTGGTGCAAGCACTGCGGCGTTGAGGTGGTCTTGCGATTGTTCTTGTCATAGTCAGCCATCAGTTTCTCCAGCTCACTATAAATCAACTTATTATGCACATTCGACGACTTAGCTGGCTCGTGGAACGAGATGGCCTCGTCAAACAAGTCCAGACCCACGGCGTCTCGCTGTCGGCGCATTAATTCCATGAGCGAGGCAGCGGCATAAATGGAGAAAAACAGTTTGTTGGGATGCTCGAAGTCGACTTTTTGCCTCACGGGGAAGCACATGCTCGAGCTTTGGTCGATGACCAGTTGGCAACGCAGGTTCGTCTCCTCCTCGTAACGCTTCACGAAGAGCTTCTCGGTGCGACCATAGAGTTTCCAGTCGATATGGCGGATGGGCTCGCCTGTGTTGTAGAGGCGATGTTCGGCGAACTCAACAGAAAAACCGTGGAAGGGACTCTTGTGTAAACCCGTGATAAATCCCTCCACGATTTGACGTGCCAAGAACTCGAGGCTGCCGAATTGCGTCAGCCGGTTCCTATCGATTGAAAAGTCCAATTAAAACAGCTTTTCCAGTTTTTCCACGAACGCTTTCTTCGGGGCGGCGCCGACGTTCTTGTCGACAGGCTGACCACCCTTGAAGAACAGGACGGTAGGGATGTTCATGATGCCGTACTTGGCGGCGATGCCAGGGCATTCCTCGACGTCGCACTTCACGACAATCAACTTATCTTCGTATTCGTCAGAGAGTTCCTCGATGATAGGTTCAACCTTTCTGCAAGGTCCACACCAAGTGGCACCAAAATCCACCATCACAGGGAGTTCCGATTTCAGGACGACTTCTTCAAAGCGGTCGTCGGTCATTTGAATTACTGCCATAGTTTTAATCTGTTAAGTTGATAATGATTCTATTTTTTAGTTTTGAGTTGCAAAGATAACAAATTTCCTCAAATCGCAACACTCTTTTACCTCAAATCGAATTCCACGAAGTTCTTGAAAGGATCCTTCTCCAACAAGGGCAACACTTCTTGAGCGTTGATAGCACCTTTCACAGGTGTCATATTGCATGATTTCTTGCCAATCGGATCAAATACATGAACCTTATAATTTTGTTTTCCAGGATTTTGCTTTATCACCTTGACAAACTCCTCCATGCCCTCCTTGTCCATCTCGGCCACATTCAACCTAAAGTAAACCGTTTTGGACGTGGTTTCCAACAATGAATCCAGCAGGCGCACCTCATTAAAACGCACCTCAAGTGTCGTGGGAGCCGCATTGGGGTCTTGTCCCGCTCTCGGGAAAGGCTTGTCCAGAGTGCCATACAGCATCACGAACGAATTGATGGTCAACAGGTTCCTGCAATTCAGATAATTCTCTTTGAACAAGGCGAACTGCAAAGCGCCGCTTTGGTCTTCGATGGTGAAACGACCATAAGGGTTGCCGTTCTTGGCCGTAAACTCCTCGGCACGTGTGATCTGTCCTCCAAGTCGCACGCCACGCCTCAGGTTCTTCTCCACATCGTTCATGGCGTTTTTCAAGCCTTCCACGTTGCAGTTGGCGAAGTACTTCAAAGGCAGATGATAGATCTCCATGGGATGCGATGAGATATAGAAGCCAAGCGCTTCTTTCTCCATCTCGAGTTCCTTCATCTTCGACCACGGCTCACACTGCGGCAGCGGCATGGAGAAGGTCTCTTCCACCTCCCTCTCGTCGCCAAAGCCGAAAAGGTCCATCTGCGACGAGTTCTTGCGCTCGTTGAACGATGCCACCATGCGCAAGGCCTTCTCGGAGAACGAAGTCGACTCGTTAGGCGCCACATAGAACAACATGGCGCGATGGAAGCCCTTGAAGCTGTCGAAGCATCCCGCCATGCCCATGCTCTCCAATGCCCTGACGTTGAGTCCTTTGTCGGCCACACGCATCACGAAGTCGCCAAAGTCCTTGAACTTGCCGTTGGCTTCGCGCTCTGCCACGATGCCAGCCACGGCCGCCTCGCCCACGTTCTTGATACCGCCCATGCCATAACGAATCTCGCCCTTCTCGTTGACGGAGAATTCATATTCCGACTCGTTGACATCGGGACCAAGCACATTGATCTTCATGCGCTTGCACTCCTCGGTCATGAAGTTGACCTGCTTGATGTCACCCAACTCGTTATTAAGCACCGCCGCCATGAACTCTGCCGGATAGTGTGCCTTGAGGTAGGCCGTCTGGTATGACACCCAACTGTAGCAGGCCGCGTGCGACTTGTTAAAAGCGTAAGAAGCAAACTTTTTCCACTCCTCCCAAATCTTTTCGAGACGTTTCTTCACCTCTTCTTCGGGCAGGTTCTCGGTCTTGGTCAGTTTGGCCACGCCTTGTTTCATAAACTTGCCATAGAGTTCCTCCATCTTCGCCAACTGCTTCTTACCCATAGCCTTACGCAAGGTGTCAGACTCGCCGCGGGTGAAGTCGGCCAGTTCGCGCGACAGCAACATCACCTGCTCTTGGTACACGCAGATGCCGTAGGTGTCCTGGAGGTACTTCTTCATACAGTCGAAGTCGTACTTAATCTCTTGCCTACCCTGCTTGCGCGCGATGAAATCGGGGATGTTGTCCATCGGGCCGGGACGGTATAGGGCGTTCATAGCGATGATGTCGCCGATGACCGAAGGCTGCAACTCACGCAAGTATTTCTGCATGCCAGGCGATTCAAACTGGAAGGTGCCGATGGTGTTGCCCGCAGAATAGAGTTTGTAGGTCTCCTCGTCATCAATCGGGATGTGGTCGATGTCGATGTCGATGCCATGCGTCTTCTTGATGTTCTTCAAGGCGTCCTTAATCAAGGTCAAGGTCTTCAAGCCGAGGAAGTCCATCTTGATGAGGCCCACGGTCTCGATGACGTGGCCGTCATATTGGGTCACCACGACGTCTTCCTTGGTGTCCTTGTCCCTGACGGTACACACCGGCGCGACATTGGTCAGGTCGTCGGCACCGATGATGACGCCGCAGGCGTGGATACCTATCTGGCGGTTGGTGTCCTCCAGTTCCTCGGCATAGGTCAACATCGAAGAGACGTTCTTGTCGTCGCCTTCGAGCATCTCCTTCAGCTCGGGCACGTATTTGAAGCAGTTCTTCAGATTGACCTTGGGCATCTTCTTGGGCAGTTCGCCTTCCACAGCTTTCACTTGAGCCTCGTCGAAGTTGCGGTCAGGGATGAAGCTCTTGATCTTGGCCACCTCGGGCAGTGGTACCTTCTGCACACGCCCCACGTCCTGAATGGCCGACTTGGCTGCCATAGTGCCGTAGGTGATGATGTGTGCCACCTTCTCCTTGCCGTATTTGTTGGTCACCCAGTTGAGCACGCGCTCACGGCCGTCGTCATCGAAGTCGACGTCGATATCAGGCAGGGAGATACGGTCAGGGTTGAGGAAACGCTCAAACAGCAAGTCGTATTTCAGCGGATCCAAGTCAGTGATTCTCAAGCAATAGGCCACCACAGAGCCAGCAGCCGAGCCACGGCCCGGTCCCACCGAGACCCCAAGTTCCTCGCGAGCGGCACGGATATAATCGCTCACGATGAGGAAGTAACCCGGGAAACCCATGGTCTTCATCACGTGCAGCTCGAACTTGATGCGCTCGATCTGGTCTTCAGTGAGGTTCTCGCCATAGCGTTCGTGAGCGCCTTTCCAAGTAAGCTCGGCCAGATAGTCGGCTTCGAGTTTGATTCGGTACAGACGGTCGTAGCCCCCCAGTTTCTTGACCTTCTTCTCGGCCTCCTCCTGACTCATGACCACGTTGCCGTGCTCGTCGCGGGTGAACTCGTTGAAGAGGTCTTCCTCTGTGAATTTTTGTCTGTAGCTCTCTTCCGTGCCAAACGACTCCGGGATGGGGAACTTCGGCATGATGGGGTCGGAGTCGATGCTGTAGGTCTCCACCTTGTCGACGATTTCCTGCGTATTTTCCAGCACCTCGGGGTGGTCGGAGAAAATACGGCCCATCTCTTCGGGTGTCTTCAGCCATTCCTGCTTGGTGTAGTGCATTCTTGAAGGATCGTCCAAATCTTTGCCCGTACCCAGACAAATGAGGCGGTCGTGCGCCTCGCCGTGTTCCTCTTCAACAAAATGCACATCATTGGTAGCAATGACTTTGATGTCATATTTCTTCGCCAAATCAAAGAGGATCTTGTTCACCTCTTTTTGGCGTTCGTACACCTCGGTGTCACCACCAGGTTTGTCAGTCTTATGCCGCTGAACTTCAAGATAATAGTCTTCACCAAACAAGTTCTTGAACCATTTGATGGATTCTTCGGCACCCGTCATGTCGCCGTTCATGATTTTTTGCGGCACCTCGCCGCCGAGACAGGCCGAAGTACAAATCAGGCCTTCGTGGTACTTTTCCAAAAGGCTATGGTCGATACGGGGGTTATAATAGAAACCTTCGGTATAGGCAATGGAACTCAGTTTGCAGAGGCTGTGGTATCCTGTTTTGTTCTTGGCTAATAAAATAAGGTGCCAGCCACGATCTTGACGGCCGTCGCGCTTGTCGATGCTAATGGGAGCACAGTAGGTCTCGATGCCGAAAATCGGCTTGAAGAACTGCTTGCTCAGCTTCTCGATTTGTTCTTGTGCCGCAATCTTTTCCTCGTCAGTCGCTTCGGGCTTCCCGATGATGGCCCGCTGCTCCTTGATGGCATCTTTTACGTTGCCGTTTTCCTTGTTCACGGTGTCGGCGAAGTCCTTGATGCCAAACATGTTGCCATGGTCGGTGAGGGCGAGGCTGTACATGCCGTTCTTCTTGCATTTCTTCACCAGGTCGGGCAGTTTCGACATGCCATCAAGCATGGAATAATGCGAGTGGACATGCAGGTGCGTGAAGTGCTGTGGGATGTAATTGCCGGTTTCCGGCGCTTCTTCCGTCTCTTCCTCGTCGACGATAGGCTCAAAGGAAATGCCGGCGGGCTGGATCATCTCGGGGTTGGCGGCCTTGAAGTCATCGATGAACTGCGCATCCACACCCAAATCATGGGCGTCCAATACGCCACGGCGCACCAACTCAAGAAACACCCGGGCAGTTGCTTCCACGTCGGCAGCGGCATTGTGTGCATCACCGAACTTCTCGCCAAACAGGATTTGGTGGAACTCCTCCAAGCGAGGCAGCTTGAACTTCCCGCCCTTGCCACCTGGCAGCTGACAGAACTCGGCCGTCTTCTCGGTGCAGGTGTCCACCTTTTGGAATTTGTCAAGCGGGTTGTCACCTGTCTTGCGCATGAACTCGCAGCCAAGGATGTGAAGGTCGAAGTCGATGTTATGGCCCACCAGGTGTGTCGCCTTGGCCGCCGACTTCAGGAAGATGGCGAGCACCTCGCCAAGCGGTTTTCCATGTTCGGTGGCGTATTTGGTGGAGATATGGTGTACCATCTTGGCGTCGATGGGAATCTCAAAGCCTTCAGGCTGAACGATATAGTTGTGGTTTTCCAAGAAGCGGCCTTGGTCGTCGTGCACCTGCCATGCCAGTTGTACCATGCGTGGCCAGTTGTCGAAGTCGGTCAGCGGCGCGCTATAGTTTTTGGGTAGACCTGTGGTCTCGGTATCGAAGATAAGAAACATAATCAATTGATAATTGAGAATTTATAATTGAGAATTAGGAAGGATTCCGCCCTAATTTTCAGCCTTCAAAGATATGAAATTTTTGGGAATGGTGCAAGAGGGAAAGTACATTTTTCAAAAGAAAAACGACAAGACACAGCCTTACTTCCTCTCCGTCAAAATCATAAACAATATTGCGAAAAGAATCAACACGACGCCAAGGGCGACATTGAAGGTGAATGGCTCCTCGAATACAATCGTGCCAATAAAAATAGCCGTCAATGGCTCGAGGATGCCGAGGATGGAGGTCTTGGTGGCACCAACGGCCTTGGTCGATGCGGCAAGAGTGATGGTGGCCACGGCAGTCGGAAGGATGGCCAAGCCCAACACATTCAGCCAACTGATGGCATCAGGAACAGGATTGAGATTGACACCGAAACCCGACAAGGTGAACAGCATCACCGAGCCGATAAAGAAGCAATAGAAGGTCAAGGTGAGGTTAGGAATGGCTTTGACTTGTGCACTCTGGTTGACGATGACAATAAATAAAGTATAGCACAGTCCAGAAGCCACCACCAAGGCAATGCCTTGCCAGTCATTGAACTCCCCCTCGCCCTTGAGCGAGAGCAGCACGGCACCCGCCACGCCCGCAAAGATGGAGATCCAAGTCTTCCAACTCGGGAACTGCCCGAAAAACATCATAATCAACGCGACCATAATGGGATAGACATAGAGAATGCTGGTGGCGACGCCCGAAGGGATATATTTGTATGCCTCAAACAAGGTGATGCTGCAACCCGTAAACAACACGCCGAGCAACGCCATCAGCCCGAATTGCTTCCAAGTGATGCGGATTTGTTTCTTCGCCACCAACATATAAGCCAGCATCAGCAAAGTGGCCACACCATAGCGGTAAAACAGCAACGAGTTGACATCCAGTCCTTTGTTGATGACCGGCACGCCAAACAGCGGGTTCATGCCATAGGTGATGCCCGAGATGATGCCGGCGAGATAGCCCCAATGGAGTGTGTTCTTTTTTTGCATTAGTAACCTTAATTACGGCGTTTCGACAAGCTCAACGACCTTTGCTCTTGGGTACGATTAAGGTCCCTGAGCCTGTCGAAGGGCCGACCCATTATAAAAACGGCGGCAAAATTAGGCATTGTCAGACGATTTCCGAAAAGCGGAAAAAGAAAAATTTGCTTCTACCTGATTGCCAGTCCAATAAAAAGTTGTACTTTTGCAGCCGAAACCTCGGGTAGGTTTTAGTTAATTCATTCAAAATCAACTTAAAACATTAAATTATGCCTGCAAAGATTAGATTGCAAAGACATGGCAAGAAGGGTCA
>Ga0310690_10001743_pt1 | contig 37748 bp, 29 predicted proteins | sample AusTroGonzalo_MG_2_FD_207661 | JGI IMG/M metagenome (GOLD analysis project Ga0310690, IMG submission 207661) | Bovine rumen microbial communities from tropical cattle in Woodstock, Queensland, Australia - Gonzalo_04 (v2) (version 2) | ecosystem: Host-associated > Mammals > Digestive system >...
AGCAGAAGGCCCTAGACGTCATCAAGGCGTTCACTACGTTCATGCGTCCCTATTTCGAGATCCGTAACCGGATGTACCAGTCCGACGCCAAGGGGAATACGGTGATTAACCGTTACGTGGACGACAACCTGCCCATCCACCTCTCCAACTGCAGGGCCGCACAGCGCCTGCCGGAAAGCGTCACGCAGAAAATGGAACCACTCATGTCCATGCTCGGCGTTAACCTGGAAGCATACACCCTTGCGGATGTATTCTCCATCAGCTACGGAGCCCTTCTCGGTCCCCAAAGCCGCATAGACCTGTACAACACCCTCATAGGAGGCATATCCCTCGAAGACGGAACGCATGTCCCGGGCCTCAACGAGCTCGTGAAAATGTACAACGAAAGCTCCGAGAACAAAGACAAGATGAAGGCACACAGCTTCAACAAGCTCAAGAAGCAGATCCTCTCCGACAGGCAGTCGCTGTCATGGCTCCCGCCCGTCTTCTCGAATGACGGAGAGGTGCTTAAGGCCCTCGAAGAAATCCACGCATGCGTACAACAGCTGCCGTCGGTCCGCACCTACCTCAACGCCGCCGAGTCCGCCGACCCCTCACAGGTGTTTATAAGGGCGAACCACCTTTCTAGCTTCTCGAACACCCTCTTCGGTGACTGGGCATACCTGAAGGAAGCAATGATCGCATCCATAAAAGCCGCCAACCCCATGAAGAAAAGGGAAAAGGAAAAGAACTATGCGGAACGCATAAGGAAGATCTACGACAATACCAAGGCATTCAGCGTGGCGGAACTGCAGGCCGCGGCGGCGGGGCATTACGGAACGAAATCCAAAGAGTTCCTCCAGGCATACATAGCCAAGGCCGTGATCGACAGCACCGCCGAGGCGGAGACAAAGCACGCATCAATGCTCAAATACATCTCCGCCCTTCCGAAGGGACAATCCCTCGGGCAGGAAGAGGGGACGAAAGACAAAAGCGCACGCGGATACATACAGAAGTGGCTCGACTCCCTGATGGACATCATGGAGGCCATGAAGGCCTTCTCGTCCGATAGCGCATATGAACTGGACTCAAAGTTCTACGGAGATGCATACGAGCCCTGGCATATCTTCTCGCAGACGCTGAATACGGTGTACAACATGGTAAAGAATCACTTTACCAAGAAGCCGTATTCCACCGACAAGCTCCGCCTGTCGTTCGGGAATCCCACCCTTATGTCCGGCTGGGATATAAACAAAGTCAGCGAGAACTACGGCGTACTGCTCAGGAAAGGCGGCAGAAGATATCTGGCCATCCTCAGGGATACAACGAAAAACATCTTCACGAACGGTACGCTGCACGAAGACGAATCGCCAATGCAGATGATGCGCGTGAAAAGCATGCCCAAGCCTTACCGCATGCTGCCCAAGGTGGCCTTCGCGGACAAGAACGTAAAGCTCTACCAGCCTTCCGTGGAAGTTCTCGACCTTAAGGCAAGCGGGAAACCCGTGAAGGACTACACCCCGGAAGAGGTGGCTATGTTCATTGACTTCTACAAGTCCGTGATAGCCAGGACACCGGGATGGGAAGTATTCAACTTCTCGTTCAAGGACACTGCAGAATACGGCTCCCTTAACGAATTCTTCCTGGACGTGGAGAGACAAAACTACAGCGTCAGATACGAAGGCATATCCGAAGGCAGACTAATGGCGGCCGTGAAGGCCGGCGGCGTCTATCTCTTCGAGATCACCTGCCGCGGCATGCATGAAGCACACCACGGAAAACCCCAGAAGTACGTAACCATACTTGAGGAAGCCTTCAAGGAGACCGTACCGGGGAAGGAGGTGCTTGCCCGGCTGTGCGGCAACGCCACCATCTACTTCAGAAAAGCAAGTATAGACCGTAAGGTGACGCATCCGAAAGGCATAGCCATAGCGAACAAGAATCCCGATAACCCCAGGCGTGCGAGGGTGATGTCATTCGACCTCATCAAGGACAGGCGCTTCACCGAAGACCGGTTCGCGCTGCATCTCCCGGTCACCCTCAACCCCAACGCCCCGGAGAAAGGAGGCGACAGGCTCAACGGCAGGGTACAGGAAGTCATCCGTCAAAGCAAAGACATCTACATCCTTGGAATCAACCGCGGAGAAAGGAACCTCATAACTGCGGTCCTCACCGCCCCCGACGGGACGATTATAGAACAGCGCTCATTGAACGTAATGGACGGCTTCGACTACGCCCGCGCACTCGAAGAACGAGAGAAGCAGCGCAAGGACGACCGCAGAAACTGGAATGCGGTGCGCGACATCAAGAACCTTAAAAAGGGGCACATAACGAAGGCCGTCGGCGAGATTGCGCACATGGTACGCAAGTACGACTGTATCATAGCCCTGGAAGACCTTGACAACAAGTTCAAGGACACGAGGCGTGCCTATGAGAAAGGTGAGTACGAACAGTTCGAACGCGCCCTCATAGAGAAGCTCGGTTATATGACCGACAAGAACGACACTGTGAACCCCCTGGGAAATGCACTCCAACTCGCCAACCCCGGAGGAACCGGCCTTCAGAACGGCATCGTTTTCTTTGTGTCCCCATCACTGATATCCAGGACCGACCCCTTGACCGGGTTCGTGAACAGGATAGACACCCGCTACAAGAACATACGCGAAGCGTCGGAGATGCTCGGCAAATGCGAAAGCTTCAGGTACTGTCCGGAGGAAGACATGTTCGAACTGAGTTTCGAATATGCAAAGGTCGCTCCCGCTACGGAATACGGAAAGGACAAGGTCTGGACCGTCTATACCTACGGGGAGAGGAACGACGCAGACAATGACAACATCCCCGTCGACTTGACGGAGAAGATAAAGACACTGCTTGACGACAGCGAAATCAAATACGATGACGGCCACGAGCTGCTTGACGAACTGCAGGAGCGCAACGGAAGCTTCTATGAAAAGTTATTGAAGTATCTGCGCATGACGCTCACAAACAACGTCTGGTACAAGGACTCCGGTGAAAACAGGCTCATCGGCTGCACGAAGGATGCTGACGGAAAAATCTTCGACAGCAAGAATGCTGCCGAAGGCCTGCCAAAAGACCCCGACGCCAACGCAGCGTGGAACATCGCAGAGAAATGCCGTATGGTTATCGACAATATCCGCAGCTTCGTTCCTTCGGCAAAGCCTGTAACCAAAGGTCCCAGGTTGGTCGTCTCCGACGCCGAATGGCTGAACGCCGTCCAGTAGAAACATAGGAACTCCCGCCCCTCGGAAACGCCGAGGGGTAAAGAGTTCCCAAGAATATCTACTTTTTGTAGAGTCGATAGAACGTTCTACTTCGATTCGGTGTCTAAAGACGATTAAAATATCTACTATTTTGTAGAGTAAAAAAGATATAACATGAAACACAAAAGTCTAGAGACTAGTGAATATCTACTAAAATATCTACTAAAGTGTAGAGAGTGTTGTAACGGAAATCCCGATGTCGGGTCTATGAAATAACAAATATCTACTATAATGTAGAGTTAAAACTTTTCGCGGAGAGCATACCAGTCTAGAAATACTATAATATCTACTTTTGTAGAGCGGAAATAAACAAGGATTAATTCTAGAAACTAAAGAAAAAATTTTCTTAGCTGAAAAGCCTTGCACGAAATGCCATTCCATTCCACCGGGCCGGCTCCCAACTGGGAGACCGGCCCTTTTCTTTGCAATTTTTTCAGCCGACAATGCAATCGCTCAAGGGTGCAGGTATGCACCCTTGCATCATATATAAAAAAAACAAATACTTAGTAATCATTGACATACTCCCCGCGCTAAAGCGACGGGGATTCTCCGGTGGCTGACGCCCCCCGCCGTGCAAGCACGGTCTTACGGGTGCTCCCGGATGAGGCAATGCCCTGCCTCAATATATTCACGCTTGCGTTCAAGTCCCTATCGTGACTTGCTCCGCACGAAGGACAGACCCACCGCCTGTCGGCCAACGACAACCGTTCATTGACATACTGACATACACTGCAAGTCTTGCTCGACGCATAGAAGCGATTCACCTTGACAACCTCCGTCCCGAACTTCAAAGCCGTATACTCCAGCTTCTGCACGAACGCTCCGAAGGCAAGGTCGTTCACCTTGCGGCCCCACAGGCGGGTCATCCCCGTCAGGTTCAGGTCTTCGACGCAGATGACCGAATACCGTCCGCAAAGCTCCCGGCACGTCTTCCACTGCCAGTCGTCACGACGGTTACGGATGCGTTCATGGCAACGCTCAAGATCCCTCCGGCGTTCACGACGGTGGTGTGAGGCCTTTTCACATCGAGACAAGGCGCGAGACTTACGACGGAGCTCACTTAAGCCCTGCTTCAGGAACTGCGGATTTTCAATCTTCGTCCCGTTAGAAAGCGTAAGGTACGTCTTCAGGCCGAAGTCCATACCCACGGATGCACCCTTGTGTGACTTTCCGTGAGCACAAGACCCGGCGACCGCGTCCGTGACGACATACAAGTAGTATTCGCCCAGACGGCTGCGCTTGATGCGTATCTGTTTAACCTTACCCTCATAGGGGCGTGACAGTGAGAACTGAAAATGCTGCCTGATACTGTTGACGACCAGGACGTTCCCGTCGATACGATAACCGCCCTGCTTGTAGACGATACTGGTGAAGTCGCGAGCCCTGCGGAACTTCGGCGGACGCTTTGACAGGCGGTCGAAGAACCGCTTGTACGACACGTCAAGACGCTCCAGTATCTCCTGAGTCGTCTGGCTGTGGAGACGGGTACGCTTGATGCGCTTTGCAAAGTGCGCTTTCAAGCGACTGCACGACACGTACTTCCCGTACAGGGAATAGTACCACTTCTGCAGGGCGAGGGCATGGTTCCATACGAAACAGGCCTCACGGAGCATCGCGTCCAGCTTCGCTGTCCGCTTGCTCCGATAGAACTTGTACGTGTATGTCAGCATATCCCAATCGTCTGTGTATCAATACAAATATACTGAAAATGATTGGGATATGCAAGACAAATACACACATTCAACGCACTGCGTATACAATATCGGTTATCACCTGATATGGTGTACAAAGTACAGAAAGAAACTTATATATGAAGAAGTTGAAACCATACTCAAACGTTTCGTACGAGCCAAAAGCAAGTTACTCGGCATCCGTGTCGCGCAGCTTGAGACGATGCCGGACCACGTACACATCTTCGTCAAGTCACGACAGGTCATTGATCCGTCACGCATCGTGCAGCAGTTCAAGGGATATACGTCCCATGAACTTCTTGCAGCCTTTCCCCGGCTGCGCCGGAGGAGGGGAGCACCCGTCCTCTGGAGCAAGTCGTACTTCTGTGAAAGCGTCGGGCACATATCACAAGATACGGTCCAACGCTACATACAACAACAAAAACATCGGTGACTTGCTCCGCTCTTATCTGCGGGTTGAAACACCGCAGTATTCCCGCTAAATCTCATAAACTTAATTACATACCTCTATGTCTGAACCAAAAACAACCACTGCCAATCCCCAGAGACTGGCCCAGAAACTCCTTTCCATCCAGAAGAGCATCAAGACCTTCGCCGTCAGCGAAGAGTCAGGAAAAGTGAACCCTACTACAAACAAGCCCGCCTACAGCTATACGCCCGGCTGGCAAATCATCGAGGATGTCCGTGAGAAGATGGACCAGCTGAACATCATGCTCCTTCCCGACTTCAAACTCCAGGAAGTGAAAGAGATGGAATTCCCTGTCTTTCGTCTAATCAACGGAAAAGTCGAGAAATTCGTAAAGAAGGACGCCCTTGCGGTCATCCAGGGAACCTTTACCTGGCTTGACGCCGAGACCGGTGAGACACTCGGCCCCTTCGGCATGCCCGCAGGCAACATGAACGGCATCGACAAGAGCGTCAGCTCAGCCATCTCCTTCGCGGAGCGTTATTTCCTCAAGGAGTTCTTCCATTTCACCACACGTGAGCAGGACGACGAGCCCGACGCCACCAACACCGATTTCCTACCCGGTATCGGTCGCGAATACCAGGGCGCCCCGGCAAGCCCGGTCGCAGCATCCGGTCAGCAAGGCCACGGAACGCCTACTCCCGCCGGCGGCTACCTGAGGCAGCCTGCGCCGTACGCTTCAGCCCCTGCTTACACTCCGGCACCGGCTCCCGCTCAGAGTATACCCATGGGGGCAGATGAGAACAACCCCATAGTGGCAGGCGTCATCAGCAAGCTGATGAACTTCGAGAAGGGAAGTCCCACCCACCAGAAGATCCTCAACCAGGCCATCGGCGAGATGACAGCCAACGGCATCAACAGTACCAATCCGAATTTCCTCGGATGGCTCGTAGAGACAGCCCAGGCCCGCCGCGAGAACCGCCAGCCAATCTATCAGTAGACCAACTTCAAAAACCAGTAACAGATATGGAAACAAAGAATACGCAATACGCGCAGTCTTTCGTGGATAAGTTCGAGGAGGCCATTGAGGCCTCCCCTGAACTTACAGAAGAAAAGAAACAGGAAATTATCTCAATGCTTCCCAACGCAGTTGCACTCTCCGACGGACTCGGTGTCCTGAAGAGTACAGCGGCACGGTATGCCGAGCAGGCCGAGCAGTGTGACCAGAAAAAGAGAATGTGGGAGGAGTCAAAGAAATTCTGGAACTCCCGTTCCGCGGCGTTCATCGCCCTGCTCGGCGCGGCCATGCAGAAGCTCGGTGTGAAAGGGGGAAAAGTCAAGACCGACGAAGGTACACTCAGTACCAGTTCTCGAACCACCCTGGAGGTGGATACCGACTGGCTGCTCAGCACTTGGCAACAGGTGGCGGAAGACGCGAGGGCGCTTCTCCCCGACTACGTGACGCTTGAGCTGTCCGTAAACAAGTCCAAACTGTCCGCACACCTAAAGACGGACAACTCGCTCCTGCTGAACAATCCAGAGAAAATCCACTACAACACCTCAACGAGCATCAGCCTCAAGTAAAGGAAACACGCAGCTTTAAAAACAATCTTAAAGGAAAATCCCCTTCCGGTGTTGCCGGAAGGGGAGACAGTATTATGGAACAAAAGGGGAAAACCCTATATGGATTGCCCCTTATGACGTGAGAGCTTGACCTGCTTCATGTCAGTAGGGACGAGCACCGTCCTCAAGGTCTTCGTATGGCCGTCAGTGAGGTATGAACCTATCAGAGGCCCGTTGAGAAACAGGGAGTCACCCTTATCATAAGTGCGCAGCTCCCGCATGAGGTCCTGGTTTACATCCCTGAAGAAATCGGAGCGCATGACTCCTCCGTTGCCCGCCAGCTCCACAAAGAGCGACGCGGTGTTATCCGTGAAGCTCAGCTCCTTGACAACGCCCGTGACCTTCGCCTGGTTCTTGCAGGCAAGACCATCGGCCTCCCTGAAGGCAAAACCCTTCTGGGGGCAGAGTACGGAAATGCGGTCGCGGTCCGCTACTACAGAGCCGAGGACGGACACTGCCGGAAGCTCGCCGCCGGAAGCGAGGTTCCTGTCGGCAAGCAGGCGCAGGCGCTCCCGCAGCTCGCCGCCTGCGTCAGGCATCCGCACGTTATGCGATATACGCTGATAACGGAGCGACGGAGCCGCCGTCTCGGGTACTCCCGTCCTCGGAGAGAACGTCAGTACGGAGAGCAGCACCGCAGAGCTCTTTGGGTTATCCTCTACGAACCTGCAGTTCTGCAGGAATCCTTCGAGAAGTACTGAATTGACGTCTTTCATACAAAATCGAAAACGTAAAGATATTCAAAACAAGGGGGCCGTACAGCCCCCTTGGGATAAAACGACCTGAAAGGGTTGAGGATTAACCCACCCTGGGGGTCTTGGACTTCTTGGTGGTCTTCTTCTCGGTGGCACCGGCAGGAGCCTGAGTCTTCTTGGTGACTTTCTTCTCAGTCTGCTTGGTCTCGGCGGCCTGCTTGGCGGCGGCTTCACGCTTCTCCTTCTTGGAGGCACGGACCTCAATATTGAAAGCGACGTTACGGTCTGTGTAGACGGTCTTGCCGGCCTCGTTTACGTAAGAATCCTTGTCACGCTTTGCGGAAAAGACGATAAGGTCACCCTTGCCGAGCTCGTCGGACTGGAGCTTCGCATAGTCCTCAGGCATCAACTTACGGTCAACCAACAAGTCGGTGGAGAAGTGCTTCTTCTCAGCCTTCTCACCCTTGCCTTTGGTATAATCATGAATCACGTTTACAAGAGCAAAATCCTTGTCGGGATACATCATGACGTCGGCAATATTGCCTTTAAGATTGATAATGTTTCCAGGCTGGCCGGCCTCAAGGGGCTTAGGGTTGTGGATAATGTTCTCGGGCTTTACGTAAAGCACGAGCTTACGATTGCGCTCGTTGTAGGAGCCGCGGACCTCGATAGGAAAGGACTCCTTCTTGAAGCCCTCGACGCCCTTATTAGCCTTGTTATTCTCAAGAGACTTCGCCATCTCTTCGAACTTCTCAATAGTGGCCTTGTCACCGGTGATGCAGGCGGCGTCATGGTCGCTGTAGTAAAGCTTACCATCCTCTCCCTTTTTTCCGGAGACGGTGGTGATAAGAAGGTTGATCGCCTTGGCGTTCTTGCCATAGTTGTTGATCACGACACCGTTCACGAATCCGTGAAGCATACCGTAGTTGTTTTCTTTTGCGTAATTCTCGTTCATGGCTTAAAAAAATTATACAGTTAAACAAATTGTCAAATGTTGTTTACTGCAAATTTACCACTTAAAACAAAACAAAAAAGACCGCGCAACGCACAGTCTTAACAATTACATGGAATTTTCAAAACAACTATTTCAAAACGGAAGAATTCCATCCGTAACGGTTCTCCGACCATAACGCATAATCCCTTACCTGCTCGAAAAGGATCATATACCTCTTATCCTTCGACATGCCGATAAGCCGGTCCAGGTGCCGGCGGCACTCGACGTATCGTCCGCACACGAAATGCCACCTTGCCAGGGCATATATGCTGCGTTCAGTATCCGGATCCAATGCCCGCAACGGGCGCACACACCGCGAGCCTGCCCCCATATCCATAAGAGTCATCGCGAGGTCATACGAGATCCCTTCATCGGAAGGATACTCCCTGTGTGCTGTATAAAGCACGTCCAACACTCCGTTAGGATCGCCGGTGCGCCTCTCCCAGAGAACCTGGAAGTCAGCAGGCGTAAGGAGTTCCGGGAAGTGCGCATACAGATCTTTCCTGAACGAATCCGCTTCAGAAAAACGAACGTCCACCACGGGGAGGTTGACGTTAAATGAGTATTCCATCCTTGTAAGGGACGGATAACGGGATTTCATCAGCCAATCAAGGACGTACGACCGTTCCTTCGCCAGTCGCTTCCACGCTGCATCCTGCCCTCCGCGAAGCTCGAAGATATCCAGAAGGACGCTGTCATCCTGGAATGAGGACAGGGATATGGTCTCCATCAGTCCCTCCCAGTTCTCGCGCCCCAAGAGGGCCTTCGAATTGCCGGACTTGAGATAACCCTTAGAGCGCAGGTAAGAAGAGAAAGAACCCGCTCTCTGACGCGCAAGGGACTCAACCACCCTGCTGGAACCTGACGGGGGCACAAGACACGTAAGGCAGGAGTTCTGCGTGCGGATACCATGCTTACACAGTATGGATAATCTCTCCTGGAAGGCCAAGAGGGAATCCGAATCCTGCTTCGAGGAATCAAACGTGGACGACTTACCGTCAAACACCACCGGCATCGTCAACCGGACGGTCTTCGAGATGGGATTTGACTCCGGAGGAAGCATTTCCCATCTGAAGTCAGGTGCCGACGGCACCTCCCCGCAAGAGAAATACCCAATGGGTTTCGACTCTACGAAACGCCGGCCTCCGAACCTTGACCAGTCGAAAACGGATATGAACATGCTGAAGCCGTCCATCCACGGCTCGCGAATCACGCACTCATTATAATCTATATTGATGGAATTGCCTCCGCGAAGCCACAGCTCCCTCTCTCCTTCATCTCCGGAAGCGTTAACGCTCCCTTTCCTGGAGAAGAGCCCTTTTCCGTAAACGGATACCTTTCTCAAAGGAAAGACGACTGTGTCACTCTGGAGGTATACAGAATACACCACCGCATGCTGCGAAGGAACAGAAGAGCCGGAGAGCTGCAGGTCCATAGAGACGCGAAGGGAATCGGATCCGCCGGATACGGCGACAGAAGAGAAGCTCCACACGGGGCCCTTCTGAGCAGCACCGAATGCGCATGCGCCCCAGAAGACAACCACGGAAAGGCAGCAGAGAAGCTTCTTCATCTGACAAAGGCTCTACAGGTAAATCTTCGCGCCGAAGGCCATGTTCATGCGAAACCACCCGGACTTTCCGGGAAGCACCTCGACCATACGCATCCTGGGACGGAGAGACCCGAAGAAACTGATATTCGTGAAAGGGAAATACTCCACCTGTATCTCGGGCATTCCTGCAAGGAAAAAACCTACGGTCTTGCAATAATCCCCCGTAAGCGGGTTATAAAACTTACCCATCTCCGGAACGGCCTTGATACCCAACAGAAGCGACGCTCCGGCGGATACGCACAAGGAGCGCGAGCGCGTAGCCCATACGCGGTAAAGGAACCCGGCGGCACCGCATATCTCGGTAGACTCCAGGATATGATACTGGGACTTGGCTATGAGGTTCCCTTCCTTGTCGTATATGGCTTCTTCGTTATAGTCGTGGGGAGAGCACAGCACGTCTGCTCCAAGCACCCACCTCCAGTTATAGTCATACTTCGACACGTTGAATCCGCCTCCGGCAGGCAGGAAATAACCCATATATCCGTTCGCGTGGATCTCGCCGAAGCTGCCGTAGGCCTCTACGGATGTACGGCCGTAAGTCTGCCTCTGGGCGAAGGAAGGAAAGCTGGAGACCGCCATAAAGAATGCGGAGATGATAAAAGCAATGGTTCTTTTCATGTCCACAAATTTAAATAAAATTTGCCAATTTCAAATAATTGTAACGGAAATTATAAAAAATTTCACCACAAAAAGAAATTTTACTAAATTTGTAACAACACACAAAACGAGCTTAACTATAAAAGATATATGGAAACGGGCCCGGCCGTACATCATGCTCCCGGACTCCCGGAAATTTTACAATGAAGTGGATTTTACTCATATCAGACATTTTTTCATAACAAAGGGCCTTTCTGGCCACACCGGTCCCGTTTCCATTCACTAAAAGAGCACATCAAAATGAATATAATACTAATCATAGGAATCGCTCTCATACTCCTCTCAATCATAGGAGTATGGTACACCATAATAAGGGAACAGAAGGAACACAGGCAAATGAACAAAGCAAACAACTGGATACTGTTCCTTTTAGCAGCAGGATTGATTATAACGACGTTGTCGTTGGGAAACATGAACCATAAGCTATGATCAAACTTCGTCCATACCAGGTAGAACCAATACGGAAAGCCATCGAGTATTTCCGCCTGCAGGATCCGGAACCAGCCCTAATGGTCATGCCGACCGGCTGGGGAAAAAGCCTCGCAGCGGCAGAAGTGGCCGCGGCGTGCCCCGACCCGATACTCGTGGTCCAGCCGACGAAGGAGCTCCTGGAACAGAACCTCAACAAATACCGTCTCCTGTGTGGGGACCTCGCACCAGCCGGAATCTACTCGGCTTCCTTCGGAAAGAAACAGATAGATCACGTGACCTTCGCCACAATAGGGTCTATCAAGGACATCGGAACCCAGTTCAGAGAACTCGGCTTCCGGAAGATGCTCATAGACGAAGCGCATCTCTACCCGAGGAAAGAACAGTCTATGCTCGGCCAGTTCCTCAAGGACTCCGGCATCCGTCACGTCCTCGGCATCACGGCGACGCCGCTGAAGCTCGAACAGTTCGGGGAGAAACAAGGTAAGCACTTCGACAAATGGTCGGTACTCACGATGCTTACCGAGAAGTCCGTGGACGGCACCTTCTTCAAGAGCATCCTGCATGTAAGCCAGGTATCGGAGATGACGGGCCTTGGCTTCTGGAGCCCCCTGAAGTACGAGATCCTTCCGTTCGACAAGTCTGCCCTCCGGATGAATACCGTCGGAAGCGAATTCGCGGACGATGCAGCAATAGAAGCGTACATCAAGAACAATGTCCGGGCGAACATCTTCGCTGCACTCGACTGGCACGGCGAACGCCGGCACTGCCTGGTGTTCGTTCCGTCTGTCGAAGAGGCGGCCGTTCTCGCACAGAGCTATCCCGAAAGCGCATACGTATGCGGCGAGACACCCAAAAAAGAACGGGACGCCATCATATCCGCCTTCAAGGAAGGTCGGATAAGGGTGCTGTTCAACGTATCCGTACTCAGCGTAGGATTCGACTACACAAAGATAGACCTCATAATCCTGGCATTCTCGACCGCCTCCGTCACCAAATACTTCCAGATTGTCGGGCGCGGCGTACGCATAGACCCTGAGAAACGCGACTGCATCATCGTGGACATCGGAGGAAACGTCGAACGTTTCGGCAAGGCCGAGGACGCGTTCTACAAGCAGGGCCGGGACGGCCGCTGGAGACTCTATGGCACGGACGGGATAATCCTCACAGGATTCCCCATCCAGCTGCTGGGGAGCATCAACCGCCGGGACATCATCCGGGCGAACTCCGTACCGGCGTTCGAGCAGCTGCTGACATTCGGGAAACACAAGGACAGGTATCCTTCGGAAACCCCCATGAGCTACCGCATTTGGATGCTCCAGTATATGACCGACAAGATAGGGGAGAGCAACTATAACGCCCTCCTCCTCTCCATGGAGAATTATGTTAGAGATACCACGGCCGATCCGCCGGCCGAACTCCTTCCGGACGGCAAACACGCCGGGGAGTACATAAGCCAAATCCCTACGGGATACCTCCGTTGGTACTACGGTTCTAAAAACTGGAACGAGACAAACGACTCGTTGAGAAGGGGCCTGGAAAAATACCTCAAAAATTAAAAGGATAAAAATGAACTTAAATTAAAACAAATGTGCTCGACTGCAACATCTTTTCAGCTACGCTTCGACATCCCCGCAAGCGGGGAGACGATGTTCTTGTCTGTGCCATTTGCAAAAACACCCGTGAAAGGATGCATAATGCACCCTTTCATAAAGAGAATAAAATAAATAAAACAAATATAACCTACGTTAATCAGTTATCGTTTTTGGTAAACCCCGTAATCTACACTGAAATGAAAACTATACTCTTTACCATACTCGCTCTTCTTGCTTATACGGGAGACGATGAAGCGAAAGTAAAACCTATATACGACATCGACTTCAAGTACCTATTCCACAACAGGGAATTCATGTACTCGAAGGACGCGTATTCGGCATCAGGGACATTCAACGGAATGCTCCTGACCCCATCCGTCGGCCTTGACTACAACACCGGAAACATCGAACATAATTTCCGCCTGGGATATGAATTCCTGTATAACTGTGGGGAACACAACTACAGACAGATACCCCAAGAACCCATAGCATACTACAAGGCCACCCGCAGGACGGAGCTCGACGAAATGTCCATAACCGCCGGGATATTCCCGCGTTCCCTCGTCTCCGAAGAATACTCCGAAGCTGTCTGGTCAGACTCCCTCAGGGTATACGACCGCCAGATTGAAGGCCTGCTGCTCAATTACCGCAGCGAGACTTTCCGTTCGGAGCTAGGATGCGACTGGATGGAACTGTACGGGGACAACCACCGCGAGCGTTTCAATATCTTCACCTCAGGATACATGTCCCTTTTCAACGCCCCGTCCGCAGACGGCCGGAAGACCTTCGACCTCTCGCTCGACTGGCAGATGAGCTACTTCCACTACGCGAACTATTACTATACTCCGGGCGAAATCGTCACTCCCGGTGTGGCAGACAACGGACTCATAAACCCGTACGTCAAGGCCGAATACGAGACAGTGGGTGCGCTCAGACGGGCATACGTCACCGCCGGAGCCATGATAGGATACCAGTGGGAGAGACGCCAGCAGGAAAAAGCCTCCATGCCTCTCGGCTTCCAGTCGGTGACCATGGTTCAAATTAAGAACTTCCACATAAAGAACACGCTATATCTCGGACAAGACCAGATGCCCATTTACAAGATGCACGACATGGACGGAAACAAATACTGCAACAACCTCTATTTCGGACAAGCGTTCTACAGGGCCGGGTTCTTCGACAAGGTGGAGGCGGCGTGGAACAAGAAAATTGGCAAGTACCTGACACTGGGCCTCGGAGCGGACCTGTACTTCCACGAACAGGGCTTCGCCGGCTGGGTGCAGAACTTCAGCCTCAGATTCGACTTCAGCAACGCAAGATAAATATGGAAAAGAAAGCACTATACGTAGGCCCCAGCAAGATATTCAGGCAACTCTTCGGAGAGATACCTGCCGACGTTACGGCCATAACCCCGGACAGGGAGCAAATGCCTAACGGAGAAATCAACCTGTACGGCCAGAACATATGCACCGTCTGGATCGACGCCCGCAAACGCTCGTTCCTCATTCCTGAAAACGACCTGAAATTCGTAAACGACTAACATACAAACGCCATGAAGAAGACACTGACAATAACCTTCAAGATGCTCGCCGTAGCAACGCTGACGGCACTGACCATCGTTTCCTGCAACAAGGAATACGCATATGAAGCCGTACCGAAAGAAAACGCCGCGTGTGCGGAACAGGCTAGTATCGCAAGAAAAAGCGCAGAGCTACTCTGTAAAGTGATACGGCTCACCGTAAAAGAGAAAGAAACGGTAAGTCCGGACAATCCCGTATTCCAGAAACTGGAGGCGCTGGATATCCGTGACGAAAACGACGCGCCCACTCCCTTTTTCACCCTATCGGAAGAAAGGCAGAGTCTTCTTCTTGAATCTCTAATGGAAGATGAAGCAGAGAGCCTTGCAAAAAAACTGAACCAGATACCGGAGCTCCAGGAATTCATAACAAAACGAAATTCGATTATATCCGAACTGGTGGAAAGGTATTCGGTCAAGACAAAGGCCGGGAACTCCGCACCGAACGCGGAAGCGTTCCTGTCCGAAATGACCGACCGGATCAACGACCTTAACGTAAACTATGTTCCGCAGGCCCCGCAGACAAAAAGCAGCAACTTTGTAAAGATAAACACGGCAAAGCTCGATCCGGCAAATCCGGGCCTGGCGGCCGCTCTTGGCAAAATGTACGAACTTATGCAACCGGGAGACATACTCCTGACCATGCCGAATCCCGACGCACCCATCAGCCTGCTGAACTTCAAAGAAAACAACAACGGCTGTATGTTCGGACATTCAGAAATGATTACCGACCAATTCACGGGAGCGGACGAATACTTCCGAAACGACAGATTCCAGACAGTAAACGGAACCAACTACTGGATCACCAAGGACAAAACCAAAGTCATTTATTATACATACAAACTTCAGAACGGAAAGATATCATACGACCGCTCGGCATACGACGCAAGTTGCAAGATGCTTCCTGAAATACTGGAACTCGAAAAGAAAGTGCAGCAGGAGCCCGTCAGACCAATAGAATACGGCGGCAAGACACTCACAATAAATGAGGCGAACAAACTATACGTCCAGAACGCCGCGTTCAGGAAACACTTCTCCGATAAATACGAGAACAAGATATACGCCATACACCTGAAAATCTCCGAACGTACGAATGACAACAGGGTGATTGCCACATATTACACCCGCAACCCCTACGGCTACGACGAACTGGAGCACATCAACATAATAGGCCAGCATACAAGCACCATCATCAACAATTCAACGTTCGTCGACAAGGACGAATACTATCCCGCAATAACCGAAACTCCGGGAGAGAAAAAAGTAATCGGCTGTTGGACTGACGACGGAGTGACATACAAAACCCTCCGGAATCCATGGATGGGCTTCGAAAACAAATGGCATGTCATGGGCCTCGCTTTCAGGGTGTACAGCTACAACAAAAGCCTGAAACGCTACAACGTGACATACTGCATAGACAACTCCGCACAGCATAACGAAATGGTATCGGAAGTTAAAAAACACCTCGGGAAACAATATACCAATGCGATAGAATTCGCATTCGCAAAAGCAGCAACACCAAAGAAGTTTACTTGCACATCGCTGATTTGGTACGCAGTAAAGACGGCATACGGAGTAGACCTCAGTTCCTGGTACAGCACGCTTGTAAGCCCGGCAGACCTGTACACATCAAACTACACCTACATTAAATGTACGGTAGAACCAAGCAGAGACTGGTACCTAAATAATTGATACTCTCCCAACTAAAGATCGGGAGCATCCGTGGCACCACGGAACTTTTCCTGATTCAACCTGTCACAGCTCCTTAGGGCGTTCGGAGAACGCCGGTTGTCCATAGAGGGACAGTTCGCAGGCTTGACTTCTCGCCTACCCAACGGTAGGGCCACAAGGCCAAACGATTTGATATTTACTGAAGCATTGTAATCACGGTCATGACGAGTGCCACAACATACGCAAGTCCACTCACGTTCGAAGAGTTAAAGCGAGTAGATGACCGCTCCACATACGGAGCAGCGTCAGGACGGACTGTCAGGTTATTACTCAATTCATCAAATGCCTTAAACCCATATTATGAAAAGAATCGAATTCGACATCACCCTGAAGGATGAAATAATTGCGGGCAACTATAAAGTCTTCACCTCATACGGAGAACCCGTAGAAATTGTCAAATGGAACTGTGTCGGCAATTATCCTCTTCTTGCCGTCTTCTTCGACGGCAATACAGACGATGCAGCATTCTTCGACAACAACGGAAAAGGAATGAACAACCAGGATTCGAATTACCTGTATCTCGTTCCGGTAAACAATCCCCAAAAGACCGATTTTGAAATCGAAGTTCACGAAATCATCACCCAGGCCCGCACGGACCGGCGGCTCAACCACCAGGAACTGCTTGAACAATTCGAAAAAGAAACCGCTTGTGCTCTCCTGATGAAAGCACGCAAACAGATTGAAGCTGAATCAAAAGTAAAAAAGAACTGACATGGCGGCTCAAAAGAAAGGGGATACATCACGCAGCATCACTGATATCGAACTGGCCCTGGCGAAATACTTCGCCTACGAGAAAAATATCATAGTCTTCAACGTGCGCGGTGAAAGCTGGCTCTTTCCCCTGACGCACGAAGCGGACATGCTTGTCGTCGGCAAGAACCGCCGACTGACGGAAATCGAGATAAAACGTTCCTGGCAGGACTTCAAGGCGGACTTCGAAAAGAAACACCTTCATGACAGCACCGACTCCGTCGGTATAGAACGATTCATCTACGCTGTTCCCGAATCCGTCTTCGACAAGGTTCCGGAGTTCCTTCAGGAGAAAAAAGTAGTTCCGTCGAACGTCATCACATACGACGACAATCTCAATATCAGATACTACAAGGTCCTGTATTCATTGAATCCGGAATCCGAAAGTCGCTGCCTCGACTCTACATACATCCAGGCCTGGCCATGGAATACATCCCTTCGGTCTTCGGAGGCGGCAAAGCTGTTCCTGGAACAGAAAGCCATCCGACTCAAATTCACGGACGGATACCCCAAGCCGCTCTTCTCGCGGAGCGCACGGCCGCTTTTCACCGAGCAGCTGCAAGAGCTGATGCGCCTCGGATGCATGAGACAGGTATCCCTGCGCCAGAAAATATCTGAACTCGAACGGAAACTGGAAAAGAAGGCCGTCATCCAGTCCTACGAGGACAGGATAACAAACCTTGAAACCATCCTTCAAGAATATAGGAAACAGTTTGAAAAAGAAGCCGGCTATAAGCTCGACGAAAAAGAAATTTTATTCGGTTGAAATATGAAAAAGAAAAGAAAATTCTACATAGGCCAGAAGGTCCGGTGGAACGACCCGGGCATAAACGATTACGAACCGGAAGACAGGGCCGAAGTGCTAGGCAGAGTCTTTATCATCACCGACCTTAACAAGGAAACGGGATACGCATATATATGCGAACAGGACGGACCTTCCGAAGCGGAAGTATGGACATCCGAACTGGAGCCGGCCGACAGGCTCGAACTGCACACCGTCACCGGCATGAACTCAGAAGATAAAGAATTATTACTTAAAGACCTCTGTGCGAGGTTGCCTTATGGAGTAAAATGTAAAATAACTGCAATTAAAAAAGAGGAAATAAAAACTCTTTTCCCAGAACAAGTAGGTGTATTCAGAAGAAACCATTGTAAAATTTATCCATATCTCCGTCCTATGTCAAGTATGACATCTGAAGAATGGATTGAATACTGTGATTGTTGCTCGGAAGATGAAAAAGATGTGATTATCAGCAAGCAAACGAGGTATAGAATCATTCCCACTACACATAGGGAACACTTTTTTAACTCGCATCACTTTGACTACAAAGGTCTAATAGAGAAAGGGCTTGCCCTTAAAGCAACTGAAGGTATGTATAATTAGCATAACCCAATACAATAACTGATATGAGTAAGAAAGAAGAAAAAGAATGGGAAGAGATTCTCGAGTTCGCAAACAATAAAGGATGGTTATAAAAAGAGGAATAGTAGATTATTAGTATATCCACGATACAAGTACAATTATGACTAAAATACAAAGAAAACAAGTCTTAATAGACAAGATAGTAAACAGGCTTACAACTTATAAGAGTTTAGAGTTGTTGGAAAAGATATATCATATTCTAACATACGAAAATTAATATATCTAACGAATACGCAAACAGATGGATATGAGAAAAAAGAAAGAAATCCCAGCAAATACTCCTTACTGTATAAGTTGCAAGTTCAATGATAAATGCAGTAAGTTTGATGTAAAAAAGAATCCACACAAAAGAGCTTGTAGTTTCCACGAGTTCCCTGCATGATACTCTCCCGTCTAAAGAGAGAGGTCCTCGCGGATCATCTGGGATTTCCCAAAAAAGAAATTTAAAATCACATATATCATGTACTACAAAGTTGAACTTTTCATCCTCGGACTTCCGATCAAGTACAATACAAGAACGGAAATCATAGAAGCCGACACCCAGGACGAAGCAGAAAAGATAGCCCACGACAAGTACGTCTCCGACGGCTGGGGAGTACTCGACTCCCGACCCTGCACAGAAGACGGCGAGGAACTCGTGACTATCAACCCTACAGGCAAAGAAGAGTACGTCGAAGTCAGGCTCTCCAAAGAAAAGACCCCGAAAGCCTTCGAAAACAAGGTGCACGAACTCCTTTCCGAAGGAGCCTTCGAAACACGGGAGGAAGCAGAAAAATGGGTCTCTGAAGCAATCTTCTGTCTAGAACTCTATTACGAACCCCATAACGGACTCTTCGGAGTGGAAAGCGAAGCCGTGGAAAACGGGGATATCCGCTCACCATATACGGGAAACTATCTAATTACGGAATCGATGTCCCCAAAATCATAAAGTGATACTCTCCCGTCTAAAGAACGGGAGCATACGTAATACCACGGAACATTTCCTGATTTAACCTATCGCTGCAACATACCATTAACAATTGAATCATGCCAAAAATATCAAAAGCTCAAGAATTAAATCTCTCAAACTTCAGACAAGAAAACAACCTGTTGCAAAAGGAATTGGCTGACTTTCTTGGCGTTTCCAGAGGATACATATCAATGGTCGAAAGCGGTAAAAGTCATCTTTCAAAAGAAAACATCAAGAAGATATTATCCAACAAATCATGGAATTCCGAAACTTTGACCGGTAATAATAAATTAAGTACCGTAAATCTTTCAAAAATCAGGGCAAGCCTTAAGGTAATCGAATTCGAAATACAAAACATCTATGATATCATAGATTCATCAAATTGACATGTCAGACAAACTCATCATATCCCCTGAGCAATACGTCAGTCCCTTCGAGATAGCCGTAAAGGAACACGTTCCCGCAGCAGGGGACGTGTATCTTGACAAAAATCCTTCCTGCAACGGTGCGGTCATCATCAAACTTGCCGAAAGAGATTCAAGGTATTCCGAAAGATGGAAAGTCCAGTTCCTTGCCGGAAGTCGCGGCAGCGACTCAATAAGCGAAAACGACCTCAAACACTACTACAGGCCCCTTCTTGGCGACTACGACAAGACCATGGAACTGGCCGCTGCAGTGGCCGAAGGGAAACTCGATGCAATATCGGCGTTAATGCCTCAAAACGAGGCTCCTGCAGGCTCGGAAGAGCTGATGGCCACCGAATCCCCGGAACACATTCGCGCCGTCCTCGACAGTTCGGAAAAGCTCAAGAACCAGCTCGAAGAAATCCACCTCATGGCGGACATACTCATCGAGAACAAAAAATCCGAACTCGACACACGCCTGCGCCAGATGAACGGCTACCTCCAGGAAATGAAGGAAAAGGTGCGGAACATCATCAAAGTCATCACCGTCCTCAACCTCTATACCGGCCAGACCGTAGAGCTGCACCGGCTCACGGAAGGGGAGGGTGCATCACCTGACACTCCGCTTTCGCTCCGCCAGAGGATCCTATTCATGGACGAAGAACTGTGCGTCTACCTTGACCACGAGGCCGACTACCAGGACGTAGACCTTTTCTTCGAATGGATCAAACAGCCGGAAAACCGCGACGTCATCGTTCCCGAGCAGCGCTGCGTCGTCACGCTGAAGCCAAAGCGATTCGACATGGAATACCATTCGGGAGACTACCTGTATGACGCACAGAGGAACGCCTGGAACAAGCACACATATATCGTCATCCGAAACGGCGAGAACCTCTGGTGGGCCGAATCCGACGACCTCGAAGTCTGGGACTGGGCCTTCCCCCATCTGGACTTTGAAGAAGCATTTCAGAAGAAATACAATGAAAACGTATTCCACGATTCCGTCTTGAAAAGCCACGACAACGAAAAGTACAGGGTAACCAAGTACATAATGTTCGTCCAAGGACTCATCGACCAGCAGACGGAAGTCTTCGGAACGTTCAAAGACCGTCCGAACCTCCTGAAGAACCAGAACGTCAACCTCGTGCGCGACGACGAGAACCTCATCGGCACCGGCCTCGCCCCCTGGAAGGACTTCCTCAAGGAGAAGAACAAGACCATCCGCCGCGGCTCACGCATCGTCTACCGGGCCGGAAAGGTTTACTATACCAGCCAATACGGAAAGGAAACGTATTCAGGAGAGTTCGTCAAATACTATTACAGCTGCCATCCGGAATACCCCGGCACCGGCCTTTACAACGCACAGACGATAAAAACCGTAGCACGCTACGAGCACGGCAAACCGGTGATGGAGGAATACCCCCACCTGGTGTTCCTGTACCTTCCCGGCGACACGGTCTTCGACAAGACCGACTGGGAGTACCGCAGCCGCAAAAAACGCGTATCCTGGAAGTTCGAGATGGACTACGTCATCAATTACGACACCGTCTCCATCGAGGAGCTGGAACAGTACATGCGTGACCGCACGCAAAGAACCGGCTTCCGAGACATGCTCCCCCTCCTCAAGAAAGTTCTCCTGGAAAAGTACAAGGAGCGTCACGACGAAGAAGGATTCAGGCAGCTGCTGAAGGAAGACTTCCGGAAGACCTCCGGCACCATTCCCGACGACTCCGTCATCGACGAAGCCATCACCTGGTGGAAATCCAAGGTCATTTTTTCACGCGCCCTGCGATCGAACGATGCAAAAGCCTGGAAGATGATCCGGCAATATGTCAATTCAAAATTGACAAACAAATAAAAATATGAGTAAAGGTACATTTAATCAAGGCTGGTGGAATTGTTTTGAAAGTTTCGCAGCCGAACTGCTGTTCCAGAATAACAACGAAAAGCAAGTAATCCTTAATGTACTCTCTGGTGCCGGCATTACAAAAAAAGAGGCATCATACTGGATTGATCATTACCAAGGGATACATCAAAATGTTCTTGAAATAGTCAGGCAATATTGGCTCATAAATAAAATAAAAAACAAACACAAAATAGAACAATAATGCAAGAACTCTGCGACAAGCTCAATTCTCATCTTCCATGCAAATCACAGGAAGACGTAGATACAATAAGCAATATGCTCAAGGAATACTTTGACAAACACCCTGAGCACAAAATTTATTGGAGCCGGGAAATCTTCATTGATTCGGGTTTTAAAGACGAAATGTGTATCAAAATGCTTATCACAAGTGTAGACATACACTTCGTGCCCTCCGATGACCAAACAGAGCATCCTGGAATTATTGTTAGATACAAATACGAAAGATAACAAACTTCAAAATTTGAACCCATATCATGAAAACAGAAGAAATCCTCCAAACGGTACTGAACGAACTGGATGAAAGGATAAAGAAATCCAAAAGCCTTTCTGCCGCTGCAGCAGAAAAGAACCTCGTCTACACCATGGAAGCCAATGACCTCCTGGTACAGCAATACGGTTCCTTGAAAGAGTTCATAGAAAAACATACCAAGGTAAAACCTCTCAAAGATGCCATCATCAAAAACGGCATCACCTACAAAGTGGTGAGAATGCTCTATGTCCCTGGATGCGGGCAGGAAGACCCTTGTAAGAAATGCGACCTGGCCCGCGCCTGCGACAGACGCCAAGACGGAAACTATATCCAACCCTGTTCACTGTTTCATAAAGGAAACAGACTGGCATATTTCAAAAAAATGATATGAGAGTATTTCACGGTTCTTCTCAAGAAATTAAGGCGGTAGACGTCAATGGTGGTATGTATTTCTCGTCCAACCTTGATGATGCCAAGGAATTCGCCCTGAGACTTGATGATTGTGGAAATTACGCCAAAGAATCATTCATCTATGCGATAGACATTGATGAAACTATTGCAGTGATAATTGAGGACTTTGACGAATTTGACAATATAGACAAGGAAGACCCACAGGACAAATGTCCTGCCTTACCCCTAACGGGATTTAACCAGGAAGGCGTAAGCCTTTCAGACTACGCCTTCCCTTTTTTTTATGTTTAATTCCTCCCCCAGCTGAAGCAGGGGGTATCCTTAAACCCATATCATGAATCTACTATGACAACTTTCCAACAAATCGAAAACGAACTCCTTGCCCTCGGATGGACTCCGGAGCAGGGAAAAGGGGACCACGTCAAATTCTTCAAGGAAGGACAGCAACGACCGATAGTCCTCTCACGGAACATGCCCTCGAAGGGGCGCGTATTTAGCAATACCATCGCGAATATCCGGAACGTAGAGCCGAACTTCACGCTCGGCCGTCCGAACCGCAGCGTAAAGGTCGAAGACTTCGACCCCGACGACGAAAGAGTGCCGGAGATACTCAAGCGGCTGCCGCCGTTCGTAAGACAAGGAAACGCCGTGAGGTGGGTGTCCCCTGAACAGCGCAACTGGGCGATGCTCTCAGTGGCAAATTCCCTCATGAACAAGAAATATGTCATCTCCGACGTGCTCGTTAAAGACGGCGAGTCCGACGAGCCGGAGATAAAGGTGGAGATCCACGGACAGGACCCGCAGGACAAGCCGTTCCTCGTGAACACCGGAGATATCGAGGCATGGGACCTCATAGAGTGCCCGGAATGCAAGAAGAAACTGCCGTCGAGCCTCTTCCTCGACCAACGGGGGGTGCTCACCGCATGCTGCAGGGACTGCGAGAAACAGCTGAGAAGCAAGATGATCAGTAAACTGGAAGCGGCCCACGCGAAACTCGAGAAGGCCCAGGCAGACTCCGAAGGACTCTGGGAGAAATACAAGGACGTTATCCTTACGGACATCCCTACGAAGGATCTGCAGAGCATGCTCAAGGAAATGAACGAAGCCCTTGAACTCATCCCGAAGAAATTCCAGAGCAAAGCCGAAAAAAGGGTACGACAAATCGCAGATGTGCTCAGCACCGAGAAGAAAAAGACTCCCTTCGAGGCCTGGCGGCAGTTCCAACACCTGCTCCTAAACGACTACGCCTGCTCACAGAGCATGGACGCGGAATCGGAAGAGTTCAGGGAACTCGAGACGATGATCCTGAACGCCTCATACTCCGTAAAGGTGAAATCCGGCCTCAACATAGTCGAGATATCCTCGAAGGACTGGGATATTATGAAAGCCGTATGGCAGTCGGCCCGCCGCTTCTACGACACGTTTTCCGAAGCCCTGCCGGCAGGACGGACAAATGTCCTCTGCCTCGTGTCTCAGGCGCACAAGCTGCACCAGTACATCCTCAACCCGGCGGACTCCGGAACGGAGCAGAACAAAGCCCTTCTCGCAAAGCTCGAAGGTCTGTTCAAAACGGACAAGCACGACTGTCTGTCCCGCACACGCATCGACCAGTCGCTGCCGTCGGTACTCAAATACGGCAACGCCGTGGAGAAAAGCATCAAGGAGAAACTCTGCATCGAGACCGAAAACCTGAACATAGTGCCGTATCTTGAGATAACGTCAGACGACGAGGAAGCCTTCGAGACCGCACCGGCAAGGATTCATATAGACATCGTCGTTCCTGATAACTCCGAAGAGGAGCAGCGGGACTATGAGAAAATCCTGGAGTTCTTCAGCATGGCGAAGGTCAAAGGAGAAGTGACCTTGACGGTACTCCCCGTCTCCGGGGTAAGGAAAGAAGAACTCCGCAGGAAGAACACCTTTACCAACGAATCGCCGGTGGCGGTTCAAGATCCGAAGGAAAGAAATGAAAAACAGGCAAAACCTGAAGTTCCGGAGAGGAAACCGGAAGAAGAAGTAAAGAATAAACCGAACCAGGAGAAACCTGTAAAAGTAGAACACGAAATAAAACCGAAAAACATGAACGCATCTTATCTTGACGAAACCAACCCCGGCTCCGACAACCAGGCGGCCGGCCAGCTCACAACCCGTGAGCTCCTCAAGGAGCTTTCCGGCAGGGGAGTAACCTTCGACGGACTGGCTATAACCATAAAGCAGGACATAGACATAAACGCCATCTAACAACAAGAGAAAGAGTGTATAAAAAAAAGATACAAAAGGGGAAGGAATCGCGTCCTTCCCTTTCCCAATAGAATAAAAAATGAAATCAAAGGGAAGTATTCCAATGCCTGAACGATTGTATCAACACAACATCGACGCCTACCGGAAAGTAAAAGAATCCTTCAGGGGTACCGACCGAGCCGCCATAGTACACGCAACCGGAACGGGAAAGAGCTATGTCATCGAAAAGATTGCCCGCGACTACGCCCGTGTCGCCGTCATAGCGCCAAACAACTATGTCCTTTCAGAGATACGCAAGCGCGAAATCCGAGCGGACTTCTATACCTACCCCACGGTCATGGCCATGAAGTCCTATCCTGAAGACGCCTACGACCTAATCGTCCTCGACGAGTTCCACAGAGCGGGGGCTCAGATGTGGGGCGCAGGCGTCGACGCTCTCCTTGCCGCCAACCCGGAAGCGAAGATCCTCGGTACCACCGCTACGGAGATACGCTATCTGGACGGGGCGAGGAACATGGCTGACGAACTCTTCGAAGGGAATATCGTATCCCGCCTTCCCCTTACCGAAGCATGGCTCCGGGGGATATTACCCGTCCCCAAATACATAGTAGGCCTCTACAACTACGAAGACATATACGAAGATTATGTCAGGCGCATACGAAACAACGGCCGCCTGTCCGAACAGGACATACGCCAGGCCCGGGAGATACTACAGAAAGGCCGCCTGAACTGGGAGACTTCCCATGGTGTAGCCGGGATACTCCGCCGGCACCTGCCTGCGGACACGAGGAGGATGATCGTCTTCTGCGACCGCACAGAGAGCCTGGAAAAGACGCAGTATGAATTCATCCAGTGGATGCAGAAAGCGGGCTTCCGCTGCGCGACCTATTCCGTCCATTACAGGAACCTCGACTCCCAGCAGGAAATGCACGACTTCCAGAACGACAAAGAAACGGATACCGGAGTAAAGGTGCTCTTCGCCATAAACATGCTCAACGAAGGAGTGCATGTCCCGGATGTGGATGCCGTAGTGATGCTCCGGCAAACCTCCTCCAAAATAATAATGCTCCAGCAGATGGGGCGCTGCATGAGCGTAGACAAGCGCCGTCAGCCGGTCATATTCGACCTTGTCGACAATCTTACGTCCACGTCCGAAGTAGAACGCATACGCGGAGAATATGAATCCTTGCGTAAGGAGCACACCGCCGTAAACGATACGGGAAATGAAGCTCCGGAATTCACCGTAACGGACTGCGTAAAGGATATCCGTGAACTCATCTTCAGCGTCAACGCCTTCAGACCCAGCCGAAGTTTCGAAGAGAACCTGGAACTTCTCCGACATTTCGTGATGGACGTCGGCCGGTGGCCCAAAGCCAACTCCGAAGACAAGGTGGAGAGAGCCGTCCAGGCTTTCGCCTTCGTACACCGGAACGACAACGAAATATCCGAACTCCGCAGGTGGGCGGAAGAGAACCTCGGGCTGAAGCCATGGAGGACGACCACTCCGTTCGAAAAGAACCTCTCGGCGCTGTCGGATTTCATCACCAGGGAACGCCGGTGGCCGGCCATCAAGACGGACGATCAGGAAGAGCGGAAGCTGTACCGCTTCGCCCTGCAGCATCTGCGCACGAAATACTCCGGACTGCTTGACGGCTTCAGGAAGACGGTAATGGAAGAATACGGATGCGACATACAATTCGAAGAGGCAAGGGAAAGAGTGGACATCAACAAACTCGTGGAAGACTTGAACGCCTTCCTCGACGCCAACGGCCGCTGGCCGTCATGGTCCTCGGACGACACATCGGAACATATCCTTGCTTCGCGAGCGCAAAACCACAAGAACAAACCCGAAGTAAAAGCCGTGATGGAACGGGCCGAAAGAGAATACGGCGTTTCGTTCAGGCTCAAACGCAGGACGAAAGAAGAAAGCATCGCGCTGCTGGCGGAATTCGTCAACGCCCAAGGCCGATGGCCGGAGCGCAAAAGAAATGGCGACAAGTACGAAAGATACCTTGCAGCCATCGCATACACCTACCGAGAAGACCCGGCAGTACAGGCTACGGCCCGGCAAAACGGAATCGTCCTTGAATACAAAACCATCAGGCGCATCCAATTCGAAAAGGCTTTCAGAGAACTGCAAGAGTTCGTGAAAAGCCGCCACAAATGGCCTGTCGCCGGCAAGAACGGAAACAATCCCGACAGACATGAAAGGGACCTGCATTATTTCGCCGCCCGCAACTCGAAGGACCCGAGGATTGCAGAATTCCTTTCCTGGGCCGAACGGGAATACGGTTTCGTTTACGCGCAGAGTCTCGACGAAGAGAAGATGATCACCTCTGCGGAAGAGTTCATAAAGGAAAACGGCCGATGGCCGTCAAGCTCCTCCAAGGATAAAGATGAGGCCAAAATAGGTTCTTTCCTTTCGCGGCACAAGAAACGCCATCCGGAAGAATTCAAGGAATTCGAGAAAAGGATGTCCTCACCGAAGGTACGTCCCCGGAAGACTTCCATCTATGAAGACAACCTCAACAAGCTGCGCCAATTCGTTCAGGATACCGGCCGCTGGCCGAAACAGGATCAGGCGGATCCAAACGAAAACAGCCTGGCCCGCTTCGCGGCACATAAAGCCAGAAAACCGGAAGTCATGGAACTAAGGGCTACAATCGATACCCCGATGAGGAAACCATTCTCCGAACGCCTCGAAGAACTGAAGGCCTTCATCGCCGACCAGGGCCGATGGCCGGACAATGCGGAAACGTACAAAGAGAAGAGCCTGAATATGTGGGCCAAGGCCCACAGGAACGAACCGAAGGTGGCGAGCCTGCGACTTGAAGCTGAAAAAAAAGAATCCGTCAATAAAGAAGTTGCGTTCCAGAAGCAAGTAAGGCAGCTGGAAGAATTCGTCAAGACCACCGGAAAATGGCCGAGCAAACACGACGAGCAGAAAGAGAACAAGGACTGGGCCTATTTTATCCGGTGCAACCGCACCCGTCCGGAGATAGTAGCACTCCGGGATTCAGTACGCAAGGACTCTGAAATCCTCGTGACGGCTCCGTTCGAGCAGCGGTTCGAAGAGCTGAAGGAATTCATACGGAACCACCACAGGCTTCCGAAATGGAATGCGGAAAACCGATATGAATTGGACCTGTATCATTTCTACATGTCAAAGAAAAACCGACCGAGACATAAAAAGACATTCGAAGAGTTACTTGCGGATTTCAAGCCGCAATGACCGGATTGAATGAACGCAAGAAAAAGGGAGGCTGCTCACGCAGTCTCCCTTTTTTTGGGTAATCAAAAAAGCACCATAACAAAAATTCGTCATCAAAACGTTTCATCAACAGATGCAATAGTCGAAATCTCGGGAATAAACTCTTGATGAGAAGCAGCTAACAACACTTTGCGATCATGAATCAATGAATGCCTGATATGTGCAGCAGAACGTAATTCCTCTCCGGTCTCGTTGCGAACAATTTTAAGCATGGTATGCTTATACTCATCTCCAGAAATATTTTTATTTTCATATAACTTATGATAATACTTGAACTTTTTCATAATCAATTCCATTTTACCGGAATCAATTATACGCTTCGCAACATCATAGCAGATCGATTTACATTCCCTATCAGCTATATCATCAAGCAATGCAGTAAAAACAAGATGCATCTGTTTTTCCGAATCAAGCTTCTCGACCTTATCTATGGTAAATAAAATAGCATTTGCCTTAGGCTCACCGAAACCTGAAACACTGCTTTCATACTTAGGATTAAACAAAAGCTCAGCCTTAAAATGAATGCCAGCGTCTGAAGAATTTATTTCTTCTTCTGCGGGACTCAATATCCTTTCCCTAATGTGACTGCATTCATCGAAAGCCTTTCCAAGATTTAAGTAATACCGAAAATCAGATAAAGACATCCAAACACTATATTTACCCCTGGATGACCAATCACAAAGCCATTCATAAATACGATGTGTCTTTGAGTGCCTGAAACCCTTTGCAACATCATATTTAAAAACAGTAGACCCGACTCCAAGTCCACAATAAACAAAGAAAGGAATGGCTATGGGATTTAAAAAAACCTGTATAGCATCATTTCTATCGTTTACATACAGTATGTCGGTAAACAGATGTGAATGTCTAGTTATAAGGTCACCATTTTTGACAATACGACGACCATAACGATCAACAGGTATAACGGCAAACATCTTGCGGACAGCTTCCGGTAAATCATCAAAGTACCTCCATCTAAATGAAATGATGTTCTCATCACTCTTGAAATACTTCAACATGTAATCACGGAAAACCTGGATGGTCCGATCTTTAAAATAAGTAAAATCAGACTTATACAACAAAAAATCTATGCCGGTTTGCGGAATCTCCCCATCCGAAAGTATAAGATATTTCTGAAGTTCAAGCTTCGTCTTCAACAAAACATCTTTCTGTATTTTAGTTGTACAGCTATAACCAGCGTAAGTAAAAATACGACCTTGCATTATAGTGCTTAAGATAACAGACAGATCACTACCCAAAGCACTAGGAGAAATTTCATCAACAGTAATAATATCCTTTGTATCTTCAGACATATAACAAAATATTACAAACACAAATTAAAACAATCGCAAAGATAATCAAATTTTTATAAAATCTTAAAAGTGTGCGGATACACCTTAAAAGTGTGCGAACGTACCTTAAAAGTGTGCGGATACACCTTAAAAGTGTGCGAACGTACCTTAAAAGTGTGCGGATACACCTTAAAAGTGTGCGAAATTCACAGCCTAACTCTCTGAAAATCAGCACTGCGAAACAGGCCTATATATCTAGATATCTTTCTATATACTTATCTACTGATATCCTTCACGCGCGCGATTGCGCGCGAAGGGAATCCTTTTCCTTGTGAAGGAAGGAAAACCTCTTGAAGGGAAATCTCAAAAAGACACGGCTCTGCCGGACCCCTATACTTCGCGCGCGTGGCGCGGGCCAGACACAAAGTGTCTGCTTCAAAAATATCAATGAGTTACGCTCTTTTACTTCCTCCCTTTCCCAAGGAACCGGCAAAACCCCTATAACTTACCCTCAAATCTTTTTTTCTTCCGGCAAAATTCTCGATACGCAATGTCCTAGCCGGACATCAAGGCACGCCCGCATACGGGCGTCCTGCTTAATCTGCGCTTTTGCCGATATTTTAAACCGTTGAAGGGGGAAAAGTGTACCCCTTTCAACACAGCATTAAAAAACAATAAAAAACAATTTATTCTCTTCACTATGAGATACTACTTCTTCATCAAAAGCACCGAATTACGTGACGGTGAGATGAAAGACACCCTTCATCCGCTTCCGGGACAGACATTCGGTGACGGAACGCCAGTGGATACCCTCCAGTGCGTGCACGGTCCTAAAGACCCTTCCGAGAATCCCGGCGGCAGCCGCAGCGAGTACCCTGACGGCACGGTATTCTGTTCTACAGTGCTGATCCCTGCAAACGCGAGCGGCAGGAAGCCTTTCTACCTCGTCTCCTCTAAGACCACACCGATGAACTTTCATCCGGTCACGGACTCTCCAAAGACGTTCGATTACAAGAGTCCTTCACACCGAGACGACAAGATGAACGCCGCATACGTGTCTTTCATCACCTTCGGCTCGCAGACGGACGATACCGAAGAGGATGACGACGATGCCGTACAGGAGAGCGTTCCCGCTCCCGGAGAGAACATCCGATACAGCCCCGCCCTGAAGGGTAAGGCCCGTCCGGAGATAGCAGGCTGGAACCCTGCATACGAAAACCAGGTGGAAGAAGAATCCGAACTCGTGGTCGTATGGATGAACCGTCTCGTAAACGAGAACGGCATCCGTACCGTCGCACGCCGGCCAAGGGTCGACGACAAGACCAAGCCGCTCTTCGAGTCGCTTTTCAAGTGCGGGGAGACCGTCGACACCATCGCTTCACGCGGACGTCTGAATACGGTCATGGCCGCCGAGAAGGTCGACCTCGAGAGCCTCGCTATGATTACCACCGGACCGCTCGAATGGTACCTTACCCAGCTGGTTAAGGAACACTCGAACCAGTCTCCCTGCACAGCCGGGGTGCGAAGCGCCGACAACACCATGGAGGTGCGCGACGCGGTAGGCATCCTATGCAGCGAGATGTACCGCAACACCGGCGTCATGGAGAACGGTGACGACACCGCGCTCATCAACGACATGACCACGGCCCTGAAGGCCGGCTGGACCGTCGACGATATCCTTGCACCGGAGGTGCTGCAGAGCCGCGGACAGATGAAGACCCTGCTTTCGGACATAGCTACGGGCGCCATCCCTCTTCCGGAGCGCAAGAGCGAGAGCGGTGAGAACACCCTTCTTGATAACCTGTTGAAGAACCCCAAGTACACGAGGCCCCAGGACAAAGAGGGCTTCCATGTGGACGAGGCCGTCTGGAAGGTGCTTATGTGTAACCTCCATGAAAAGATAAACACCCTCATAATCGGCCCTACGGGTTCCGGAAAGACCGAACTTATCCGCCTCCTGTGCGAGAGGACCGGCACGCCGTTTACCATCATACCCATGGGCAACATCACCGAACCCTCGGAACAGCTCGTAGGCAAGCTGGACCTCGACCCCGCGACGAACGGAACCAAGTTCGACTGGGCTGATTTCGCCCTGGCGATACAGAGACCCGGAGTCATCCTGCTCGACGAGATCAACCGTTTCCCCCGTCACGGAGGGAATGCCCTCTTCAGCGTCCTGGACGGCACGAGGTGCCTGCCCGCCCCCGGGGCCAAGTCAGGAGACAAGAGGATGATTGACGTGAATCCCGACTGCGTCTTCTTCGCCACCGCGAACATAGGCGCGGAATACGTCGACACGAACGAGATCGACGAGGCCATCAGGACCCGTTTCATGGCCCTGAAGCTCAAGTATCTCGACGTACCCGACGAGGTGAAGATACTCAAGGCGAAGACCGGCATCAAGTCCGAAGATGCCAAGAATATCTGCACCGTCGCATCGAATATCCGCCGTGCATACAAGGAAGGCAAGCTCCAACACAGCGTGAGCACACGCGAAACGCTCCTTTGTGCCCGTTACGTAAAGTTCGGCTTCGACGTCGAAGAAGCCCTGGAGATCATCTTCCTTCCCATCTTCGAGGAGGGCATCACCGATAAGGATCCGGACTGCGAGCAGGGTACTGTACGCGGCATCATCGCCCAGAGGTTCAACACCAAATCAAAACAGGACAACGAATAATAACATATCATGACAGAACAGGAAAACAAAAGAACGAAGCCTACCCGCTCGCAGGTACAGGTGCTCAAGTCCGACTGGCTCGGGAACCTAAGAATGGGAGAGAAGGGCGGATACACGCACTCGGGTGCCGGGGGCATGCGCCACAGCGGCCCCGGGGACATAACCGACTATGTCATCGGGGATGTACGCGGACTGGACAGCCTGGACCTCATCAAGAAGTCCCTCGCCGGTGCGAGGAACCTTGCGAACGGCATCACCCCGAGGCACGTGAACGTGAGCGTCGGTGCGGACGTGTCCTGCCACTCGCTGGACGATGGCGTAAGCAACATCTGTCTAGCTACGGATTACTTCGACGACCCGCGCCTGCTGCCGAAAGAGAAAGCCACGATCATGCTCGGCCTCGCCTGTCACGAATCCGCACATGCTGCTTTTACCGACCAGTCGGTGAAGGAAGAACTGCTCAGGGGCGAGCCGGAGCAGACCATGGAGCTGAAGCATCAGATCTGGAACATAATCGAGGACGAGAGGATAGAATACCTCCTCGGAGACGAGAACCCTGGACTTTCACCCCTTCTTGCGGATACCAAAAGGTACTTCTACAAGCGCCTCACCGAAGACATGAAAGTCAACGGCCAGGAGCCTACGGAGACCGTTCCGAGACTCATCAACTCCCTCGTGCAGGCGGTAAGATATCCTTCGGAGCTTACCGACGAAAATATAGTCGAACACTTCGACGAGCTGGATGCCATAAGGAAAATCCTTACCCCGTATCCGCTGACTCCGCAGGGAGCCTGCGCTGCTGCGGAAAAAGTGATGGACGTCATCCGGAGCCTCGTAAAGAAAGACCTGGAAAACCAGCAGCAGCAACAGCAACAACAACAGCAGTCCTCCGGACAAGGCGGCCAGGGCAGCGACGGCCAGCAGCAGGGACAACCCCAGCAGCAGGATTCCAAAAGCTCGGACTCCTCTTCGGGCAGCTCCGGCAAGAAGCCTCGTATCACGCAGAAGCAGATCCAGCAAGCGATCGAGAAGGCCCTTCAGACCGAACAGGGCAAAGCCGTCATGGATGCCCTGAAGAAGGACGACTCCAAGGGGCAGAGCACCGAGGTGAAAGGCAACAGCAGCTCTTCGCTCAGAGGGGATGCAAAGAGAGTCAAATACGTGAACGAGGACGACTCGGAGAAATGCGGAGCGGGTTCCGGATTCCCGAACACGTTCATCTTCCGCCCGAAGGGCTCCGCGGATTCATATAACAACGCGCTGCGCAGGGTGCGTGCGCTCATCCCCGCGATGTCGAAGGCCCTTGCCTGCAAGAGCCACGAATCCGAATACGTATGCCGGGGCATGCCTACCGGGAAACTCAATACGAACCGCCTGGTGGCGTTCAGGGCAGGAAACAAGAATATATTCGACAAGAGGGGCGAGACGTCGTGTTCCAGCGCTTCTGTATGCCTGCTCATCGACGAATCCGGAAGCATGTCCGGCGGGAAGTGCCATGCGGCCCGTGAAGCGGCTGTACTCGTAAACGAGGCCATCAAACGCATCGGCACGGTGAGCTATTACTGCTACGGGTACACGAGCCACAAAATAAACATCTATGCCGAAGGGCCTAAGTCCTCCAAGTGGGCACTCGGCGGCACCGAGGCGACCAGCGGCACCCCTACGGGCACCGCGATGGACCTTGTGGCCCAGAGGGTACGCCGGTATACGGGAAATCCCGTACTTATGCTCGTCCTTACGGACGGCAGCGCCGACGACAACTCCCGCGTCACCGAGATGATCCACAAACTCTCCAGGGAGTCGTTCGTGGTCATAGGCGTAGGCATACAGACGCCTTGCGTCTCGTATTCCTTTCCGGAATACGTAATACTCAACGACATATCCAAGCTGCCGATGGAGCTTGGAAAGCTGACGAAGAAGCATCTCGACAGGATGCTCGTGAAGACTTCCGGGCTCGTCTGAGTCCGGAGGCCTTTCCTTCAGAAACAGAAAACAACAACAAACAACAACAAAAGAATATAATCATGAACAAGAACAGCACACCTTCGGTCAACAAGAACTTCCTCTACGAGAAGGTGACCAAGCAGATCCTACAGAGCATGATGCGAGACGAGGTCGTCCCCTGGCGCAAGACCTGGTTCACCAAGGAGAACCTGCCCCTGTATTACAACCCCGTCTCCGGGACCAAATACAAGGCCCTCAACCGTATGCTCCTCGGGGAGCCCGGCCAGTATATAACCATGAAGCAGGCGAAGGACAACGGCGGCACCATCCGCAAGGGATCCAAGGGCAAGTTCGTCGTCATGTGGAGCCCGTTCATCCCCGCGAAGGACAAGCAGCTCAAGGAAGAGCTGGAATCCAAGGGCGAGGACTGGACCTATCTCCAGAAGTGGATGCTCAAGTACTACTACGTCTTCAACGTGAACGACTTCGACGGGCTGAAGATAAAGACCCCCGAGGCTCCCGCCCCCATGCAGGAGGCGCAGGCCCCCGTGGATATCGCCGAGATGGTCATCGACGACTACACCATAAACGAACGCGTAAGGGTGGACGAGCATTCCGGGAACGCCCCTGGGTACGACGCCATGGAAGACACCGTCACCATGCCCCAGAAGCAGGAGTTCACCTACGAGGAGGACTACTTCGCGGCGCTCTTCGAGCAGCTCGTGCATTCGACCTCCGCCGAATGCCGTCTGGACCGCAGGAAGGAATTCAAATCCATGGCCGAAGGGCAGATGCCCGTGAAGGAGGCGCTCATCGCGGAGATCGCCACCTCCATGATGCTAGCCGTGGTTGGCCTCGACCGCAAGGAGACCGTAGACCAACAGAAGGCGGAGGTGCGCCGCTGGATGGAGGCGTTCGAGAACGACTTCATGCTCATCGTCAACGCATCGACGAAGGCGGAGACCGCCGCAGAGATGGTCCTGGGTAAGTTCGCCGCAGGGAATTTCTCAGAAAATTAGCACAAATAATAACGCGAATTATATCAAATATTCCATAATTTCATATATTTGTAACCTATGTCAAGCGAAACACTGTCCGCAACCATCGAGCGCCTGAATCCCGCACAGCGGGAGGCGGTCATGCAGACCGACGGCCCGATGCTCATCGTCGCCGGAGCCGGCAGCGGCAAGACCAGCGTGCTCACGGCCCGCATAGCGTGCCTGCTGGACAAAGGCGTAGCCCCGGAAAGGATACTGGCCCTGACGTTCACGAAGAAAGCCGCGGACGAGATGCGCTCGCGCATCATAGCCCTCGCGGGCGACGGGGCGCGCAGGATATGCATGGGTACGTTCCACTCGGTGTTCATCCGGTTCCTGCGTCCCTATGCCGACAGGCTGAACTTCCCTGTGAACTTTACCGTCCTTGACGAAGACGACTCGCTGTCGTGCCTGAAACGTGCCGCAGCGTGGGTGCTCGGGCAGAACCGTCCCCCGGTGGAGACCTGGTCCGAGACGGACAAGAAGCGTTACAGGGAGGAAGACTCCTTCTACAAGCCGAAGATCCTCCGGAACATCATCTCCTCGTGCAAGAACGAACTGGTCACCGCTGACATGTACGCCGCGAGTCCCGAGAGAGCCCATGCGGACGCCGCCGCGAAGCGTCCCGCCACCGGACGGATATTCCTTGCGTACCGCGACTTCTGCCACAGGATGGGCATGATGGACTTCGACGACCTGCTCCTGTACACGGACATACTCATGGCAAACAACCCCGACGTCATGGCCGCCCTGGCGGGCAGCTTCGACTATATACTCGTGGACGAGTACCAGGACACGAACTACGCCCAGTATTCCATCCTCCGCCGCCTCACCTGGATAAACAAGAACATATGCGTGGTCGGTGACGACTCGCAGTCGATATACGCCTTCCGCGGGGCGCGCATCCAGAATATCATTAACTTCAAGGATGACTTCAAGGGGTGCAAGGTCATAAAGCTCGAACAGAACTACCGCTCCTCGCAGAACATAGTCCTTGCGGCGAATAACCTCATAGACAAGAACGAGGGACGCATCCCGAAGGTATGCTTCAGCGAAGCGTCGAAGGGCGAGCCCATATCCATCCATTCGGAGAAGACCGAGAAAGACGAAGCGTCATATATCGCAGGCCAGATACAGGCCATATCCGCGTCAGCGGGGAAGGGCTTCGGGGAGTTCGCCGTTCTGTACCGCACTAACGCCCAGTCCCGCGCCCTGGAAGACGCCCTCGTGAAAGCGAGGATCCCTTATAAGATATACTCCGGCACGTCGTTCTTCCAGAGACTCGAAGTGAAGGACCTCCTGGCGTACTTCCGCCTGGCGGTGAACCCCCGTGATGACGAGTCGTTCAGGAGGGTGGTGAACAAGCCCGTGAGGGGATTCGGCGACGCAGCGCTGAAGCTACTGGAGAACACCGCCTCCGCATGGAACATGACCCTGTGGGACGCGGCCACGAACCCGTCCATCGAGCTGTGCGGCTTCGGCCCCAAGTCCATGCGCGGACTCCAGTCGTTCGTCCAGATGATTAACGAGTTCTACGTCCTCGCCCTAACCCGTCCGGCCTACGAGGTGGCATCGCAAATCAGCGACGCCACGGGGTTCTACGAATCGTACTCCCAGGAGACCGACGAGGACTCGAAGAAACGTGCCGACAACATACGCGAACTCGTGGACTCGGTGAAGTCCTACGAAGAGGACCTCGCGAGCCGCAACGAAGGGCTGCCGGAAGACCAGCAGGAGGGCTCGACCCTCGTGGGATACCTGCAGAACGTCATGCTCCTGAGCAACGCCGACACGGAAGGAGACGAAGAGGGTAAGGTATCCCTCATGACCGTCCACTGCGCAAAGGGCCTGGAATACGATACGGTATTCGTCGCAGGCATGGAAAAGAACCTCTTCCCCCTGGAGATAGACGGTGACGACTTCGAAGAGGAGGAGGAACGCAGGCTCTTCTATGTGGCTATGACACGCGCGAAGCGCAAGCTCGTACTCACCCGTGCGGAATACCGTCTGAAGTTCGGACAACGCAAATACAGCAAGCCTTCGGCTTTCCTGCAGGAACTCAAGTACGCGGGAAGGAAACGTGCGCAGAACCCAGATAACTGAAACCCTTTTATGAAGATTAGCGGAAATACTGCGGTGCTTCAACCAGCACATGAGAGCGTATCAAGTCACGACATGGACTTGAACGCAAGCGTAAATATATTGAGACAGGGCATTGTCTCGTCCGGGAGCATCCGTAAGACCGTGCTTGCACGGCGGGAGGCGTTAGCCACCGGAGAATCCCCGTCGCTTTGGCGCGGGGAGTATGTCAATTAACATACTTAATATTAACAACTTAAAAAACTCTTACATCATGGAAGAACTCAAGAAAGGCCTCCTCGAACAGGCAAACATCATTGCCCAGGATATCAACAAGGACACCAAAGCGGCGCAGCGCCGTGTGCGCAGGGCCACCCTGGCCATCGCAAAGCTCGGCAAGGAATACCGCAAGGCATCCCTCGCCGCAGAGAAGGCCTAATCCCATTCGGAAACCAACGGGAGGAGCGGACCGACCGTCCCTCCTCCCTTTCTTCCAAAGAAAAAGAGAAAAGAGCTTGTCAGCTTCTCCCCTCTGAAGAGGGGAGCATGCCGAAAGCCCTGACGGGCTTTCGAAACAGCTCCAGGCTGATCAGCCCAAGTGAAAGAGG
>Ga0310690_10001745_pt1 | contig 37743 bp, 28 predicted proteins | sample AusTroGonzalo_MG_2_FD_207661 | JGI IMG/M metagenome (GOLD analysis project Ga0310690, IMG submission 207661) | Bovine rumen microbial communities from tropical cattle in Woodstock, Queensland, Australia - Gonzalo_04 (v2) (version 2) | ecosystem: Host-associated > Mammals > Digestive system >...
AGAATTTAGTTTTAGTTAAAGGTTCCGTTCCGGGAGCCAATGGTTCATATATAATTATTGAGAGATGGAGCTAACAGTTTATAAAATCGACGGCAGTGCGACTGCAAAGACGGTTACCCTGAACGATAAGATCTTCAACGTGGAACCGAACGATCATGCCATCTGGCTTGACGTGAAACAATATTTGGCAAATCAGAGACAAGGCACGCACAATACGCTGGAACGCTCCACCGTGTCAGGCAGCACCCGCAAGCTCAAACGTCAGAAAGGTACTGGCGGTGCACGTGCCGGTAGCATCAAGAGCCCGACTATCCGCGGCGGTGCCACCGTGTTCGGCCCTCATCCTCGCGACTACGGCTTCAAGCTCAACAAGAAAGTGAAACGTCTCGCCCGCTTCTCCGCCTTCACCTACAAACAGCAGGAAGGCAAGATCACCGTGGTGGAAGACTTCACCTTCGAGGCGCCCAAGACCAAAGAGTACAAGGCTATGCTCAAGAACCTCAAGCTCGAAGGTCAGAAGACCCTGTTGCTGTTGCCCGAGAACGACAAGAATGTGCTTCTTTCCGGCCGCAACCTGCAGCGCACCAACATCATGCGCGCCATCGACGCCAACACTTATCACGTGCTTAACGCCAACAGCCTCATCATCTGCGAAAGCAGCTTGAAGGAACTGGAGAAAATGTTAGGCGAATAATTAATCACCTTAAAAAATTGAAACAATGAGTTGCATTATAAAACCCATCATCAGTGAAAAGATGACCACCGTGGCTGAGAAATACAACCGCTACGGCTTTATGGTGACGCGCGAGGCTACGAAACCCGAGATCAAACGCGAGATCGAGTCTGTCTACAACGTGAAAGTGGTGCGCGTGAACACGCTCATTCAACGTGGCAAAACCACCGCCCGCAACACCAAGGCTGGCGTCATCCTCGGTCAAAAGAACAATTTCAAGAAGGCTTACGTCTTCGTGGACAAAGATCAAAAAATCGATTTCTACAGCAATATTTAATACGATTTACGATTTGCGGTTTACGGTTTTCGATTTTCGATTAATCGCAAAACGTAAACCGCAAACCGAAAACCGAAAATAAGAAACATCAATATCAAAAGATAGAAATGGCATTAAAAAAGTACAAACCAGTAACGCCGGGTCAGCGCTTCAAAGTGATTAGCGCTTATGACGACATTACCACCAACAAGCCCGAAAAGAGCCTCTTGGCTCCCAAGCACAGCACGGGCGGTAGAAACAGCAGTGGTAAGATGACGATACGGTACCGCGGTGGCGGTCACAAGCAGATGTATCGTCTCATAGATTTCAAGAGAAACAAGGATGGTGTTCCGGCCACCGTTAAGACCATTGAGTACGATCCGAACCGCTCGGCACGCATCGCCTTGCTGTTCTACGCAGATGGTGAGAAACGCTACATCGTGGCTCCTCACGGCATCAAGGTAGGTCAGCAGATCGTCAGCGGCAGCGGCGTTGCCCCCGATCTTGGCAACTGCCTGCCCGTCGGTGAGATTCCGTTCGGCTCCATTATCCACAACATCGAGATGCGTCCCGGTCAGGGTGGTAAGATCGCCCGTAGTGCCGGTTCCTACGCTCAGCTGATGTCCCGTGACGGCCGCTATGCTATCATCAAGCTGCCCTCAGGCGAAACCCGTATGATCCTCTGCGCTTGCAAGGCTACCATCGGTATCGTCTCCAACGGTGACCACAGCCTCGAAGTGTCCGGTAAAGCCGGTCGTAGCCGTTGGCTCGGCCGTCGTCCGCGTAACCGTGGTGTTGTCATGAACCCTGTTGATCACCCGATGGGTGGTGGTGAAGGTCGTGCATCCGGCGGACACCCGCGCTCACGTAACGGTATGCCTTCTAAAGGTTACAAGACCCGTCGCCCGAAGAAGAACTCCAATCAGTATATCGTTGAAAGAAAGAAAAAATAACCTAAAAGCTATTGATTATGAGTCGTTCATTAAAAAAAGGACCGTATATACATTACAAACTGGAACAACGAGTGATCGCTGCTCAGGAGTCTGGCAAAAAGTCCACGATCAAAACGTGGTCTCGCGCTTCTATGATCTCCCCCGATTTCGTCGGCCTTACCATCGCTGTGCATAACGGGAACAAATTCATCCCCGTCTATGTTACCGAGAACATGGTTGGTCACAAACTCGGTGAGTTTGCTCCCACTCGTATCTTCCGCGGTCACGCTGGTCAAAAGGACAAAGGCTCCAAATAATTCATTTGGGCCCTGTCCGGCTTTAGGTATCTTCCTTCGAAACATCAATCCTGTATATACAAAAGGCTTCCGAATTTCGGAAGCCTTTTTCAGTATAGGGTTATTGGAAATCTTACATGGCGTTACGCATCGGCTGCATCAGTTGGGTGAGCATCTGTTTGGCGCGCATGATCTGAATCTTCACGTTGGAGAGGGTAAGGCCCAACCGTTCGGCGATGTCCTCGTAAGCCAAATCTTCATAATAACGCAACTCAATGACTTTCCGATATTTATCGGGCAATTCCGAAACCGCGGCACGCAGCATTTGCAGGCGTTGTTTGTCAATGATCTCGTCTTCAGGGGTGCGTTGTAAATTATCTTCGCTTTGGTCGATGATGGAGGTCGTGCTGGTGGTGTACAGATCCTCTTCGAAGTACTGCGGCATGTTGTTCTTCACCCGAAGGAAGTCGATGCTGTTGTTGAGGGCGATGCGGTAGAGCCAGGTGGAGAAGGCGTATTTCGGCGTATATTTGTCAAGATATCGGAATGCCTTGCCGAAGGTCATGAGGGTGAGATCCTCGGCATCGTCTTTGTTTTTCACCATCCGGATTAACATGTAATAGATGCTGTCGCGATAGAGGGACATCAGCTCGGCGTAGGCCTGCTGGTCGTTGTGATCCAGTGCTTTACGCAACAATACGTAGTCGCGGCGCGCTTTTTCAGTTTGGCATGTGCTTATCATTGTGCGATCTTTTTATGGTGAATTTTGGACGAGAGCCAATATAACGGATTCAGAATGGAGAAGAGCAGGTCGTAGAACAGGAAATGCGGGATGAGTTGCGTTTCTTGCAGCTTTTTTGCGGAGATGCCCATCACGACGTACATGCTGGCGATGCGGACCACTGTGATGCCGGCGGCGATGTAGAGGGCCAGCGGCTGGTGCAGGGAAACAACGATGGCGATGGCCAAGAATGCGTAAAAGAGCAGGTTGGTGAGTTCATAGAGCCCGAGCATGAATCTGTTCTTGAAGGAGTTGAACTTTCTGGTATAGCAGAGGCTGACTTTGTGGAGGCGCCAGAAACCGTAGCTGGGTGTGTGTTGGCGCACCGTGGTCGATTCGGGAGCGAATTCGATGGCGGTGTTGCTCTTGTTGGAAGCGCGGTGGATGAAGATGTCCTCTTCGCCGTAGAGCAGGTGATTGTAGGAGATAAAACCTTTTTGCAGATAGAAGAGCGGGCGCACGAACGCGATATTGTTAAGGTCGCCGCGATAGGTGGTGCGCAGGAGTGCGTGCGAGAAATACTGCATCGCACCGATGAGGTTGTCATAGAGCAGGAAATGGCTATATGGCCCTTTTTTCTTGGCATACGTATTGTAACCCAGCACGATTTTGCGTTGGAACTGGAAGTTCTGCGCCATGTTGGAGATCCAGAGCTTGGAGGCGGGGATGCAATTGGGACTGGTGAGCAAGATATGGTCGTAGGTGGCGCACTTGATGCCCATGGAGATGGCCATTTTCTTGCCGCGGCTGGTCGAAACCGCCGTGCTTAGGTCCACAATCTTGATATTCGGGTAGCGCTCTTTGTACTCTCGGATGGCTTGCAGGGAATTTTCGTCCCGTGACCGGTCATTGACGATCACGATTTCGAAGAAGGAATACTGTTGTTCGAGGAGGGAGGGGAGCGTCTGCAAAACTTGAGCGGCATCGTCCCGGACCACGATGACCACCGAAATCGGAATGTCCCGGAATCCTAACGCGCCTTTTTTCCGATAGAAGGCGAAACGGCCATAGATGACGTAGTAATAGACTAACTGAATGAGAGTTATGACGCCAAATACGATTAAAATAGCCAGAGCTACTTCTGATATTTGCATTTTATAAATCGGTTTAGGTTAACAGTTTGGCTGCAAAAGTATGTTTTATTTCGATAAAATATGTATTTTTGCCAAAAAAATATAAACAAACTTACGAACAATATGAAGTTTACTCTCCAGAAGGAAGACGGTAAGAGTCATGCGCGCGCCGGATTGATTGAAACTGCACATGGTAAAATTGAGACTCCGATTTTCATGCCTGTGGGTACGTTGGGGGCGGTTAAGTCATTGCATATTAGAGATTTGAAAGACGATGTGAAGGCCCAGATTATCTTGGGGAATACCTATCATTTATATATGCGCCCAGGAATGGAGGTGTTGCGTGAGGCTGGCGGACTGCACAAGTTCAACGGCTGGGACCGTCCGATCCTCACCGACAGTGGCGGCTTCCAGGTCTTCTCGCTGAGCCATCGTCGCAAAATCGACCCGCAGGAGGGCGTATGGTTTCAGTCGCACATCGACGGCTCCCGCCATCTGTTCAGTCCCGAAAAGGTGATGGATCTCGAACGCACCATCGGCGCGGACATTATCATGGCATTTGATGAATGCACGCCGTATCCTGCTGATTACAAATACGCCAAGAATTCCATGGAGACCACTTTCCAGTGGTTGAAACGTTGTATCGCCCGTTTGGACGAGACCGAACCCTATTACGGTTACGAGCAGACTCTGTTCCCGATTGTGCAGGGCAGTACGTATAAGGATTTGCGGTTGAAGTCTGCCGAATATGTGGCTTCCACCAACTGCGACGGCAACGCCATCGGCGGTGTCTCCGTGGGCGAACCGACGGAACTGATGTACGAAATCACGGATGTCTGCTGTCAGGTGTTGCCGAAAGACAAACCGCGCTATCTGATGGGGGTGGGCACGCCTGCCAACATCATCGAGTGCATCTCCTTGGGCGTGGATATGTTCGACTGCGTGATGCCGACCCGCAACGGTCGTAACGGCATGATTTTCACCTGGGAAGGTATGATGAACATGCGCAATGAGAAGTGGAAAAACGACTTCACCCCGCTGGATGCCAACAGCGACCTTTTCGCAGACCGCGAGTACACCCGCGCCTACCTGCGCCACCTGTACGTCTCGGACGAAATCCTCGGTCCGATGATCGGCAGCATCCACAACCTGCACTTCTACCTCGACCTGGTCACCACCGCCCGCCAAAAGATTCTCGACGGCACGTTCGCGACGTGGAAGGACGAGGTGTTGCCGAAGATTTCGAGGAGGTTGTGAGGAGGCAAAAGGCAATAGGGAATAGGCAATAGGCAATAGAAAGGGGATGGACCGATACCTGTTTGTAGAGACGCGATTAATCGCGTCTCTACAATTTCATCCAATTATCAAAATCTTCTGCGCTTACCAATCCTAATTCCAGCGCGGATTCGCGCAACGTGAGGCCGTTCTCGTGGGCGTGTTGGGCGATTTTCGCGGAGTTGTAGTAGCCGATGTGCGGGTTCAGCTTTGTGACCAGCATCAGCGAGTTTTGCAGGTGCATGGCGATGCGCTCGCGGTTCGGTACGATGCCTTTCAGACAGTGGTCGTTAAAGGAGTTGATGACATCTGCCAATAGGCGTGACGATTGCAGCAAGTTGCGACCGATGAGCGGCATAAAGACGTTGAGCTGCAGATGTCCCTGCATGGCACCGGTGGTGATGGCCACATCGTTGCCGATGACCTGGCAGCAGACCTGCGACAGTGCCTCGCACTGCGTGGGGTTCACCTTGCCGGGCATGATGGAGGAACCCGGCTCGTTGGCGGGCAGAATCACCTCGCCCAAGCCGCAGCGCGGACCCGAGTTGAGCAGACGGAAGTCGTTGGCGATCTTCATCAAGGAGACGGCCAAGCGCTTGAACGCCCCCGACATCTCGCAGAGCGAGTCGTGGGAAGCCATGGCCTCGAACTTATTCGGACAGTTCGTGAATTCGTAACCCGTGAATTTGTTGATGTATTGCAAGGCGAGTTTGTCGTAGCCTTCCGGGGTATTGATGCCGTTGCCGACGGCCGTACCACCGATAGGCAGTTCCATCAAGTGTTTGAGACTCTGCTGGATAACCTCGTAACCGTGCTCCAATTGGGAAAGGTGTCCCGACAGTTCGTCTCCCAAGGTTAGCGGGGTGGCGTCCATCAGGTGCGTGCGACCGATCTTCTTGATGTCGGCGTACTCGGCGACCTTCTCGCGGTAGGTAGCCATCATGCGCTCCAGTGCGGGCAATGTGCGCGTGATGATGCTGATTGCCGTGGCGATGCGCATACCCGTAGGGAAGATGTCGTTGGTGGATTGCGACTTGTTGGCGTCGTCGTTGGGGGAGATGTAGAGCGGGTAGTCGGTGAGCTGACCGCCGTGCAGCTGCTGTGCGCGGTGGGCGATCACCTCGTTAACGTTCATGTTGGTCTGTGTGCCGGAACCGGTCTGCCAGATGTGCAACGGGAACTGGTCGTCCCACTGTCCGCTGGTGATTTCATCGACCACGCGCACGATCAGGTCGCGCTTGTCCTCGGGCAGCACGCCGCAGTCGTAGTTGGCGCATGCGGCCGCCTTCTTGGCCGTCGCGATGCCGTATATGATCTCGATGGGGATATGTTTCTTGCCGATTTGGAAGTTCTCCATCGCTCTTTGTGTCTGCGCGCCCCAGAGCTTGTCGGCCTCCACGCGCATTTCGCCTAATGTGTCTTTTTCGATTCTATATTCCATAATGTTATTATTGTTCGTTATAGTCCCAGGGCTCACTTCGCTTACCTTGGGTTAGCATTTCTTCATCAGTCCGCACCATTCCGTCCGACGTCAGGAGGACGGAATCTCGAACTGGCTACGGCACACAACTTCTAACTTCTAACTCCTAACTCCTAACTAATCATAGAACTTCCAGTTCACTCCCACTTCGAAGTTCCGCCCTTGCATCGGGTAACCCGGGGTAGTGATGTAGCGGAAGCTCATCAGTCCGGAGAAGAGGTTGCCGCCGCGTACGAAGAACGAGATTCGTCTCACGCGGAAGGCGACATGGGCGTTGACATAAAGGTAGTTGCCGGTGGACATAATCTGTTGCGAGTAGAATTGGTGCAGTATGGGGTTGTAGCCGTCAGCATAGTATTTCGTGTTGTAGAAAAGGTCCACACCGACTTGGAAGTGCAGCCTTTTCTTGAAGATGCGGGTCCTGAAGGCCGCACCCAGCTTGCCGGCGAACAGGGGTACGGTGATGGCCTTGCTGGTGGAGTGCTGCAAGGCCAATTCCGCATCCAGGACGAAATGCTTCGTGCGCACCGGCGCGTTGAGCTCGAACTGGATGACCTGTGCGGGCTTTTCCAGCTGCTGGGGCTCGTAGTTGTTGTTAAGATAGACGTATCTGCCGAGGTTGAAGAAGCGTGCGTTGATCGTGTAACCGAACAGAGTCCAATATGCGCCGGCCTTGAAAATGTTTTGCTTTTTCCAATCGTTCACCCAAGAATTGTTGTTGCCGTGGTATTCGCTGAAGATGTGGTCGGGCGAGTAGCGCAGGAAGGAGGCCTCGAGTCCGAGGTAGTTGCGGTGTCTTTTGTTGATGGTGAACCTCGCCCCGACCTTCGCCTGAGCATCGTTATGGTTGTATCCGAAGATCGTGTAGGAGATGTTGCCGTAGAGTTCCCAAACTTTGAAAAGCCGGATGGTGGTGCGGGCAAAGAGGGAGAGACTGTTGCCATGAAGGAAGGGACTCCTCGCGGCTACGTATTCATGGCGCAAGCCGCCGGAGAACCTGATAAAGTAGGGTTGGTCGCCGATGGTGTCCACTGGACTGTAATTGGAAAATTGCAGCGCGTTTGCCACACTGAAATACTGGATAGAGTCGTTGGTGGTGTCGGAATTCATGTAGTACAGGTCGCGGTAGAAAAGGTTGTTCAGGTCATAGTCCGTGAATCCGCTTTTCAGGTTGTTGAGTTCCAACGTATGACTGAAAGTGCCGAAATACTTGCCGTTGTCGTTTCTGATATTGAGATAGTTGATGAGTTGACCGGTGTGCTGGTTGATTAAGGACTGGGCGTTGCTGAACATGACGGGAAAGCTGCTCAGGTCTTTGTTGATCTCGACATCACGGGGGTTACGGTTGACAAAATCGAAACAGTTCTCCAAACCGCCGTTTTCAGAGTATTTGGCGTGATTGAAGATGTAGGTCAGCAGAAATCCGTAGATTTTGTTAGGCGTTTCGTAGCGTGCCAAACCGCTGAGACTAAGTCTGTTGACAGTCTGATGGATGAAATAACCCTTGTTGCTGGCCCCGTCGATGTTGAACACGAAATCGGCTTGCCGCACGTGTTGCGCGTGCGTGGCTTGGAAGGTGTATTCGCTCAGGATACCGTAAGTGAAGTCGATGTCCGTGAAAGAGGTTTTCAGATTGTAGATGTTAAGGTCGGGTATCTTCTTGAAATAGAGCGGGTAGGGGAGTGTGATCATTGTGAAACCCATCGGATGGTCGATGTTGAAGAGCATGTTCTTGTGCGCTTGGCCGTTGATGCCGAGCGACTGGTACATATTTTCAATGCGCCACAATGGGTCATATTCTGAAATATGGATAAGAGATGTGTCGATGTTGTTGTATTCCAAAGGGTTGTAGTTGACAGTGGGGTTGGCAGCGAGACGAGTGGGCAGATAGTCGGGCGATATGGCCATGGCCGTGTCAATCTTCCTGCGCGAAGTCTTTTCTTCCTGAGCTTGCAGGACGGAAACTCCCGACAAGAGGATGCCGAACAGTATAAGGATGTTATATATCGCTGATTTGTAATACATTAATCGTATGAAAAACCGTAATTTTTTCGTGTGCAAATGTATAAAAAAAATACGTTGCTTCGAAGGCTGAATAGGGTGGTGGTTTGAAAAGAAAGTGTATTTTTGCGCCGCATTTTTTGTGAGTATTATTATAAATTATTAAATAAGCATCTTATGAGAAAACTATTTTTCTTGATGAGCATTCTTGCGGTGATCGGAATGTCTTATGCTCAAACGGTTGACATCCGTCAGAACACCTATCAAAAAGTATCCATTTCTTTCGTTCCCGGGGAACTTTCAGTGGAAGAGGTTACTGTTCCGGAAGGCGTTTTTTCGCTGGTTTCCATGCCAGAATATGGAGATTCGTACAATCCGGGTGCTCCGCAATTGCCGATGCTTTCCAAGATGCTCCAGATTCCGGTCTGTGAAGAGGTGGTGGCCACCGTTACCCATGCAGAATATACCGAATACGATGCCGCCGAGTTGGGCGTGAACCATCCCGTGTACCCTTCTCAGGTGTCTGCATCCAAAGGGGAATCTACTCCTCCATTTTCCTATAATCAAGTGATTTACAATACCAATGCATTTTATGCACAACCTTTGGTGAAGGTGGAGAAATCGGGTGTGAGACGCAGTGTCGCGATGGCGAACATCCATGTTTCACCGGTGCAGTATAATCCTGTTACCCAGAAGATTAGAATTTATTCTCAAATTGATGTGGACATTACGTTTGTCAATGCGAACATGACGGCCACGAATGATTTGCAGAAGTATGCGTCTCCGATGTTTTCCCTTGACAAAAATCTGGTTATCAACAAGATGGTGCAGACCCGCAACGAGTTTGCCTCCACTCCTGTCAAATATCTGATTATTGCGAACAGCATGTTCTCCACCAATGAGCTTTTGGCCGAGTTCGTGGCTTGGAAACGCCGTCTGGGCTATCTGGTGGAGTTGTATTATACCAATGATGCCGCTGTGGGCACCTCGACCACTTCCATCAAGAATTTCATCCAGTCGAAATATGATGCCGGTACAGAGGAAGATCCCGCGCCCACCTACTTGCTTCTTATCGGAGATGTGGCGCAACTCCCTGCTTTCAATGCTTCGGGTAACAACAGTCATATTACGGATCTCTACTATGCGACGCTTTCAGGAGACGATTATATTCCCGATTGTTACTACGGCCGTCTTTCCGCGACCAACAACGACCAGCTTTCCCATCAGCTGGAAAAAATATTGATGTATGAGCAGTATACCATGCCCGATCCTTCCTATCTCGGCAATTCCGTTTTGATTGCAGGTACAGATGGTAACTTTGGACCTACTCATGCCAACGGTCAGGTGAATTACATTACCTCTTATTACATGAATTCAGATAACCCCCGCTACACCAATGTGATGGCGCATTTATATAATTGTAGCTCCCAGGCGGCTCAAATCCGTGCGGAAGTCAGCGCAGGTGCTGGTTGGGTCAACTATACGGCCCACGGCGGTGAAACCAGCTGGTCGGATCCGGAGTTCAGCACCTCTCATGTCGCCCAGTTGCAGAATACCGATAAATACGGTTTGATGATCGGTAACTGCTGCCAATCCGGCCATTTCAACACTTCTGAGTGTTTCGGTGAGGCTTTGTTGCGTGCGGAGAAGAAAGGGGCCATGGGTTATATCGGTGCTTCCGACAACAGCTATTGGGGCGAGGACTTCTACTGGGCTGTTGGATTTACCAGCAGCATTACCGCCAACCCCACCTACACGGGAACCACTTTGGGAATGTATGATAAGCTGTTCCATAGCCATAATGAGGATTATCAATACTGGGTTTCCACGATCGGCGGTCTCATGACGGCCGGTAACTTGACGGTGGAGTCAACCAATTCCAATCTCAAGCAGTATTATTGGGAAATCTACCACTGTTTTGGAGACCCCTCTGTGCGTACATATCTGGGCATCCCTTCCACCATGGAAGTGGTGGCCTCCAGCGTCATCACCACGTCGGAGCAGACATACGCGGTGCATGTTGCCCCGTATTCTTACGTTGCCATCACGCAGGGAGGTAATCTTTTGATGATGCACTATGCCGATGAGAACGGCGATGTGGTTTTCAGTATTCCTTCCACGATGAATACGGGTACATACGAGCTGGTTGTCCTGGCGCAGAACTACATCCCCTATTTCCAGACGATACTGATGATTGCACCATACGGACCGTATGTGGTTACCACTGACATTAACGTGGCTGACAATACGGTGTTCACCGAAGGAAGTACCGTCAATATGAATTTGTCTCTTTCCAATGTGGGTATTTCAGATGCCGCACAGGTCTACGCCACCCTCACGCCGGTGGACAATGTGACCATGCTGCAAGACTCTGTTTTCGTGGGCGCGATCAACGTGAATGCCACGGCAAGTCAGTCGGCTGCTTTCTCCTTTGTGATGCCTGCGGTTGAAGATTATGTTAACATGCCCTTTACGCTTGCCGTCCACTGGAATGACACGACCGTCTATTCTGAAGTGCGTGTGCGGGTGAAATTGCCGAAGGTCGTTTTGGACAGTTATTCAACATCCGTCAACAACAACGAAACCACTTTCCTGAACCCAGGCGATAACGTGCAGTTCAACTTCATCAACAAGAATATCGGTCATGCGAAAGTCATCAATGGTTCTGTTGACCTGACCTGCAACTATTCCGGAGTGAGCGTTTTGACCGGCCCGGTTTCAATTAACGATTTTGATCCGAATTCATCTATGGAGCAGTCCTTCGATGTGCAGATTGCCGATACGGTGCCCCTCACCTCTCTTGTTCCGATGTATTTACACACGGAGTATGCGGGCGTTCATATTGTCGACACGCTCTACATGTTGGTAGGAGGTGCATACGAGGATTTTGAGACGAGCGACTTCACTCATCAGAACTGGACGATGAACAATTATCCTTGGGAAATCGCCACGGCATCGGCGGCCTATTTAGGACAGTATTGCGCCCGTTCTTACCATAGCTTGCCGCATGGTTCCAGCTCCAAAATGTCTATTACGATCACCACGCAGGCTGCTTCTATGTTATCCTATTACAGACGAGTGAGCACAGAGAGTGGGTATGACAAGTTTTTCCTTTATGTAAACAATGCCAAGAAAGATAATGAGAGTGGTGATGTGCCGTGGACCAAAGTGGATGTAGAGATTCCCGCTGGTACGAACACGATTACGTTCTCTTATGAGAAGGATTACAGTACGACCGGTGGTCATGACTGTGTATGGATTGACGATATTACGTTGCCGTGCGTGGGTATCATGGTGATTGAGGACGTTACGGACACGGCTGGGGTTGGTGTGCAGGAATTTGAGACGGTGCGTGCGCGCGTCTTCCCGAACCCCACCAACCAGTGGGTGAACATCGAGAGCGAGCAGCCGGCGCAGCGCGTGGTTCTGTTTGACTTGAATGGCCGAATGGTGAAGAACGAGAACCTGAGTGGTGAGAACCGCTACCAACTCAACATGGGTGACGTACCAGCCGGTTTCTATCTGCTGCAGATCACTTTCGATAACCAACAGACGCAGAACCTTAAGATTATCAAGAGATAATGGCGAATACAGCAGAACAGTATGAAGAAGTGATTGCCTATTGCAGGGAGGTTTTCTGCAACAAGGCCATCGATTACGGCACGGCATGGCGCATTTTGCGCCTGCCGTCGCTTACGGACCAGATCTACATCAAGGCCAATCGTATCCGCAGCATCCAGGAGAAGGGTGAGGCGAAGGTGGCCGAGGGCATCATCCCCGAATTCGTGGGCATCGTCAACTACTGCGTGATGGCCCTCATCCAGTTGGAAGTGGGCGTGGCCGAGTCGCAGGAGGAGGTCTCCATGGACGTGAAAACCGTGACCGAACTCTACGACAAATACATTCACGCGGCCAAAGAACTGATGATGAACAAGAACCACGACTACGGCGAAGCTTGGCGGCAGATGCGCATCAGCTCCATCACCGACATCATCTTGATGAAGATCTTCCGCACCAAGTCCATCGAAGACCATCAGGGCAACACCCTCGTCTCCGAAGGTCTGGACGCGAACTATTACGATATGATCAACTACGCGATGTTCTGTTTGATTCGGTTGGTGGTGGAGAAAGAGGCTTAGAAGCTTAAACTTGTAAGCCTATAAGCTTGTAAGCTACTAAGCTCATAAACATGTAAACTTAAAGAAAAATTATGGCAAAAAAAGAACCTATCTGGCTTAAAATCATTCGCATCCTTCTTGGGTGCCTCTTTATCTTCTCTAGTTTTACGAAGGCCATCGACCCGGTGGGCTTCGGGGTGACGATGAACGACTACTTCGTCTCCTTTCACATGGGCTTCCTGCATCCGCTGGCGTTATTCGCGGCGGTGGTGGCCATCATGTGCGAATTTGTGCTGGGCTGCATGTTGATCTTCCGTGTCAAAGTGCAGTGGGCCGCTTGGGGATTCCTCCTCTTCATGACCTTCTTCTTCTTCCTGACGATGTGGCTTGCCATTGCAGAGCATCTGGAGCTTACGGGCAAGTACTACTTCGGCGTGGTGAAGGATTGCGGTTGCTTCGGCGACGTGATTGAGATGACGAACAAGCAGACCTTCCTCAAGAATGTGGGCATCATGGTCCCGACGCTCATCGTCTTCTTCAACCGCAAGAAGATGAGCGACTGCCGTTTGACAGAACTGGGACAGTGGCTCTGTGTGGTGCTGTTCGCAGTCATCTCGGTCTGCTTCCAGCTCTACGTTATCCGTCATTTACCCTTCATCGGTAAGAGCGACTGGAAGAAGGGCAAGGATGTCTCCGTGTTTGTGTCGCAACCCGCGCAGAAGGATGTTGTGTTTCTTTACAAGAACAACGCCACCGGCGAGGAGGTGAGACTCACGCAGGATGAGCTGATGGCCCAGGACGAAGCTTTCTATGAGAATAATGAGTATGTGGATCGCCAAGACAAGATCATCAAGGAGGCGGTGAAGGCCAAGATTGACGGCTTCAACATGCTGGACGAGAACGGTGCTGACCACGCGCCCGACTACTTTGCCACCGACAAGGAGAGCGATACCTATATATTATATGTTCACGACCTGAGCGAAACCAACGAGAAGGGTATGGCGAAAGCGATGACCCTTGCCAAAGCCTGCGAGGATGCCGGTGTTGACTTCGTGGCCATCACCAACTCTTCGGAAGAGGATATCGCCGCATTCGTGAAGAAATACGGCATCGAGTTCCCCGTCTACTGCAACCCGATCGACCCGGTACACGGTCCCTTCATGGTCCGCGACGCCATGCGCTCGAATCCCGGCGTTATGGTCATCAACAAAGGCGTGGTGAAGGAGAAATGGGCGTGGAGAGACTTCCCAGATGGCCTTTAGCTTTTAGCCTTTAGCCTTTGGCTATTAGCTAACAGCCAATAGCTAACAGCCAATAGCTAACAGCCAATAGCTAACAGCCAATAGCTAACAGCCAATAGCTAATAGCTAACAGCCAACAGCCACTTGCGATAAAGTCAAAATGGTACATATAAAACAGTTAGTTGCAAATATCACCCAATCCCTGCAGCCGCTCTACGATCCCCGTGAAGCGGCTGCAGTGGCTTCGTGGTATGTGTGTGCACGGTTGAAGATGGAACGCTACGAGCTGGCGTTGCGCGGAAACGAACCTGTGGACGAGGCCTTGATGACGGGTATCCAACAGGATATGCAGAAGCTGATGGAAGGCTGCCCGGTGCAGTATGTGCTGGGGGAGACGGAGTTTTACGGTCTGCCGTTCAAGGTCACGCCGGCGGTGCTGATTCCGAGACCCGAGACGGAGGAGTTGGTGCAGATGGTGGTACAACAGTACGAGGGTCAAAAGGTTAGGATTTGGGATGTCGGGACAGGCAGTGGCTGCATTGCCGTGTCGTTGGCCAAGATGTTGCCCCATGCAGAAATCTTCGCTACGGACATCTCCGAAGAGGCCTTGGCGGTGGCCCGCGCAAATGCGGAACTCAACGGGGTGGGGGTGACCTTCGCCCGTCACGACATGGCCGATGATGCGCATTTGCCTTTTGGGGAGACGCACTTCGATGTCATCGTCAGTAATCCGCCGTACATTCCCGCCTCCGACCGCTCGAGTATGCACAAAAATGTAGTTGATTACGAACCGGAAACCGCTCTTTTCGTTCCCGATAACGACAAGCTGTGGTGTTACCGCGCCCTCGCCCGTCTCGCACAACGTACCCTTGTCCCCGGCGGGCGCATATACGTGGAAACCTACCACGACTTTCACGAAGAATTGGCCGAAATGTTCCAGCAGCACGGCTTTTCTGATGTTCAGTCTGTGAGGGATTTGAATGGGAGGTTGAGGTTTGTGGTAATGAAGAATGAAGAATGAAGAATGAAGAATGAAGAATGATGAATGATGAATGAGGGCGTGGCCATAGGGATGCGCTCTTGGAACCTCGTACTCGCAAGGGGAAAAGTCTCCTATGTCTATTTTTGCGAAAACCGGCGGGATATGCGAAAAATGCGTATTTTTGCCGTTTCAAAATTGTTTCCAATGACTGCAGAAGAGAGAAACCGGATTATTGCGCTGGTGAAGCGTGAAGTGGTGCCTGCCATAGGCTGCACCGAACCGATGGCCGTGGCCTTGGCGGTGGCTAAGGCGAAAGAGATTTTGGGCTCCGTGCCCAAGCAGATTACCGTTTTGTTGAGTGCCAACATGCTGAAAAACGCCATGGGCGTGGGTATACCCGGCACCGGCATGGTCGGCCTTCCGATCGCCATCGCCCTCGGCGCACTCGCGGGCAAATCCGAGTATCAACTGGAAGTTCTTAAGGACATCACCCCGGAACTGGTGGAGAAAGGCAAGGAGTATATCGCCCAAAACCGTATCAAAATCCAGCAGAAGAAGGATGTGGCGGAGAAGCTGTATATCGAGGTGGAATGCCACAACGGCGACGACAGTGTGGAAGTGGTGATCAGCGGAATGCACACCCACTTCAGCTATATTGCCAAAAACGGCGAAGTGTTGCTTGACGATCGCGTGAAAAAGGAGGAGAGCGCCACTTCCGAGGATCCGAAACTCGACATGCGCACGGTTTATGACTTCGCGATGACGGCTCCGCTGTCGGAAATCCATTTCATCTTGGAGACGGCCGAACTCAACAAGCGGGCGGCAGAGATGTCGCTCAACAACAATTTCGGTCACGGGTTGGGTCGCACCATCTTTATGGAACCCCGCGCTCAATTCTTCGGGAACGGTGTCTATTCCAAGATTTTGTCCTACACGTCCGCCGCGTGCGATGCGCGTATGGCGGGGGTGAAGGTGCCCGTGATGAGCAATTCAGGCAGCGGCAACCAGGGAATTGCTGCCACGCTGCCGGTATGGGTCTTTGCCAAAGAACGTCTTAAGTCCGAAGAAGAACTTACCAGAGCATTGATGCTGAGTCATTTGACGGTAATCTATATCAAACAGAGCTTCGGCCGGCTGTCGCCGTTGTGCGGCTGCGTGGTCGCCGCCACGGGCTCCGCGTGCGGACTCACCTACCTGCTGGGCGGCAGCTACGACCAGATTGTCTATGCCGTGAAGAACATGATTGCCAATATCACCGGTATGATCTGCGACGGAGCGAAACCGAGCTGCTCTCTGAAGGTCGCCACGGGTGTCTCCACCGCCGTTTTGTCGTCAATGCTGGCCATCCAGGACGAAGTGGTGACTCCTGCAGAAGGCATCATTGACGAGGATGTGGATAAATGCGTGCAGAATATGGCTAACATAGGACTGCACGGCATGGAGGCTACGGATAGTCTGGTATTGGACATTATGACGCAAAAATAGGTTAGAAGTATGAAGAAATTGGTTTTGATAGCGTTTGCTCTGCTTTATAGCTTGATGGCGGTGGCGCAACGTGAGGAGATCGGCCAGGCAGTCACCTTTCACGATACCACATGGTACGACCGCGGATTCGACTTCTATATCGGCGGCGGCATGTTCTGGGGTGGCAAGAAGACCGCGCTTTACTACAATGGCAGTAGCCACAATGAATGCGGTCTGGACTATATTTTCAACAACGATACATGGATGCGAGAGATCCGGGAAACTGTGGTGAAACTCTACCCATACGTCAGCATGAGCGATGAAATTACTTATAATGAGGCGGACTTGAATATGAATCCGACCTATAACCTTGCCTCGTGTATCGGTTTGGGGGTGCGCTACAAAATCCGCGATAATTGGGGAGTCTCGCTGTCGTATCAGTTTGCTCGCTTGACTACGGTGAACAAGGTGATACTAGATGTCAAAGGGATGGTGCCGAGTAATACTCGTCCGCTTCCTGAAATGACCTTGCGCGGGGTGGAAGACCGTTCGATGATAGACCTCTCCATGTCGTACCTCTTCAGCGGCGTGCATCGTATTGTGAAGCCTTTTATTGAAGTGGGTGCGCAGTTCAACTACGTGAAAGTGAAGAAGTTCGATGCCATACTTTTGGACGAGCACAATAATCCAGCACTTACGTTGACTCTTTTGGACTATTACAACGGTCAAAGCTACGTGCCCGGGATGCAGCCTCAGGACGTGATTTTCGGCGGTCCTGGCTACGGTGGCTCCTTTGCTGCCGGTCTCAAAATCGTGGTTAACAAATTCGTTTCTATAGATCCCACCTTCTACGGCTGCATAAGCCAGTTGCACCTGTATCCTTATGGAGAAAAAATGATGACCTTCAACTATGGCGCGATGCTGCGCGTGGTGGTCAATGATTTCTTTATTCAGCAGAATAGGCAATAGGGAATAGGCAACAGGCAACAGGCAACAGGCAACAGGCAACAGGCAATAGGCATTATTTCCGATGCAATGTGATCATCACGATTTGCGGGCGTGCCCCGAATCGGAAGGGCAGGGTGCCGCCTAAACCTTCGGAGATATAAAGTTGTTGATTGTCAGATTGATATAATCCTCCCCATTCTTTGTATAACCAACTGGACGGAGACCAACGGCCGAGTTTGACTTGTGCGGCGTGGGTGTGTCCGGAGAGGGTCAGCGGAATGTGCGTTTTGGGCAGAATTTCCATACGCCAATGCGACGGGTCATGCGACAGGAGGATGGTGAACATATCTTTGTCGTATTTCAGGGTGTCATAGCTGGTGATTCCGGCGATGGCCTCTTGCAGACTGCCGATTTGCGGAAACGGTGGTTTGCCCGTATTTTCTACACCGGCAATGGCTAACAGTTCCCCGTTTTTCTCCAGAATCAGGGATTCGTTGAGGAGCACGCGCCACCCGAGGGCGCGTTCGAGCTCCGCCACGCGCAGACCTCCTTCGCGCTCGTTGGACCAGCGTTCGGGGTGACCGTACAGACAGTAGTCGTGGTTGCCAAGCACGGAAACGATCCCGTCGGGGGCTGACAGTTGCGAGAGCGCGGCTCTAAAGGGCAGGATCTCTTCGGGTTCGGTATTGACAAGGTCGCCCGTAAAGGCAATCAAATCGGGATTTTCTGCCTCCACCTGCGCTACCACCTTGTCGATAAAAGCGGTTTTATGTCCGTAGGTGCCCACGTGCAAGTCGCTCAGGTGCGCGATGCGGTAGCCGTCGAAAGCTTCCGGCAGGTTCGCGAAGTAAAGGTCAACGTGTTGGGTCTCCAGCTGTTTCCACCCGATGGTGAGGCCGTACAAGGCCATGAAGGAAACCGCGACGGATGCCACCATCCCGATGCTGTTGACCACCGTGTATGCGGTTAAACTCCAGATTCCTAAAAACTTGGCAACTAATGAAAGGACCATGAATACCAACTTGGGGAGTGTGAAACAGAGCAGCGCGGCCAAGAAGAGGGTGCCGAACACGCTTGAAAATCCGCAGTAGCGCATCCCGACTAAGGAGGCCAGTCCCAAAACCGTCGGGACAAAGAACAGAATGCGCCATACAAACGACACATCTCGTAAATATACCCCGAAGATATACAAATCCGGGACGAAAAACAGTATCAGTACGATAATTAGGGCGATAAGCATTTTTTTGTGGGTTTGAGGTTTACACGCTTAGGGGCTTAGGGGCTTAGGAGCTTAGGAGCTTAGGAGCTTAGGAGCTTAGGAGCTTAGGGGCTTAGGGGCTTAGGGGCTTAGGAGCTTAGAAGCTTAGGAGTTTAGGAGCTTAGAAGGTTAATGGGTTTAAGGTATAAAGTTTATGTTAGAAGACAGAAATAACGGATTCCCCAACAACTGCTAACTACTAACTGCTAACTACTAACTGCTTTCGCTCGGCTCGTGGTGACGAGGAAGACGCCGAAGATGATGAGGATGAGGGCGATGGGTTTGTTCCAGGTGAAGACATCCTGACCGACGGCGATGGCAAGGATGGCGGTCACGAAAGGTTGCAGGTTGCTGTACATGCTGACGGTGGTGGGACGGATGTGTCGAAGGGCCAACGGCAGCAGGTAGTAGGCCAGCACGGTGGCGAACACCGCGACAATGCCCATGTTGACGTAGGCCATGGCGGGTGCCGTGCCCATCAGGAGCGGCGAATCCTTGATGGTGGGAATGGCCGCGGGCAGACTGAACACGAAACTGTAGAGGAACATCCACTTCATCATGGTCACAGGGGAATATTTCGGGGAAATGGCGCGGGTGATGATAAGATAAGTGGCGTAAAACAAGATATTTACAAAGCATAGAAGTGCACCGAGGTTGCTGTAGCGTGCATCACCGTGCAGAGAGAAAAGGATCATGATCAACGCACCGGCAATGCCGAAAAAGACGCCCGCGGCCTTGCGCGTGGTGATGGGCTCTTTCAGGAAGAGGGCTGCCATAAGCATCACCACCAAAGGTGACATGGCGGAAATCAGAGAGACGTAAGTGGGTGATATATAGCGCATGGCCTCCGCAAAGGCCCAAAGCGTGCCATACAGGGCAATCGCGCCGATGACGATGGTCCACATGTCGCGTTTCTCAACCTTCTCATGAGGGGTGAACAGAGAAATCAGCCAAAATCCCGCCGCCCCGATAGCCAGTCGGAGCGCGGTGTAAGCCTCCGGCGTGATATACTCCGGCACTACCGCCTTGGAACAGTTCGGATTGACACCGAAGATGATGTATACGGTCAGCACTGCGAGATGCCCGATCCATTTGCTGTTTTTTGTTGATGGTGACTTTGACATTGACATTGACATTGACTTTGGCTATTGGCTATTGGCTGTTGGCTATCAAATATTTTAAGAAAATATAACACACCTATTCTCTTTTCCCTTGACCCTAGACCCCCTTAAACAATGTAGAGACGATGTGCACATCGTCTCTACAATATTCCGGAAATAATCCCTGATTAATTCTTCATTGCGGCAATCTCCTTCACGGCTTGGATGCAAGCGTCGATGTCGGCTTCGGTGTTGAAGGCGCCGATGCTCAAACGCACCGTGCCGTCAATCTTCATAGTGCCGAGACATTCGTGCACCAGCGGGGCGCATTGCAGACCCGTGCGGCAAGCGATGTCGTAATCCACGTCGAGCATGGTGCCCACGTCCATAGCTTCGAAGCCCTTGATGTTGATGGAGAGCACGGGGTTCTGGTTTTCCGTGGAGGTGGCGCAGTAGATAATCACGCCAGGGACATCCTTGATGCCGTCGCGGAGACGTTTCCACAAAGCCATCTCCTGATTGTGGATGTTCTCGATGCCCTTCTCGGTGATCCACTTCACACCTGCGTGCAGACCGCTGATACCCAGCATGTTGATGGTGCCTGCTTCGAGACGGTAGGGGAACTCTTCGAGGTGGTCGCGCACGGCGGATTTCACGCCGGTGCCGCCGAAACGGGTGTGGCGCACTTCCACGGTGTCGCGCACGTAGCTGCCGCCGATACCAGTGGGTCCCATCAGACATTTGTGGCCCGTAAAGGCGTATGCGTCAACGTTATAGTCAATCATGTCCATCTTCACCGCACCGGCGCCTTGGCTACCGTCCACCACGAAAATCAGACCGTGTTCCTTGCAGACCTTGCCGATTTCCTTGATGGGTTGCACTGTACCGATGACGTTGGAGCATTGCGTGCAGACCACCATCTTGGTGTTCGGACGGATGGCTTTCTCGAAATCTTCGGGATGCACGTAACCGGCTGCGTCGAAAGGCAGGTAGGTGACTTCGATAATGCCTTCTTTCTCAAGGTGATAGAGAGGACGAAGGACGGAGTTGTGCTCCAGCATCGTGGTAATCACGTGCGTGCCCTTCTGTGCCAAACCTTGAATCAAGATGTTCAAGGAATCGGTGGCGTTATAGCTGAAAGTCAGACGTTTTTCATCTGTGCCGCCGTTGAAGAGCTTGGTGAGCATACGGCGGGTTTCGGTCAAAACTTCGCCGGTTTCGATGCCCGCGTCATAACCTGCGCGTCCCGGGCTCACGCCGTGCACGCGATAGAAATGGTCCATAAACTCGTAAACCTCATTGGGTTTCGGGAAAGATGTCGCTGAATTGTCTAAGTATATCATATTCTTAATTGTTAGAATTTTCGAAGCGGCAAAGATACATTTTTTTGTGAATGATGAAACGTCATACGATTCGTTGTAACGCTTTTTATGTTACTTTTGCAACCTGAATTGAACGTCAGGTTACATAAGTATAAAATGATGAACGAACTGGCCATAGGCATTGACATAGGCGGCACCAACACGGACATCGGATTGGTGAATCCGGACGGGAAAGTGCTGCAACGCAAAGGGTTGAAAACCCAAGCATACGACGATCCCAAAATTTACGTCCACGATATGGCGGAGGCGATCCGCGCTCTGATGACAGAGAACGGCATTTCTGAAGTGGCGGGTGTCGGCATCGGGGCACCCAATGCGAACTTCGACACGGGCTGCATCGGGGCGAACACCGCCAACCTGCGGATGAAGCAGGAGATTCCTTTGTGTGACATGCTGAAAGATCAGTTACATGTGCCGGTTACGCTCTCCAATGATGCGGACGCTGCCGCGATAGGTGAGCACATCTACGGCGGCGCGAAGCTGATGCAACATTTCGTGACCATCACCCTCGGCACTGGCGTGGGCAGCGGCATATTTGTCGATGGGCACCTCATCCACGGTCATGGCTGCATGGCCGGCGAGTTGGGGCACGCTATCGTTAACCCGCTGAGCGACAGACGCTGCAGCTGCGGTCGAAAGGGCTGTCTGGAGATGTACGCCTCTGCACGCGGCATCTGTCAAACCTACCGCGAAGAGGCTGCCAAAGGCGAATTTCTTGATACGTTCAATGGTATTGAGCTCACCTGCAAGGACGTGGGCGAGATGGCGGTTGCCGGCGACCCGCTCGCGCAGAAAGCCTACGACACCACCGCCTACTGGCTCGCTATCGGTATGGCCAACGCCGCGTCGTTCTGCTCCCCGGAAGCCTTCTTCCTCATGGGCGGTCCCACCCGCGCCGGCGAAGCCCTCCTCCAGCCGTTACGCCGCTATTTTGCTGAAAATCTGCTCTATATCTACAAAGACAAAATCTCCATTTATCTGTCTCAATTGCAAGCCAACGACGCGGCCGTGTTAGGTGCTGCGGCGTTGATACATTTGAAATAGCTTTAACTTTAACTTTAACTTTAACATTAACATTAACATTAACATTGACATTGACATTAACATTGACATTGACATTGACATTGACATTGACCCATCAACTGCTAACTACTAACTACTAACTGCTAACTACTAACTATTCTTCTAACCCATTAACCCAAACCCCATGCGTACCAAATTCAACATCCCCCACACCTTCACCATCGTCTTCTCCATCATCACCGTGTGCGCGGTCCTCACCTGGATTGTGCCGGGCGGAGAGTTTGACCGTCAGACCGTTACAGTAGACGGTCACGAACGCAACGTAGTGGTCGCCGACTCCTACCACCGTGTTGATCCCGCACCGCAAACCTGGCAGGTCTTCACCGCTTTCTTCAAGGGCTTCGAGCGAACCGCCAACATCATCGTTTTCATCCTGATGATCGGCGGTGCCTTCTGGGTGATGAACGAAACCGACGCCATCAACCGGGGTATATGGCTCTTCCTCGACAAAACGCAGCGGATGCAGCAGCACGCCCTCTTCCGAAAGGTGGGGGTCAACAATCTGCTGATTATCGCCATTATGCTGATGTTCAGTCTGTTCGGGTCGGTGTTCGGGATGAGCGAGGAGACCATCGCCTTCATTGTAGTCTTCGTGCCGCTGGCCGTTTCCATGGGCTACGACTCCATCACAGGGGTACTGATGTGCTACGTAGCTGCGCACGTAGGCTTCGCGGGTGCCATGCTCAACCCCTTCACCATCGGTATTGCTCAAGGACTTTCCGGACTGCCCACCTTCTCGGGCATCGGTTACCGACTCATCTGTTGGATCATCCTGACCATCATCGCCATCGTTTTCACCCTGATATACGCCAATTACATCAAGAAGCACCCTGAAAAATCGCTCACTTACGACATCGACAGCTACTGGCGTGAGAAAGCCGCCGTTTCCGAATCTCATCAGGAGATGGTAAAATCCAAATGGAACGCTTGGGTGGTATATGGCTGTATATCAGCTATTTTGTTGTATTGCGCCATCACGATGCCCTATACGGATGTCACCGTGGGATTGGGCAGTCGCAGGATGATGCTCTTCCCGATATGGGCGGGATTGTTCATCCTCATCGGCTTCTTCGCGACGAGGAAATCCGTTCATCATCTGATCCTTACGTTGTTGCTCTTCACGATTCTGATTCTCGTGACGGGCGTGTTGGGCTACGACTGGTACGTGATGGAGATTGCCGGACTCTTCTTCGCGATGGGTATTGCTGCGGGTTTTGCCTTCGGGATGAAATTCGACAAAATCTTTCGCAGTTTTCTGGAGGGTTGTAAAGACATTTTGGTGGCGGCACTCGTCGTCGGTTTGGCCGGCGGCATCATTATTATATTGGAAGAGGGCCACATCATCGACACCATCCTCTACGCGGTAGCGCAGGGCATGCAGAATGCCGGCAGAATCGGTAGCACCGCCACCATGTACGTGATGCAAAACCTGCTGAACCTGATTATCCCGTCGGGTTCCGCAAAAGCCGCGCTCACCATTCCGATGATGGCGGAATGGTCTGATTTGATGGAAATTCCGCGTCAGCTCACCGTTCTCGCCTTCCAGTTCGGCGACGGTTTCACCAACATGATCACCCCGACCTCCGGCGTGCTCATCGGCGTGCTCGGCGTCGCCCGCATCCCTTACTCTACGTGGTTCCGCTTTATCTGGAAATTCTTGTTGGTACTTATCGTGCTGGGATTCCTGCTGCTGTTGCCGCCGTTGTTCATGCCGTTCGCAGGATTTTAATAGTTATGAATTATGAATTATGAATTATGAATTATGAATTATGAATTATGAATTATGAATTATGAATTATGAATTATGAATTATGAATTATGAATTATGAATTATGAATTATGAATAGGGGAAGTGTATCCACAATTTAAAACATTTTCCTGAAGAAAACGGCGAGAATAATGAATGATCATTATTCCATAGGGATTATACCACCGCAATGGTTATTGAGCCATTTTACAACAATATTCAGCACCTCGGGGTCGATGGTGGTTTCGATTTTGCCGTACTCGTCCAGGTTGCCCGAGACGGAAGGCTGCAGTAGGTGGTTTAGTCTTTCGATGCGTTCAAAATGCACGGCGGGACTCTTTCTCATGTATTTGAGCATGTTCTCTTCTGTTTGCGTCGCCTCCACCTGCAGGTCGTTGTCGCCGGAAATGGCCAATACGGGCGACTTGATTTTCTTCATGTACTTGTAGGGATCGATATGAAACAGGGTGAAGTACCAATCCGAGCCGAACGTTTGCAAGGCGGCAAACTTCCGGTCGGGGGTCATGTTATATTTTTCGATCTCCTCTTTGTTGAGTTGTGCGGCGAGTTCATCCCATAGTTTGCTGATCCGCTCCGTACATTCTTCTTTGCTTTTGCTCTTTTTGATGATGCTGTATATTTGACGATTGATGGATACGCTGTTTTCAATCTCTTTTTCATTCAGCTTGTTCTCTGCCCTAAGGAGCGCTTCGGTTTGGTAGAGCATGATTTCTTCAAAAGGTTGGGCGACACCGCTGAGGTGGATGGTGCCGTCAACCCGCGGGTCATCGGAAGCCACGATGGAGGCTACGAGACTGCCTTCGCTGTGCCCTATGAGGAAGAAACCGAGTCCGCGAAGGTCGTCGCGTTGCTGCAGCGAGTCCATGATGAGACGCACCCCTTCGGCGAAGTCGAGGGTGGTGGATTTGCGGAATATGGTCACGGGAAAGTCGTCGTAGCGGTAGGTTGCGAAACCGGCCTTGGTGATGGTGTCGGCCAGCACCGCGAAAGGACGATGCCCGAAGATGCTCTCGTCACGGTCTTGCCAGCCGGAGCCGCTGATGAAGATGACCACTCCTTTAGGCGTTGTTTCCGGTAAAGTCAAAGTACCGTTGATGAGGGGCATTTTGCCATTTCGGTCGCGGAAGTTGACCTCTTCCGTGCGATACGGGTAAGGCGGCTTAGGCGTTTGCGGACGGAGAAACTGCTTCCGTTGCGCCCCCGTCGTCAATTCGCAGTCGAACTTCTTTCCATATTGTTTGCAAGTGCCTCTGAGAAAATGGCCGTCGGCAGACAAGCGTCCTTCGAAGCTGAGTCCGAATTTGGGCACCTGGAACGACAGCACGGAGTCTACAAATTGCACGTCCGTGGCGGGCTGTCCCGTGAAATACTGGTCGGGACTGTCGAGTTCGATATACAGCGTGTCGTTCAGGTACTCCACTTGGATGCCGAGGGTCAGCGACTCCTGTTTCGATACTGCGATTTTCCCTTCCCAGTAACCGGCGATGTTCTGGGCGGCAAGGCTTCCGGCAAAGAGGAGTGATAGGGCCAAGCAAATAGTGTTGGTCGGTTTCATCATTTATAAATTTGTTGTGGCATTGTTTTTCCATAAAGTTCGAAGAGATGCGTAGGAGGTCTCCAATTTCGCGGCTACCTCGTTGCGGGGCACCCAAACGGCCTGCGCGATGTCCTCTTCGGTTTGGGGAACGAGCGACTGTGCGTGTGCCTGCATCGAATACCAATGGGTGATTTTCAGTATGGGTTTATCTTTCAGGATATAAGTGTGATAAGTGTTAGCAAAAGCCTCCTGCAGAAGGATGTTTCTTAGTCCAGTTTCTTCCTCCACCTCACGGATGGCCGCGGTTTGCCAATCTTCACCCGCCTCGACTTTGCCTTTGGGGAAGTCCCAGCAACCGAGCCGGAAAATCATCAGGATTTCATCGTTTTCGTTTGTCACGATGCCGCCTGCCGCATGGATCAGGGTGTAATCCTGCGCAAAACGGTTCCACTCCTGCTCGTCATGAATCATTACCGGCTGGTTCTCCTTGAAAATGGTCAATGGATATTTTTCGCTCATAAATAATCTGTTTTGCTAAAAACGGCGGCAAAAATAGAATTTTTTCGGTACGGATGTCTGCGTTAGAGCACGGTGATGCTGCCGGTCACCCGATAGGGTTTTCCGTTATGGTCGGTGCAAAGTAGCACGTAAGAATAGACCGCGTTGAGGTTCCATTTGCCATCGCGAGAGCCGTCCCATTCGAAGTCCTTGTTGTCGGAAACGTACACCAATTCTCCCCATCGGTTGTAAATGCATATCTGAAATTCAACGATCTGCGTGCGGTCGTAATCGGACAGGCGGAAGCAGTCGTTGAGACCGTCTTGGTTGCTTGGGGTTATGGCGTTGGGTAACAGTAGGATAGGGTTGCATTCGGGTACATGGAAGCCGATGGTTCGCTCGCAGGCGTAGTTGCTGGCGGTGACGGAATAGTAGCCGCTTTCGGTCACGAAGATGGCGGGCGCGACCTCCCCGGTACTCCAAACGTAGGTGTCGAAAGCGCCATCTACGGAGAGGGTGGTTTCGCCGGTGGAGCAGAATCCTGGGTTCGAATTGTGAGCGGTCAACGAGGTGTCCAAGACGGTGAGATGTAGGTGTACCGTACTGTCGCAGTCGTGTGAAGATGGTATCGTTTTGGTATAATCTCCAGACTCTGAGAGGGTTTCGCCTTGCCAATGGTAGGAACCGCAGGAAGTTTCCCACACTTCTCCTTCGGCCGGGTAACCGATGGAGAGCCGCAGGATGGATATGCTGTCGCAGCCGTCTGCGGAAGTGTACTCGCGGGTGTATTCGCCGCTTTCGGTGTAGGTTTCGCCCTCCCAAGTGTATTGGTTGCAGGCGTTTATCTCTATAATGGTTTCTGGAGTAGGCAGAATGGTGAGGTTGAGGGTCACAAGACTGTCGCAGCCGCTCTGCGATGTGAGGGTTTGTGAAGTGGAATACAAGGAGTTGCTGCCGTATAAGGCTGCATCGATGTCAAAACCGTATCCGGAATAATCCTCGCCGGCGCAAATTATATCGTTGAGCAATGTGTGTGCAGGGTTGATTTCGACCACCTCCACCGTGTCACTGCTTTGGCAAAGGACACTGTTGAGATGCATGACGCTTGCGCTTAAGGAATAGATTCCAGGCGTGGAAACGGTGATGGCGGGCGTGGTGGCTCCCGTGCTCCAATGGTAGTAAGCGCTGTTAAGTGTATTTTCCGGAGCCAGCGTGATGCTCTCTCCGGCGCAGAAATGAAGGTCATCGCCCAAGGAGACCTCAGGCCAATCGTAAGCGGTGATATGCACAACCGTGTCGTAATGGCAACCGAAATCATCGACGAGGGTGAGCGTGAATGGATTGCTTCCCGCTGTGGCAGGTTGAAGGGTAGAATTGTTAATAACCTGATTTCCTGTGAAATAAATGGAGTCTATATGGACGCTGTATTCCCAAACGGAGGGTAGAAGAGTGGGATTCAAAGCCAGTTCCCATTCCACGATATAGCCGTTGTCTTCTTGCATCATATCCTGCACCTGAATATACCAATTGCCGTTTAACGGACAGCCTATCAGAGTGTTGAAATTCTGATAGGGATGGTAAATCTGGGTCATGTTGGTCATGTTGGAGGAATCCACGCTGAAAGAGTGATGGGTGTCGCCGAAGTAGCTCTCGTTGGAGTCGTCCCAATGGGAATTGTAATGGCTGTGGAAGTTGCTGTTGTTGTAGCAGCAGCCGTTGCCGATGGCGTATTGGTAGCCGAGGGTGCTGTTGTTGGACCAGGCGTAGTTCCACGGGTCGCCCATGGGGTTTTGCGAGGCGTTGCAGGAGACGACATCAGGACGGTAGGCACTGCCCATGTTGACCCGGAAAAACTCCGAACCGCTACCGTAATAGATGTTTTCGTAATTGGGGTTAGGTAGGATGGTGCTGGAACTACCGTTCGGACAGCAGATGTCGATTTTCAGGTCTTCAATAGCGGAATGCTCCATCTTGATGCGCACGTAGAGGATGTCGTTGGCGCTGGTGAGGAGCGAACCCGGCGCGAATTCGGTGAAGGTCACGTTGGAGCGGTAGTAGGTGCCGTAGGGCGGACAGCTGATGCCGTCGGGGAGGAAGACGGTGTCGCTCACGCTCAATGTGGCGTGTTGAGAGTGCCCAACTTCTTGTAACACAATATGGTCGGTACTCTCGTATCCGATCGTGGGGGTGAAGGGCTGGCCCACGCAGCGCGGCGGAAACGATGAAATGTGATCGATAGGGTTTTGCGAAGTTCGAATCCGGAAGGTGATAGGTTGTTGGGCGGGACAGGAGATCGTGTCGATAGCCGTGATGCTGGCTTCGTATCCCTGACCTGCCGCAAACACGTGCGAGATGCTGTCCAGTCCGGTGCCGCTCAGCGTGACCTCCGGCTCAAGAAACCATGTGAAGGTGGTGGTGGCGTCGTTTTGTGAATACCCGCCAGTCACTTGACTTGTATAGATGCCTTTTACAGCCAGATGAACTTCTTCGTTCGGACATAGGTCAATATAATAATAACCATCGTCGGTATGTGGCACAGGAAGGTGTGTGCAACGGGTCGTATCAAGGACGATTTGGAAGGGAATGCAGGTTCTGCTGTGCGGAGTGTCCATAGTGTCAGCGGTTTGCGCATATACGCACGCATAGAGCGCCATAAGGATGGTGAGAAGAAATGCTTTTCTCATGAGACACTATGGAATTTAAATTGCGGCAAAAATATAAAAATTTAATCTGAAATGCTACTTTTGCAAAAAAATAATTGGAGCTTTCTTTTTATTGTAAGAAATTGATTATGAAAATATTACGATTTTTAGAACATAACCGTTTTGCGGCGTTTTTCGCCTTGGTTTTCCTTTTTTCGGCTCAGGTCCTCACCGCGCAGAACGACTCGGTGCAACCGAAGCAGCAAAAGCATCGCGATTGGAAGCTCAGCGACTATCTGCAGATTCACGGGTTTGTGGATACGCAATATGACTACGGTTTGCAGCCTGAAGATGACGGCAGCGTGACGAAGAACAGCGTCATCATGCTGCGCCGCGCCCGTTTTGACTTTTCCGGACATCTGCATCCGATGCTCGACTTCCGTTTGCAGGCCGATTTGGCTTTCACCCCGCGTTTGCTGGATGCGTGGTTGAAGGTGAAGTTCTGTAAATACGCCCACCTCTGGATTGGCCAGATCAAGACGCCTTATACAATGGATAACTTCCTCTCTCCCTTGGATTTGGAGTTTGTGGAACTCTCTCAGTCGGTGGCCGCATTGGCAGGCTTCAACGACATTTCCGGTGTTCCCGAATATGCCAACGGTCTGGAAATCGGTGCGATGCTGTCGGGTACATTGGTGGATTACAGAATCGGGGAGGAGCGGATTCCCATCCTGAACTACTATGCCGGTATTTTTGGCGGCGGTGGTATCAATATTAAGAAGGACAACTTGAGCAAGGACTTCTCCGCACGTCTGGATTTCTATCCTTTTGTGAAGAATTTCCGGTTGTCAGGATCTGTTTACCTGGGCAATTATCCGCTTTTCAAAGATCGCAATGCGCCTCGCAACCGTTGGTCGGGTGGTGCGGAGTATCTGGGCAAGCATTTGACCGCCCGCGCGGAGTACCTGCAGGGCACCACCGGCATTGCAGATTTCGACCCGATGGCGGCCGATTCTGTCTATCTGGTGAAGACGCGCGGTATGTACGCTTTCGTCGGCTATTGGTTTTACATGGGCTGGGGGAGCAAGAGCAATATGGTGCAGCGTCTGCGCCCGCTCTTCCGTTATGATTACTATGTCCGTGATAAACAAATCCCGACCACGACCACTCATTACTTTTCTTTCGACCTCGAATGGTGGCCCGAGGAGCATGTGCGCGTCCATTTGGACTACACGCTCAAGTGTCGTGCCGACCACCAAAAGCCAGGACACACGCTGGCGGCGAAGGTTTCCGTACGGTTTTAGGAGTTTAAGCGTAGCTGTGCATACCGCCTAACAGGAAGTTGACGCCGAAATAGGTGATCAGTACGCTCAGGAAGGCCAGAATTCCGTAGATGTGGAAGAACATCGGGTTGCGGAAGGCGGTCCAGACCGTTTTGTGCAGCGGGATGGCGTAAATGAGCAGCGTGATGAGCGCCCACACCTCTTTCGGGTCCCACGACCAGTAGTTGCCCCACGAGATGTTGGCCCACACCGCACCGATGAAGATGCCGGCGGTCAACAAAGCGACGGCAGGGTAGAGCATGATCGTGCTAATGTCTTGTAAACGTTGCAGATATTCGGTGTTTTCGGGCTGAGAGAGGCGTACCACCACTGCTATGATGCCGTTCAGCATGATGAAGAAGAGCAGCGCGTAGGCCAGCATGATGACGGAGACGTGCAGACTGAGCAGCGGCGACGAGAGCACTGGCATCAGGTGGGTGACCGGCGGGTTGGAACCGCCCATCATCTGCACCAACAGCACCACACCCGTCATCAGCAATCCGGCGGGCAACGCCATCTCATATTTCTGGCTCATGATCAGGGTGATAACGCAGAGGCTCAGCGCCAATAGGTTCATAGAATCGAAACTGCCGGCCATCGGCACATGGCCGCCGGCGATCCAGCGAAGGAGGAACACTGTGGCTAGGAAGAGGCACAGTAGCGATACCCACACCATAGCAAAAAGTCGTATGGACTTATGGAGCTTCCGCCCTTTCCCGATGCAGATTAATGCGATTGCGAAACAGAGAAGCCCCAATGTGATGTTGGCCATTGGCAGCCAACGGCCCATCGTCAGGCGGTTGTATAGCCGCTCGGCGCGGTATTGCGACGCAGGCTGCGTGAGTCCGAGGGAGTACTTCTCCTGGTAGATTTTGGTCTTGTCGAAAAGCTCGTTCAGCGCGTTGAGGTTGCCCGTCACCACAAACTCTTTGCACAAGCTCATCTGCTTGCGGATGAAGAGGTACTCGTCGTCGGGAATCTCCAGCGGTAATGGGTCGTTTTGCGAATACCAAGTCACTTGACGTGCGCTGTCGGCATGGGGAAATATCTTCAGCAGTTGACCGTTCTGCAACATGTTGATGATCTGTTGCTTTTCGTCAGCGGCACGATATTTTTTCTTTTTCAGGTCTTTTTCGAGTTTAGGGATAGGCGCGTTCTGCCATTCGTCGGTGTAGAAGAGCCATCCGCTGAAAACCTGCTCCGGGGTATAGCCTTGGTAGCGGGCTTTTCCATAGAGTTTGGTGGTGAAGTCCTTGGCCAGCGTCTGCAGCGGACAAACGCGACCTTTGTACATTACGTACATCTGTCCCATCTTGTCGGCACTCTCCTTTGGCAATGCACGGGGCTTGTTAGCTGCTTGTGCCGGCAGGAACGCGCTCATTGTGAGGAGGATGACCAGTATGGTCGCCTTGCTTGCCGTCTTTTGTAGCAATTGACGGAACTCGCTCTTGCGGTCGAAAAACATCCCCACGATGGCGATGAAGAGCAGGAGGTAGCCCGCGTAGGTCACGCCCACGCCCCAGGGATCGTGCGCCACCGACAGCACCGAGTTGCCCACTTCATCGTAATCGCTTTGGTAGAAGCGGTAGTGGCGGTGTTTGAGGATGTGGTTCATCGAAATGGTGGCATCCGAAACGGTTCCGTTGTCGGAAATTTGAAGGTGGCTCACGAAGTCCATCGGCGAGTGGGTGCCAGGGTAGGTCTCCACCTCGAACCGGCTCAAGGTCAGCGAGAACGGCAAATTCTCCGTGTGCGTGTCCCCGTGCTTCTCAACGGTGAACTGCTTGGTCGGCACGTTGGGTTTCAGCGTCATCTCACCGTGCTGTCCGGTGAGCATCGTCAGCAACGCGCCCATCAGAATCAGCAGTAGGGAGCTGTGCAAGAGGCAGACCATGGGACGTTTCCAGGTTTTCCGCTGCACCAGCATAACGACCATGCCGATGGCGACCAACGCCCACAGCGCCACAAACCACCAGCTACCATACACGTGGCTCAGTGCATATTCGTTGCCATGGAACCGCTCCACAACAGTACCGGTTGCCATCGCCACAATCAGGGCAATCAGCAGCGCGGAGAGGATATGTCGGATGTTTTTCATATAGATGTTTTTCAAGTTTCAAGTTTCAAGTTTCAAGTTTCAAGTTTCAAGTTTCAAGTTTCAATAGGCAAGTTTCAGGTTGCAAAAGTATGAAAATTGTAAAGACGTAATGCTCAGCATCTCTACTATTCCCTTAGATTGCATTAATAAACTTCACGACCGCATCTCTCTCCTCCTTGCTGAGGTTGCGGAATTTCTCCACGGTCCAACGGGCGTCGCTTTGGGCGCTGCCGTGCCACATGATGGCTTCCACAACGTTGCGTGCGCGACAGTCATGCATACGGTCGCTGGAGCCTGTGCAGATGGTGGAGAGTCCGCGGCCCCACAGCGGGGTGGTGCGGCACCAGCCCGTGCGGATGTCGTTCACCATGCAAAGACGGTGTTGCACCATATCGGTGTAAGGCCATATCTTCTGGTTGGGATAGCGCGGCAGACGGCTGTCGGCGGTGGTGAAGAAACCGTTGGGGTCGGTGAAACGGTCGGGACCGGTGGTCCAGCTGGGCCGGTGGCATTTGGCACATCCGATTTCGCGGAAGATCTTGCGGCCTTTCTGCACTTCCGGGTCATCGAGGTGACGGGCGGCGGGCACGGCCAATCCGCGGTGCCAGACCATCAGGTTGACGTAGTCGTCGTTGCTCATTTCAGCAGGCAAATTCTTGTTCATCAGATAGTTGTATATATCCGTTTCAGGATTGCCCGTGATGTTGTATTCCGGGAAATAGGTGTAGAAGTTGGCTTGCACGTCCGGGTCTTGGGAGGCCACGCGGGCGTAAGTCTCGGTCATGTAATGGTAGCGACGGTCGCCGCGTGTCACGTTGGTGATGTTCCAAATGGCGTTCGCGCCGGGACCGTCCTGCAGCGGGCCGCGAGAGCAGGCGTAGGTAAACCGTTTCGGATGGTTGGTCTTGCCGTACAATCCCGTGGGGGCCCAGTCGGTGCCGGCCCACATCGCCGGATTCAGCGTTACACCGGCATTGTACTCACGTTGGTACTGTGCCTTCAGCGAGTCGTCAGGGATGGCGTCCAGCAGCCCCGTGCCGTAGATGCCTATGGTGGATTCCAAGCGTACTTTCTCGCTACCGTAGGCGATTTGCGTGCCATTAGACTCCAGCGGCACGTAGTAGGCGGAAGCGGGAATGTACACCTCAGGGTAGATCAGACTGTAGGTCTCGCCGTCGGGAAAACGGTTGCCCCACTCGTCGGTGTACTCCAGCCAGCTGATTTGGATCTGGCTTTCGTCGATGGGCGCCTTAAACGGCGGCACAGCCTTGGTTTGCGGCATACCAGTGAGCGACGAGATGTAGTTGTCGTTCTGGTCGGTGACCACCAAGAGGTAGCCGTTGCCCCAGTCGCCGGCGGCATAGCGGTCCATGCGCTTGCCGTGACCGTAACCCGGGTGGCAGGCGATGCAGGAACTGCGGATGTAGAGCGGTCCCAACCCGTTGAACGGCGGCGTGTTCTGGGTGAAGTCGCGCTCGAAGAGGTATTCACCGTACTTGAACGCGGCAATATCATTGACGGCCGGCGCGGGATCCTCGTACGCCGACGAGGAACTGTTGAACGTCGTTCCCAATCTGCCACCCGCGTAAGTCTCCTCCTCAATCCATGACAACTCGGTGTTCTCGGGTTTGTTGCAGCCTGCTAACATGATGGCTGCCAATACGATAATAAAGATGTTTTCTATCTTATTCATAATACTAATTACAAAATTATACAATTGCTCCTGCTCTACCGAGCTCTTGTCCCGTTGGGACTGCTTAAGGAATAACTTTTAATTCTTAATTCTTAATTCTTAATTACTCGTCGTACGTTCTCAACGCCTCATTCACCTTCGAAAGCACATCGTCCAAATTCTGACACGCTTCGATGGCCTCGGCGTTGAGGGGATTCGTGAAATTGCTCACGAACGGGCGCGGCATAGCGTTGATCTTGGTAAGAGCTTCATTGATAGCCTCTTCCACTTCGTTGTCGAGCTTGTTGTCCATCTTCTTGACGTATGCATGCAGGGAGAGCTTGTCGTTGCGCTGACCTTCGATGCCACCGTAGTAGGCGTTCTGGATGCTGAGGATATTGTTGTAGAAGTCTTCGATGGACTTTTGGCTGTAAGGTGACTCGATGTAGTTAGGATCTTCGCCGTTGTAAGGTTTGCCAATTTTGGAGGTACCTACCTCATCAGCGATAGTTTTGCAGCCGTCCACGATGGCCATGAGTCCGGTCACGGTGCTGGCGTAGGTGCTGCCTGGGTTACCGGCCTTCTTGAGATTGTCTCCGTAGTTGTAGTTGCCGCTGTTGACAATGGTGTTGAGTTCCAGTTCCTCCACTTTGTCGCGGTGCGATTTCGGGGCGGCATCACCCACCCAGCTCACCTCGAGTTGGAAGCAGCGGTTACGGAGGTCGCCGGCCACAGCCACCGCGTAAACCATCTGCATGTCGGTGATTTCGCTGGCGCTCTTCACCTGACCGTTGCTGAAGAGGATGTACTCAATGCCGTGGAATCCGAGCAGGGCGTTGCCGAGTTGTTCGCCCGCTACCACGTCGCCGTCCTCGCCGTCAAGTGCAGCCAGCATGTTCGGACTGTTCATCAGGTTGTTGAAAGCGTCCACGTCCAACGGCCAAGAGTCGATGTGCGGGTCGATGCCGAAGTCGGAGGCGGCACCGAAGAGGAAAGCCTCGCTCTTCTCCCACCAAGCGCGGGCGTTCAGGAAGGTTTCGCACACCTTGTTCAGGTCGCTTTGCGAACCGCTGGTGCGGAAGGTTTCCAACTCGTTGACCAACTGGTCGGTGTAGTTGGCCAGATGGGTGTAAGTAGGCGCGATAGTGTGGTCCACATACTGCTGCAGCACCTGTGCCTGTTTCTCGTTTACCAATTCGCCGTTGCCGTGATTACAGCTTGCGGCCACGAATGCGATTGCCACGATAGTGGCGATAAATGTTTTTTTCATATCTATAGGTTTTTTTGTATGTTCTGACTCTTGTAGAGACGGTGTGCACACCGTCTCTACGACTCCGGCCTTCTTTTGCCTATTGCCTATTGCCTTTTATGAAACTCCTTGCTAAACATCCCGGCCCAGGTGATCCCTACCGCGCACCACGGCTCCTGGTTGTACTGCGACTTCAGCAGGCGGATGCCGCCTTCGGCTTTGATGACGATCTCCTTGATGGGGCTGTAGTTGAGGCCACCGCTCACGCACTGGCGGTCGGTCCAGGCGTAGTCGGTCATGTTGTGCCCCGGAATGTAGGAATCGTAATATTCGTAGCGGGCGAAGAGATAGAGTTTGTGACGATCCATATTGGGGTTCTTATGATGCTGGAAGACATCGTAGCCGATTTCGCCGCCAGCACTCCAAGCCGTTTGTCCCACAAGGGTTTGAGGGTACGGAGCTTGCGAACTGTGGGGTAGGGTGGAGTTGTAAACGGAGATGAGCTCGCAGTCGGAGAGGTAACCGTAGAGCCCGCTGCCGCGCAGCACGAGCCCGCCGGTTTTGTAGCTGAAATCGAGTCCGCCGATGACCGCCGTGCCGCGCACATTCGCGTAGCGCGAGGAGCCCTCGTCGGTGATGATGTCGTTGCGGAAGGTGTTGCCCACGAAACCGCTGATGCCGATATGTAGCCCTTTGACGCTATAGTTGTCCACGCGGGCAGCCACGGCCAGCTTGTTGGCAACGCGGAATTCGTAAGGCGAGGCGGAACCGTCGTGCGCCCAGCCGGAAACGCTGAACATACTGGAATTGAGCGACGGAATCAACATTATGTCGTAGCGCCAATCTTGGATGCGGCCCCAGACTTCTATGCCGGTTTCGTGCCATGTGCAGGGGATGATGGTATTCTCACCCTCAGGACGATAGACACCGAAGAACTGGGTGGGCAGGTGGGCGTTGTTGGTGCCCCCGACCGGCACGACGATGTGACCGGCACGGATGTTCATCTTCCCGCCCCAGAAGGCTTTCTGCAGCCAGAACTGCTCCAACGCGACCTCGCCGCCGCGCTCGATCTCCTTTTCGAACTCGCCAGTCTCTTCGGCCTCCACCTCCACGGCTGATTCCGTACCTCCGTGCTCGAACTCGATCTCGGTGTTGAAACTCCATCCGTGCCCGAAATCATAGCCCAACATGATGACGGCGTGCGGCAGGTCCACGCGTCCGTGACCCTTCGAATTAGCGTAGTTGGCCGCATGAGAATAACGGAAAACGTTGTCGCTGAAGAAATTATATTTGTAAACGGCCTCGCCGTAACCCCCGATGGTGAGTGTGCCTAACGATTTACCTTTTTTAGCGTTTTCAATCTTGGAGGTGTCAGCGCTATTCTGCGCAATAACTGTTTGAAAACTAATGAATAAAATGCCTAAAAATGCGAGTAAACACTTCTTGCTCATAAATTCAGTTTTATGAAAGCAAAAGTGTGAAACTCATTACTGCCAAGGCATACCCAAAAGTGATGATTTTCGGGAAAGAAATAATAAAACAGTGGGATTAGCCTCTCCGTCTAATCCCACTGTCTATTGCCTTTTGCCTATTCCCTATTGCCTAATCAACTTAAGATTGATAACATTGCCATCGGTAAAGACTTTCACGATGTAAACACCGGTAACCAAAGTGGTCACGTCAAGTTCGGTATCCTTGCTCCGTTGGATCAAGGCTCCGTGCATGTCGTAAAGTTCCACTCGTTGAGGTTCCTTGCTCAATCCGACGATGCGGCAGATGTTGGAGGTCGGGTTCGGCGCTAGATAAACCAAACTCACCGTATGGTCATCAATGCCCACGCCGGTGGTCAGGTGCAATGTGACAACGCTGTCGCAACCGTTTTCCGCGGTAAGTGTTTGCGTGTAATGGCCTGTTTCGCAATAGGAAACACCGTTCCATTCGTAACAGCTGTCTGAGGTTTCGATGGTGAATTCCGTGCTGACCGCGTGGTTGATGGTCAGATGCAGAGTGTCCACTTGTGTGCAACCGTGCGCATCCTCGTGACTGAAGAGGTAGTCGCCTGAGGTGGTGTATTCGGTACCGTTCCAAGTGTAAGACTCGCACTCCTCAACCGTAACGGCGGTATGCACCGGGTTGTTGATGGTCAAATGCAAGGTAACAATACTGTCACAACCCGCCACATTAGTCATACTGGTTGTATAATTGCCGGATTCCGTGTATGTGACGCCATGCCAAGTGAAGTTCTCGCAAGCTACAGCGGTGGTATCGCCCGTGGTTGCATTGTTGATGGTTAAGTGCAACGTAACAACACTGTCGCAGCCTGCCACATTAGTCATATTAATAGTATAGTCATCAGATTCCGTGTAAGTGACACCATACCAAGCGAAGCTCTCACATGCTGTCGCGGTGGTGTCGCCCGTAGTAGTATTGTTGATGGTCAAATGCAAGGTAACAATACTGTCACAACCCGCCACATTAGTCATACTGGTTGTATAATTGCCGGATTCCGTGTATGTGACGCCATGCCAAGTGAAGTTCTCGCAAGCTACAGCGG
>Ga0310690_10001747_pt1 | contig 37679 bp, 20 predicted proteins | sample AusTroGonzalo_MG_2_FD_207661 | JGI IMG/M metagenome (GOLD analysis project Ga0310690, IMG submission 207661) | Bovine rumen microbial communities from tropical cattle in Woodstock, Queensland, Australia - Gonzalo_04 (v2) (version 2) | ecosystem: Host-associated > Mammals > Digestive system >...
GGAGGGTATTCACTTCAGAAAGGTCATATTCTTTTGTCTTGTATTCCTTGGTGCGTTGCGCCATCAAAGCCTTGCGCATTTCGTTACGAGCCTTCGCGTTGTTCGCCTGGTCAAAATAGCCGTTGGCAGCGACACGGCTCATGTCGTACATGGTCGAGGCGACAGTCGCCTTTACGCGAGTGTCGATAGCGGCCGCATTGATTGCCATGCCGCCCCAGCCGCAAATGCCGATGATGCCGATGCGTTCCGGATCAACATCGTCGCGTGTCGAGAGGAAATCTACGGATGCCATGAAATCTTCGGTATTGATATCCGGGCTATTCATATAGCGCGGCTCGCCGCCCGATTCGCCGGTGAAGCTCGGGTCAAAAGCGATGGTCAGGAATCCGCGTTCAGCCATGTGCTGCGCGTAAAGCCCCGAGGACTGCTCCTTGATGGCGCCGAAAGGCCCGGAGACTGCGATGGCGGGGAACTTGCCGTTTGCCTTGAGGCTCGTGTCCTTGGGCACATACAAATCCGCCGCAAGTTCGATACCGAAATGGTTCTTGAACGTGACCTTGGAATGTTCGACCTTTTCGCTCTTGGGGAACACCTTGTCCCATTCGGCGGTGAGCGTGAGCTTGTTCATGTTGTTGTCCTTTGTCTGTTGTGCCGCTTCTGTTGCCGGTGCGGCGGTTTTGGCCGCATCATGCGCGGCGTTGTTTTCTTTTTCGGGGCAACACGCCATCAGGGCGCAAGCGGAAACCACGGCGAACGCCGCTTTCAAGAATTTGGATTTCATGATGGACTCCTTGGGGATTTGTTCCTAATATAACTAAATCCACTTGCAATAGCAATTACTTATTTACTATCGTTTGTTATGCTTTTAAAGCATGGATAAGGATAATAAGGAACACGCATTATTCCCCTAAAACCTTCTAAACCACTTGTTGAATACGGGGTCGCTGATATAGAGGCCCGTTTCTCGCTGTTCTACTATATCTCGATCTATCAAAGCCTTCTTTATCCGAGGAATATTCGACTTGGTTCCGAGGCGATAGGTTTCCAACACCTCCTGCGACAGGAAACCGTTATGAATTCCCGCAGCAATCGCCCGGAGCATATTCATCTGGTAGCTGGAAAGCCCTTCCGTCTGCTGCATAAAAAGCGCTGAGTTCTGTGCGATGAGTTCGTTCATAGCAACATCAATTATTTCAGAAGACACCTCACGCTCCGTATGCAGCATTACCAACCAGGCAAGTTGTTGCACATAAGAAGAATAATTTTCCACCTCGCTGCAAATTCTTGAAGCCAGCTCCTCATCAATACGAAGTCCATGCTTTTTGAATTTACCGCAAATAAAGGGAACCCAATTTTCAGTAGAAATGACGCCCAAGTAAATGGCATCGCCAAACTGATAGAACGGCATGCTCTTGTTCTGGAAGATATTCGTTAGCAGATGCTTCTTGCTACCAAACAGGCAATACGAAACATTCTGCTGCAACTGCCATGCGCCACGAAGCCGTTTCTGGACAGAGAGCGAATCGGGAAATTCGCCAATCTGCTGAAACTCGTCGATGCAAACGACAATGCGTTTCTTTTGCTTTTTCGCGATATTTTCAGCCAATTCCAAAATCTGCTCGGGAGCATACTCCTTCGGAGTGATGCCCAACGAAAGCGAAAATTCAGAAGTCGGATCCGGCCCCATACTGATTTTAGGCGATACCCTGCTCAAAAAGTTTTTTGCGTTTTGGAGGATAGAATCGAGCTTTGACGAAGTCTGCTGTAAAATGGCAGTCGCAAGTTTATTGTAGAAATCGTATTCGCTGCGACAATCAAAAATATCCAAATAAACGACTGTGGCTTTTTTCGGATTTACCAAGCGGCCGACATGGCGAACAAGGGAGGTTTTTCCAATACGACGATTGGAGATAAGCAAGGTGTTTACCCCGTGCTCAAAATTCGCCTTGAGCCTTTTGGTCTCGGCTTCGCGATCCGTAAAGTTTTCGCCTTCGACCGCATAACCATATATAAAAGCGTCGTTCATAAGAACCTCCACCTACAATATACATTATTTTCTGTCGGTACACAAGATTGTGCACCAAAAAGTACACAAAGTTGTGGTCCACAAGGTTGTGTACCAGAAGGAAGGCCTCATTTCGCCCAAATTGGCTTAAAAAGCAAGCCAAAATGAAATCAACTTGGCTAAAAAACGCACCAAATTGGCAGTCCATGCTTTTTAGGCATAAATGATGTATATTTCTGAATATGGAACTTTGGAAATATTTTATAACGAACATCGCTAGAAAAACAATGTCGGCCGTGACGGCAGTATTTTGGGCCGATAAATCCAAAGTTTTTTCCGGAATCCTAGCCTGTTTTTGGTCGGTGCAGCATATTGCTTGCACATACGGTCCTCCAGATGATTGCTCCGACGAATGCGCGAATTATTTGCCCGTCGTTGATACGGTCGCCACTGTAGCTGACTTAGGAACTTGTTACAATCGCACGTTGAATGAACACCCCACATACGTCTCAAGCGAAAATTCAGACTATTTCTGTAGTGAGGCAGAATGGATATCGGCGGCAGAAGTCCGTTGCGAGGAGAAGGCGTCCATTAAGCCCTTTGAATACGGTTTATTCATGGATCCTCGAGATGGATACGTGTACCGGCTCACAACTATTGGCAAACAGACGTGGTTTGCCGAAAATCTTCGGTACAAAACGAATACGTCCTACACGCCCGATGAAAAAATTTTCAATGTCGTAGGATGCTATTATAACAGGAAAGATGCACAAACCGCATGCCCTGCAGGGTCTCATCTTCCGACCTCGGAAGAATGGGAAGAACTATGGCTATATGTCAGCAAGAACAATGGATGCGAAAACGTAGGAACCAGTTTGAAAATGGATAGCCTATGGAGTGAATATTTCGTGACGTCTTTAAGTTCTGAGAACATGATCACCGGAACCAATCGGTACGGATTCAACGCGATGCCTGCAGGAACCTATACCGAAGATTATGGACTCTTTGTTTTAGGTCATTTGGCGCGCTTTTGGGCAGATAAATACAAAACGGCAGAATCATGGACCATGAAATTCTGGGGCGACAACTTCTTCGATCCAGAATATGCGGACCCCAACTGGTACATTTCTGTACGATGTGTCATGGACGAGCCAGCCGAATGATTGTAAATGGCTCTAGGGGCTATAAAAACAACCTATGCCTTCCAGGCATAATAATATATATTGTATAAAAATGCTTAATGGATTCTATCGCCTCTTCGAGGCTCCAGAATGACATCTTGAGGAATTATGGAACTACGGACTCTTAAATACTTTTTGGCGGTGGCCGAGCAGGAAAGTTTTTCGCAGGCGGCGAACAACGTGCTCTTTGTGACGCAGCCGACGCTTTCGCGCCAGATGCAGGAACTCGAAGAAGAAATCGGGGCGCAACTCTTTGTGCGCAGCAACAAGAAGACGACACTCACCGAAGAGGGTTTGCGTTTCAAGAAGCGTGCGCAAGAAATCATGGAACTCGTGAAGCACACCCAGAAGGAATTCGCTGAATCGAGCAAGGAAGAAATCACGGGCGATGTGTATATCGGTGGCGGCGAGACGAAGGCGTTCAGCATTATCGCGGCAGCCTGCAAGCGCATGCAAAAGGAGCATTCGAAAATTTGCCTGCACATTACCAGCGGCAACGCCCAGGACGTGACCGAGAAGCTGGACCAGGGGCTCTTGGACTTCGGACTTTTGGTGGAACCGGTTGACAAGTCGAAATACGAATTCGTAGAACTCCCCGCAAGAGATACGTGGGGGCTACTCGTGCGCAAGGATCATCCGCTGGCGAAAAAAGGATTTGTAACCGTTCACGATCTTGAGAATATTCCGCTACTCGCCTCTAGGCAGACTATGATGATGCGTGAATTCTCGGGACAACTCGGGCGCGACCTCCATTCGCTCAACGTTATCGCAACCTACAACCTGATTTACAATGCATCCGTCTTTGTGGAACAGGGACTTGGAGCAGCTTTCTCACTGGAAGGTCTCGTAAATACGGGCGGCAAGAGCAAACTCGCCTTCGTGCCGTTCACGCCATTGCGCACCAGCGGTCTTGTAGTCGTATGGAAAAAGAATCCCGTGTTCAGCAAGCCCGCCGCGCAGTTCCTGAAGTCATTGAAGGCGGAATTGGAATCAGGTCGGACAACAAATTTCTAACTTTCACCTTATGAGTTCAAGTCCGCACATCAAAAGGCTCCCGCTCATTGTTTTGCTTTTTGCGGCCTTTGCCGCACCAATCGAAGCGAACGAACCTGCCGTATCCAGATTTCGCGAGCGGTTTTCCCTTCGATTCCTGTGTGACTACAACTTTATGATGATTAAGAACTCCAAATTCGACGACGAGCCGTTAATTTCCAACAGACCCGTAGATGTCGGCATTGGCTTCGGTTACGACAGCTTATTTACCTTATTCGGGGTATCCTGGGATATTTCGTGGGATTTTAAGTACAGCCTTCCATTCACGACAAGTAATGGACATTCCAAATCAAAGGCTTTCAGCACGGGGTTGGATCTTTTTCCGGCTAACTGGTGGCTCGCCGCCAACTTGGACTATTACAGAGGCTTTACGCAAGACCTTGACAACAAGGAAGACTTTTTCATCGATCTTACGATATTAGACATCTATTTTTCGGCGCTCTACATGTTAACATCGAATGGAGAGTTTTCCCCCAGAAGCGCCTACTTCCTCGACCGCAGGCAAAGCAAATCTGCAGGCAGTATGATTGTCGGAGGACGATTACAGCGCAACACAGCCGAGGACAACGATGGAGTATTGAATTACGAAGACAACAAGCGAGCAATAAATTCGCTTTGGGCTAATCTCGGTTATACCTATAGCTGGATTTTTGAAAACGGATTATTCTGCAACCTCTGGGGAGTGACAGGTATCGCCTACGGACGAGAATCTGCGAAAGACGACAATGTCTTGCTTCCTGAATTCGACGGAAAGTTTGCCTTTGGCTATATCGGTGAAAAATGGGCCTGGAACATCATCTTATTGTTTGATTACGCACCGATTCTGTATAGCGACATCAAGGAAGACAAAATTACCGCAGCATTCAAGATACTGACTGTGCGCCGGTTCTAGCAAATATTTGTATTTTATCCCAGTAAATTGGAAAAATATCATGTTCAAAATCGAAGCCTACAGCGAAAAGTACATCAACGACGCGATTGCAATCTGGAACGACATTGTCGAAGACGGAATCGCATTTCCGCAGAAAGAAACGCTTGATGCGCAGACGGGCGACGCCTTTTTCAAGTCGCAGTCGTTTACGGGCATCGCCATCGACGCAGACTCCGGCGAAGTGGTCGGGCTGTACATTCTTCACCCGAACAATGTCGGGCGCTGCGGGCACATCTCGAACGCGAGCTATGCGGTCAAGAAGAATAAGCGCGGCCAGCATATCGGCGAATTTCTCGTGAAGGATTGCCTCGCAAAAGCCAAAGAAATCGGCTTCAGGATTTTGCAGTTCAACGCCGTTGTCGCGACAAACACGTCTGCACTCAAGCTCTACAAGAAGCTCGGCTTTACGCAGCTCGGCGTGATTTCCAAAGGCTTCTTGCTCAAAGACGGGAACTACGAAGATATCATCCCGCACTATATCGAGCTATAAGCGTCCCTTTTGTAAAATCCGTGTAAAGTGGAAATAAAACCTTTGCGAAACCACCTTTTTTAGCATTGAAAAACGTCACCAGACTTGTTATTTTGACAATGTATGATTTACATCGTTGAAGATGACGCCGAAATTCGCGAATTGGAGACGTATGCGCTCAACAGCAGCGGATTTGAAGTCAAATCATTTGACTGCGCAAAGTCGATGAACGAAGAGGTCAAAGCAAATATCCCCGACCTTTTCATTCTCGACATCATGCTCCCCGGAGAAGACGGTCTCAGCATTTTGAAGCGGCTCCGCGCACAAGAAAATACAAAAAATGTCCCCGTCATCATGCTCACGGCCAAAAGTACCGAACTCGACAAGGTGAAGGGGCTCGACCTGGGCGCAGACGACTATATCGCAAAGCCATTCGGCATTCTGGAATTCGTCTCGCGCGTAAAAGCGCTGCTCCGCCGCGCAGGCTCCACAAATTCTACAGCAGAAGAACCGAAAATAATAACGCTCGGTGAAATTTCTCTCAACGAAAGCATGCGTACCGTAACAGTAGGCGGCAGCAACATTGAATTGACCTACAAGGAATACGAACTTTTGAAGCTGCTTCTGTCACACCCGGGACTTGTCTATTCAAGGCAGCAGATTCTGGAAAAAATCTGGGGCATCGATTTCAAAATGGACACACGAACGGTGGACATGCACATCAAAACACTCCGGCAAAAGCTCGGTGAGCAAGGCTCCATCATCCAAACCGTCCGCAATGTCGGATACAAGGCCCAATGAAAGACCGAATCCGATACAGCCTGATTTATATGGGGGTACTCGCCGCGCTATTTGCAGTCTATTTTACGATGCGAGTTTTCGAAGGCGAAATGGCGGAACAGCTCAAGAGTCAGTTGCGCGAAAACCTGAGCCTGATAGAAACAGCTTATATCAACGAGTCCCTTGACTCGACGCCCGAGAAACTAGCAAAATTTGCCAACAAAGACCTCCGCATCACGCTCATCGATTCGAAAGGAGGAATTCTCTACGATAGCGACGCCGAAGCAGTCAAGATGGAAAACCACAACAACCGCGAAGAAGTCATTGACGCCTTCGCGAAGGGAGCTGGCGAAGATCTCCGCTATTCATCGACATTGCAAGCCAAAGCGTTCTACTTCGCTAAGCGACTAAGCGATGGAAATGTTCTTCGTCTCGGCATGCGCCAAGCAAACTTACAGCAAGTCTATTCCAAGACCATCCCCTATCTAATTGCACTCCTCGCAGCCATTGTCGTTGCAGCCATCCTCATCGCCATCGGGCTTAGTCGCGCATTCATCAGCCCGTTACAAAAACTCGTTGACCAGTTAGGCACTCCCGAATGGAAAAACATCGAGAACGTCTATAAGGAAATTGACCCCCTTGTAAACACCATCCGCAAGCAGGACCTTGAACTCCAACTGACGATAGAACAACTTTCGAACGAAAAGCAGAAGATTTCGCGCCTAAAAGACGAATTCACCGCCAACGCCTCACATGAACTAAAGACCCCGCTAACATCCATTTCGGGCTATGCGGAACTTATCGAAAACGACATGGCAAAACCCGAAGACATCAAGGTCTTTGCGGGAAAAATCCACAAGGAAGCGCAGCGACTTCAATCCATCGCGAACGACATCATCACGTTATCGAAACTGAATAATTGCGAAAACGAGCCATTCGACCTCAGCGAAAAGATCAATCTCTGGAATCTCTCGCACAGCTGCATCGAAGGGCTCATTCTGAACGCAAACAAAAAATCGATTCAACTCACCTTAGACGGTGACCAGAATGCCGAAATCCAAGGAAATTCCAAACTGCTCTTCGAAATGATTTTCAACTTGGTCGATAACGCCATCCGTTATACGGAACAAGGCGGGAAAGTCGTCGTTCTTGTGGAACCGAACGCCATTGTCGTGAAGGACACGGGTATCGGCATCCCCGAAGAATGCCAATCCCGCATCTTCGAGCGTTTCTACCGCGTTGATAAAAGCCGTTCCAAGGAAACCGGCGGAACAGGCCTCGGGCTTGCCATTGTAAAACATATCGCCGAAGTTCTCCACGCCACAATACACTTGAATTCGACCGTAGGTTTCGGCACCGAAATCCGAATCGGATTCACCCCTTTTTCAAAAAAAACTAAAGTCGTATGATTCTAGCCATTTTAAAAATGATTGGATGCCTTGCACTCCTCATGTTCGGCATGAAAACAATGAGCGAAGGCCTGCAAAAACTTACCGGCGGACACCTCCGTGCAGTTCTCGGCACCATGACCAAACATCGCGTGGGTGGACTTTTAACGGGCACATTCGTCACCGCCGCTGTACAATCCTCAACCGCAACTACCGTGATGACGGTTAGCTTCGTGAATGCGGGGCTCCTGACATTGACGCAGGCAATTCCCGTAATCATGGGCGCAAACATCGGCACCACCGCTACGGCGTGGATTATGTCGATTTTCGGTTTCCAGTTCAACATGAGTAGCTTCGTGTGGCCGATTTTCGGACTCGGCATCGCACTTTCTTATGTGCGCAAGAATAGCGTGCGCAGCTTTGGCGAATTCATTTTCGGGTTCGCGTTCATGTTCCTCGGGCTCACCACATTGCGAGAAAATGCGGTAGCAATGGATTTGTCGCACAACGAGACAATCATCAACTTCTTTGCATCGACGGGTGGTTGGGGCATCTTCAGCACGCTCCTGTTCCTTTTGCTGGGCGGCATCCTCACCATGTGCGTGCAGTCTTCGGCCGCCATCATGGCCATTACGCTTATCCTGTGCAGCAGCGGCGTACTCCCGATCTACCAGGGCATCGCGCTCGTGATGGGCGAAAACATCGGTACTACGGTCACTTCGAACCTGGCGGCCCTTTCGGCCAGTACGCAAGCAAGGCGTGCGGCCCTCGCCCACATGCTTTTCAACATATTCGGCGTCGTGTGGGTGCTCATCATCTTCAATCCATTTGTGAACATGGTCTGCCATGTGGTCGGTTTCGACCCGAACATTGTGCCGCAGACTCAGGAACAGATTGCCCAGGCTAGCATCCGCGTCACCTATGCGCTTTCCGGATTCCATACGGCATTCAACCTGTGCAACGTCATGTTGCTCATCTGGTTTATCAAGCCCATGGAAAAGTTGATTTGCAAAATTATCCGTGAAAAGGAAGACGGCGAAGATTTCAGCATCAAGTTCATCAGCGGAGGCCTCATGAGCACTGCGGAACTCTCGCTGTTCGAGGCCCGCAAGGAAATCATCTTGTTCGTAGAACGCACCATCAAAATGTTCCGGTTCGTTCCAGAATTACTCCGTTTGAAAGACGAAGACGAATTCACAAAGCTCTTTGCGCGCATCGAAAAATACGAAGGCATCAGCGACAAGCTCGAAATGGAAATCGGCAAATATTTGAACAAGGTAAGCGAAGGCCGCCTAAGCCCCGAAAGCAAGACAAAACTACAATGCATGCTCAAGGAAATCTCCGAAATTGAAAGCATCGGGGATGCCTGCTACAACATGGCTCGCGTACTTAACCGCAAATTCCGATGCAACGAGGACTACACCGAAGAGCAATACAACCGTATCGACAACATGATGAAATTCTGCGACCAAATGCTGGAACAGATGAAATCTGTAGTTGAGGGAAACCCACAAGCAAGCCCGAAAGCGGTCTTAAAACTTGAATTCGAAATCAACGACTACCGTAAGATGCTCAAGGAAATGAACGTCAACGACCTGAATGCACAGCGTTACAGCTACGAAATGGGCGTTCACTATATGGACTTGATCAACGACTGCGAAAAACTCGGCGACTACGTGGTCAACGTTGTCGAAGCCCACGTAAACCACAAGTTGACAAAGTAAATCAGTCGAATACTTTCTTTTTGCGTTGGTCACGGCCAATCAAAATAAGGCTCACAACCACGCCGGCGAGGAGCGCAACCGAAGTCACGATCCATGCGGTAGAATGTCCGCAGGTCACCTGGAAGAACAGCACCGAGAGGCTCCAGCCGATGATTGTCTGGAACACCATCATGAGCGTTCCGTAAAAACGCCCGAGTTCGCGGAAGGCAGTTCCTATGGCAGCAAGGCACGGCACATAGAGCAATATAAATAGCAGGTAGGCAAGCACTTGGAAGTTTCCAAGGTTGAAATGAGCCTGCATCGTCTTGTATGCGCCTTCGTTTCCAGCACCTTCGCTTTCTTCAATCGCCTTTTTGACACCCAACGGATTCGCAATGGACGTAAAGACTTCCACCAAGTTCGCCGGGACACTCACAAGGGCTTCCTTCACCGTCGATTTGAGACTAAAGCCTTCATCCGCATTTTCTGCTGGAGCAGCATCGCCCGTGCCCTCAATGGCATACAGCGAATTGAGCGTACCGACAATTGCCTCCTTCGCGAAAAGCCCTGTAAAGAGCGCCACAGAAGCGGGCCAGTTATCGCGTTCAACTCCGAAGGGTTCGAACACCGGTGTAATCACCGTACCCACGGCACTCAGCACCGACTTTTCGTTGTTGTCGTTACCGAAGCTCCCGTCAATGCCGACGGAGCCCATAAAGCCGAGTACCGTCACCATGATGAGCACGACTTTGCCTGCACGGAAAACAAATTCCTTGAGACGGAGCCATGCGTGGCGGAAAAGGTTACGCACCTTGGGCAAATGGTAAGGCGGCAGTTCCATGATGAACGTCGATTCCTTGCCCATGAAAATCGTATGGCGCAAGAGCAGTCCATAAATCAACGCAATCACGATACCCGTCAGATAAATTCCGAACACAAGCGTTCCCGCGCTTTCGCCGAAAAATGCCGCACCAAACAGCGCATACACCGGGAGGCGTGCGCCGCAACTCATGAACGGCACCAGGAACAAGGTCAAAAAGCGTTCGCGTTTGTTTTCGAGCGTACGCGTACCCATGAGCGCCGGCACCGAGCAGCCAAAGCCCACAATCATCGGCACAAAGGCCTTGCCCGGGAGCCCAAGAAATCGCATAAAACGATCCGCCACAAAAGCCGCGCGGGACATGTAACCGGAATCCTCGAGGAACGAAAGGCAAAGGAACATGAAGAAGATGACCGGAATGAACGTCGACACCGTCTGGATGCCCGTACCGATGCCGTTCGCCAACAGCGCCACGACAACGCCCGGCGCTCCAATCTTTGTCAGGAGTTCCGTCATGCCGTCCACGAAAATTCCGCCAAACAGGATGTCAAAGAAATCGATAAACGCGCTGCCGACCTTCACCGCAAACCAGAACACTAAATACATGGCGATAAGGAAAAGCGGAATTCCCAAGATGCGGTTCAGGAAAAGTTTGTCGAGCTTGTCGGTTCGCGTGCGCTTGGTTGTGTTGTCGCGAATGACCGCCTTCGCGATGTCGCGGGCGTAGGAGTAGCGGGAATCGGCCAATGCAAATTCCACCTCTTCGCCCAAGTCTTCTTCAATCTTGTCGTGCGGAATTTCGACACCGAGTTCATCGGCCAGTTCCAACACTCGTCCGCTATGCTCCAGGTACTGCACCGCCGTCCAACGCGGACTTGCGCCGAGCTTGTCAGCCACGGGATTGAGCGGCACCGAAATTTCGTCAATCAGTTTTTCGAGGACTTCAGAATGTTTGACCGCCTTGGGGAGCGGCAACTCACGGCTGTTATGCAGCAGTTTGTGCAAATCGTTCACGAAGCCTTCGCAACTCTTGGGCGAAACGGCCGTAAGGCCAATCGCCGTCACGCCGAGGATTTCTTCGAGTTTGTGCAGGTCCACATGGATACCGCGGCTCGCCGCAATGTCCATCATGTTCACCGCCAAGACCATCGGCACGCCCTTTTCCATCAGCTGGCTCGTGAGAAACAAGTTGCGTTCCAGGTTTGTAGCATCCAAGATGTTCACCACCAGATCCGCCTCACCCTTGAGCAAGTAATCGAGAGCAGCGCGTTCGTCTTCGGAGTTTGCAAACAGCGCATAGATACCCGGCAGATCCACCACGCGAATCGTGTGGTTGTCGAGTTTGAACTGACCTTCTTTCTTTTCGACGGTAACGCCCGGCCAGTTGCCCACAATCTGGTTCGAGCCGGTGAGCGAGTTGAACAACGCAGTCTTACCGCAGTTCGGGTTACCAGCAATCGCAATCGTAAAAATCTCTTTCTCGATTGGCATCAGACTCTCCTCAGCTTAAGCACATTGGCTTCTTGTTTGCGGAGCGAAAGCCTATACGAAAGCACGCTGACCTCTATCGGGTCACCGAGCGGTGCCACCTGCAAAACCTGCAACACCACACCACGCACAAGCCCCATCGACAAAAGTTTAGACTTGTACTGAGAATCACCCGTGTTGTATCCAATAATTTCGGCCTTGTCGCCTTTTTTAAGTTCCGAAAACTTCGGTTCGATATTCATACACCAACGATTTATATTTTCGTAGATTTAGCGGCGGTTTTCGACTTTTTCGCCGACGATCCCACTTCTACGGGATTCACAAATTCTTCAATTTTTTCAAGCGTCTCCGCCGAAAGAATGTGCTCCATGCAGCAGGCGTCCTTGTCGGCAATCGCCTCGGACACGCCAAGCTTGATCAGAAACCCCTTCAGCAGAATATGACGGTTCAGAATCTGGGAAGCGACGAGCGCACCTTCCGAAGTGAGTTCAACACCACTGTAAGGCTCCTGCGTCACAAGGCCCAGCTTCTTGAGTTCAATCACCGCCTTGGCAACCGACGGCATCTTGACCTTGAGCGCAGCCGCAATGTCGCGGACACGGGCAATCCCGTTCGCAAGGCGCAGCATGTGCACCATTTCCAAGTAGTCTTCGAGGCTCTGGCTTAACTTTACTTGTTCCATAGGACGGCTCCGATTAGTCGAAAAACACACCTTGTTTATTAGTCATAGCTAAATTTAGAAAGCCTTGGCTAATTAGTAAAGGCTAAACCTTGAAAAGAACACAAAAAAAGCCACCCCACTTTCGCAGGATGGCCTTCTGTCTGAGGTTGGAGTGAGTTAGTCTGCAATTGGAACGATATAATAAGCCGTTCCGGTGGTCACATCCATTTCCTTGGTGACCTTGCCACTGGCGATGTCGTAGCGGTAAATAGCACCGCCCTTCTTGTCGGCATGGCCCACAAAGACGCTCTTGCCATCGGCATCGAGGTGGATGGAAGGTGCGAACCACGGAATAGTCGGGCTGAGGCCCTTAATTTTTTCAACAGTCTTCTTATAGATATCGATGACTACAAACTGCCATTCGTAATTGTTGTAGTTATTAGGATCTTCAAAGCTTCCGAAGAAGCCTAAGAACTTACCTTTGCCCATATAGGTGCCACCGGACATAAGGTAGTTGTTATTGGATTTTTTGCCGTCGTAGGTGGCTTTATGCATGTGGAATACGTAATCCTTATCGAATTCGGTCTTACCCTTCTTGATGCGGACCCAGCCTTCTTCGGCCCCCTCGATCCACCCCTGGTTGCCGTAGGAATAGAAGTAAATGTCGCCCTTTTCGTCGGTAAACGCCATGGTGTTGTTCATATCGTCCAAAGCGCCGAGAGCAGCCACCTTGTCGGTGTAGATAATCGTATCGACCTTGTCCGAAGCTATGTCGATGACTGCCACGCAACCGCGCAAGCTTGCAATCCTGCTCGTAAAATCAGAAAACTGGCTGAGCGAAACAAACATCTTGTCGTCACGAATCACGGCAGAACTTGGAACCGTGCTTACGGCACCGCTTTCTTCGTCAATATAGCCAGAAAGATCGATTGTTTTCTTTGTCTTAAGGGTCTTCGGGTCAAGCGCTGTAATGGCATCGCCCAAGGTCTGCTCCACATACATTTTGTTTTCGTCAACAAACTTCATCATAAGGGCGTTTGTTCCCTTAAACTTGGCGGTGGCAACAGCCTTATCTGCCATCTTGCCGTCTTTGATTTCGTAACGGGAAAGAGTACTGTTTGCGGCGTTATCCGCAGCAAGCACATAGACGGAACCATCGAAATAGGCGACAGCGCCCGAATTCGGAGCCTCGATAAAGTCTTCGATGACGCTCTTCTGATTTGCAGAAAGCGGAGCAACACCCACATACTGCGAGGTTTCCATTATGAAGGAAAGGAGGTAGAGATCGCCAGTTTCTTTGGACGGCTCTTCGCTAGAGGCGCTGGAACTAGAGTCATCGCCACAGGCCGCGAGCATTCCGGCCAAAGTTAAAGCAACTAGAGATTGCTTCGCTACGCTCGCAATGACATTGCGTGATATTGTATTTTTGAAGAGGTTCATTTGTTTTTCCTTTTGTTTATAGTGTAAACTTGATTTTGGTAGCAAAGGCTCGACCAGGTTTAGATTCACCATACTTATCGTAAACGAGTTCGTCCATAAAGTTGCGTACTTCAAAATTCCATGAAACTTTATTTGCGAGAATCGAGTATTCCACACCTAAATCTTGCGAGAAGGAACTAGGAATAGTTCGGTCCTGTTTCTTGGAGACTTTCCAGGAGTAGTAATATTCATCGGTGTAGTTTGCAAGCCAATAAAGTTTGAAGAAGTCATCGCGGAAAAGTAAGTCGCCAATATGGAATTCTGCACCGAAGTTCATATAGAATGTGGGAATATTCGGCACAGTAAGTCCCTCTGCGATTCCGTAAGCCAAATCTGCCTCGCGGCTTTCAGCATCTTGTTTGGTGAGATTGTAAGAAAGCGAAATGTATTCGTTTACATCAATTGCTGCATCGAATTCAAAGCCGGTTGTCTTAGTTCCCACACTGTTATAATACGGGCGCGGAACGGCGGCATAATTATTCCAGTAAATACGGTCGTCCATAAGCATGTAGAACCAGTTGAATTCCAAGTGCAGCTTCAAGAGCAGCGGAATCTGTCGCAAGTCAAGTTCAGTACCCGCTGTAAAGTTATCGGATTTTTCAGGTTTAAGATTCGGAGCGCACTGCACATACATACCGTCGCCAAAGATTTCTTCGCGAGTCGGGAAACGTAAACTATGCTGGTAGCCACCCTTGACGGCAAATTGATCAATAACAGCCACTTGATCAATCAACTTTATGCGCAAATTTTCGCTATAACCAAAATCCTTGTTGTCGGCGTAGTCATCCGTCAACTGTTGCATTCGATTTTCGTCATCCTCTTCGGCTTCGATGACATAATAATAGCCCTTGATACCCGCCACATTCTGGATGCGTTCGTTCCAAAAATTATTTTCGAGAGAAAGTCCCGACACCACCGAATGGCTATGACCTGGGAAACCGGCATTATTGAGTTTCTGGCCTTTAAGGGCCTGTTTATCCGTTGCGTCTTGCGATTCGTAGCGGTACAAGCCGCTCCAAGTAAGAATATGGTTCTGCGTAAAAGCGTAATCAAAATTCCAAGGGGAAATAAAAGTCTGATTTTCACGTTCTATGTGCTCAGCCCCACCCATCGTGATTTCGCCAAAAGCATTTTTACTTTCGCGTACATTGTCCTTTTCCCAACTGTAATAATATGTATGGCTAGTGTCGACAACCGTCTCTTTGCCATAAGCATAACTCACAGAAAGGCCCATCGAAAGTCCCTTCACAAACAGGTTCGCCTTTTCAAGAGAAAGGTTCACTCCGTACGACTGCGCATTTGCGGTAGCCTCTTCGACGCGGTGGGCATTCGATTGAATTTCTTTATCCATCGCATTGTAAATCACGCCAAGAGTCATGTGATCAAAAAAGAACCTTTCGAACGAGACGTACGGCAGCACATTATAGCTGTAGTAACGGTCGTGGTCGCGCGTTACGGTCGTATCCATGTAGGGCGTGGTGAATTCATAATCGTTGTCGGAGTAGTTGAAATAAGTCGAAATTCCTGTTGCAACGGAACGGCTCTTGAGCGAATCAACAACCCAAACATACTTCGCGTCAAGCGAAACCTTATGCGTATTGAAACTCCCGAAGCTATAGGAACCTGTTATGGAACTCTCGGGCAAGTCATGTGTCACGATATTAATCACACCGCCCATGCCGTCAGTCGCGAAACGTTCAGGTATGTAGCTCTTGTAGATTTCGATGCGGTCAATCTTGTCAATAGGAATATCGTTGACCGAAAAATTGCCATTGCCGTTATCGACAGGCACGCCATCGACAAGCACCTTCACGTTCTTGCCTTCCATGCCGCGGATGTTGATTTTACTTTCGCTACCCATTCCGCCCGACTGGCGGATTTTCACGCCCGAAGAGCGGTTTGTAACGTCTGCGATGGTGGTGCTGGAGCCCTGCAGTTCCGTAGCGTCCATGACCTTGACCGATTCGGCCTTGGTTTTCTTGTCAACGGGAGCAGCTTCATTGATTCCTTCGCCATCGACGCCCATTTCGTCAAGAACGGTTACATTCGAGTTCTTTCCCGGCGCACTTGCAGGAGCAACTTCATTTCCAGAGGGTTCCTCAGCAAAAATGTCATCGAAATTCGTCACTTCCTCGGAGTTCTCACCAGGGTTCGCCCCCGCCGATTCCTGAGCTCGCGTTGCAACCGCAGCGATAGCAACCAAAATAAAGGCAATAGTTATCAGTTTGTATACAAAAAAACGTTTCATCGGCCCCAAATTGAGAAATAAACAAAAAAAAGTTCTACTCCAAAAAGATTCTGAAAAATCCATTTGGGGTAGAATAGTTAGATAAATGTTAATTTGGCGCTAATCCAGCATTTGCAAGAGTTCTCTTATATTTTGAGCTTGCAAAATTTGGTCTATAGAAGCCGTTTTTTGCAAATCAGTCGCAATATCATCAACAAGTTTCATAAGCGTAATGGAGTCGCCCCCCAAAGAATAAAAATCATCATCAAGGGTAATTTTCGGATTTTCAAAAATTTGACGCCAAATACCAAGCATAGCAACTTCGTTTTCACTCAAATTTTCATCAGAACATGATTTTGCTAACGAATCATCGGCGATATCAGGAACCACATCCGGTATTGGAAGTTGTTTTCGATCAACCTTTCCATTTGAGCTCAATGGGAAAGTTTCCATCGCAACAATTCTCGAAGGAACCATATAAGCCGTTAGTATTTTTGATATTTCGGCCTTTACTGCAGACTCAACATTGTCTACAGCACCAAGAACATAAGCAACAATCTGCTTGCCATAACCTGGGATATCCTTGAGATCGGCGACAGCACGCTTGACAAGTCCTGTGTGCATAATGGCAGCTTCTATTTCACCAAGTTCGATACGGAAACCATTTAATTTGATTTGAGTATCCGAACGACCAATAAACTCAATGAAACCTTCTGCACTCAATCGGCCCAAATCCCCTGTTCGGTAAATACGTCCAAACTTGGGGTGCTTAATAAAGGCGGCATTCGTCTTTTCAACATCGTTGTTATAACCATTCGCTAGACCTACCCCGCCAATGAAAAGGTCTCCCTGGACGCCAACTGGGCAAAGTTCCAAATTCGAATTCAACACATAGAATGTTTGGTTCTTAAGCGGATATCCGTAAGGGATGCAAGCCCATTCAGGGCGAACTTCTTTAAACGGATAGATAATCGACCAAATAGCAGCTTCGGTAGCTCCTCCGAGACTGATGAGATCCGCATTGCAACCAGCATTTTTTGCTGTCGCGCAAATATCAAGCGGGATACGGTCACCTGAAAGCAGCACTTTTCTTAACGAAAGATTTTTTGAATCATTCGTAGAAATCCGATGTTTCATCGCCATATCAAACAATACAGGCACAGAATTCCAAACGGTCACATTTTCTTTGTCAAGGGTTCCGCAAATTTCATTCATATCTCGAGCATCACTGACAAGAGCGAGCTTTGCTCCGCAGCCAAGCGCCCCAAATATGTCGTAAACGGACAGGTCGAAACAAATGGAAGAAATACCGATAAGCGCATCCGATTCACAAAGCGAAATCCGTTCGTTGATATCAACAATCGTATTTACCGTTGCTCCATGCGCCATAATAACGCCCTTAGGCTTTCCGGTGCTCCCCGAAGTATAGATAATATAGGCTTCGTCTTCAGAGGAATTGGAACATGTAACCGGTTCATCACTACAGTGACAAAGTTCTTCCGATTCAACAATACTCTTATTCAAAAGAAATTTACAACCGCCATCTTGTACAATAAAATCTATGCGCTCCTTCGGATAAGAGGCATCAACCGGGACATAAGCTGCACCCGATTTAAGAACTCCAAGAATATTAGCAATCGTTTCAACCTTACGTTCCCCGAGAACAGCCACACGGTTGCCACGGCCAATCCCCTTGCCGCGCAAGAAATTCGCAATACGGTTCGACAGCCTGTCAAGTTCAGCATAAGTCAACGATGCTTCTTTCCCGACTACGGCAATGCGATTACCGAAACGCTTCGCAGCCACAGAAACAAGCCCATGCAACGTGTTTTGGGGAGCAGATTCTACAAGCGAGTTGTAGGCATCCCATACTTCATCAATATTCGGGAAAACAAGGTTCGATCTCCCCGTAGCGACATAACGAATATTTTCTACAAAATCACAGAATATTTGATCAATGATATTGGGGTCGAATAGCTCCTTGACGACATCCCAAGTAACATAGAGTTTTCCACCCATTTCACCTATTTGGTTATCAATAAAAATTTGAGGAGTCTGCGAAATGGAATAACGGAGTTTGCCCAAGACCTCATAATAGTTTTCAGGCGCATCGAATAGCACACACGTAAAGACAACGGGAAGAATAGCCTTACCAAATTGTCCCCTCGATTTTGCCAATTCACGCATAATCTCGGTGCCGTCGAACGACAGATGTTCAAGACCATCCATGATGCGGTTCTGCACATCGGCCGCCTGTTTCCACAAGTCCCGTTCATTCATGGAAAGCGCCAGCGGCAAAAGCTTAGTAAAATCTCCGATAATCTTTTCGACATCCTTGTGGAATGGCTTACGTTCGAATGCCGTCAAATTCAGAACCAAGTCTTGCTGATTACTCCAGCGAGAAAGGACCTTTGCATATATGGTGCATAGCAAAGAAGATGGCGAAATATAGTGCGCTTTGGCGACGTCCTTGAATTTCGCCCATGTCTTTTTGCATATAACATCTTGCTTACGAATTATTGAATACTCGCTACAATCAGAAACCTTTTGGACAAGTGGAACATGCGGATATTCAGGGAAACTCGTTAAACGTTCCAGCCAATAAGCCTTGTCTTCTTCATAACGTTTTTCATCTCGCGAATGCGAAAGATCTCGCACATAACGCTCATAAGAATAGCCTATATTCTCTTCGAAAGGTTGTTTGCGAAGAATTTTTCCCAAATCAGAGAAGAATATCTGCATGCTGTCGCCATCACAAACCATCAAGTCAAAACTCACGAAAACAAGGCGTCTGGCCTCACCATATTCAACAGCCTTGAATGTGAAAAGTGGCCATTGGTCATGTTTGTAAATATGATGCGAGAGCTCGTTTCTGATTTTAAGAGCTTCGGTTTCGCGCTCTGCAGGGGTACAATTCACGACATCCATTTTGTAATCAGGAACTTCCGTAAGAACTTTTTGTGTACCATTCGAGAGGAATATCGCCCTAAAAGCATCATGTTTCCGGACTACTTTACGAATTGCTTTTTCAAGTTCATCTACAGTATACTGCGACTCCATTTCAAAATAGTAATGAGCATTGTACTTACCAAGTTCAAAATGTTCATTGCGACCATTAAGGTAAGCCAGTTGCACGCCAGTCATCGGGAATTCAGTTTCTTTACCAAACTCAGACGAATCTGTTGTTGAGAGCGTTGTCGAACTATTTTTTGAAACAAGCATATCTTCGACTGATTCTGCAAAATCCCTTGCGTTTCGTGCATTGAGTACAGAAACGAATGGAACGCGAACATTGTATTTTTGATCAATTCGTTGGGCTATCCGTTGTGCCTTAATAGAATCGCCACCAAGTTCAAAGAAATCCAGGCTACCATCAATTTCCTTAAGATCAAGGACTTGTTTCCAAATATCAAGAATTTCAGATTGCCTTCCGGTAAGAATTTCTTGCTTTTGAGGTGCATTTTCGATATTACCATCTTCAAGTTTTTGCAAAAGAGCTCTTCGGTCAAGTTTGCCGTTTGATGAAAGAGGCATTGATTCAAGATGCACAAAACGATGCGGTATCATATAGGCCGGCAAGAATTTTGCCAAAGCATCCTTGAACACCCCTTTTTCAGTCTGTTTTCCCGTATAGAATGCAACAATTTTCTTGTTAGAATCTAAAAGGACTATTGATGTATCAACTTGATCAAGGCCGTTCATACGCTGCTCTATTTCACCAAGTTCAATGCGATAACCACCGACCTTAACCTGACAATCCTTGCGACCAAGGAACACAACATAACCATTTGTCGAAAAGCGCCCAAAATCTCCCGTCTTATAGATACGGCCAAATTTCGGATGTTCTATAAAAGCAGCCTTCGTTTTATCTTCGCTATTGGCGTAGCCTTGTGCAACCCCTACCCCACCAATATAAATTTCTCCCTGCACTTCTGGAGGGCAGATTTCAAGCGATTCGTTAAGAACATAAATCTTCTGGTTCGCCAGCGGATAGCCATAAGGAATACTTTGCCAAGCAGGATCAACACTATTAATCGGGAAATAAATTGACCAAATAGACGCTTCGGTCGCACCGCCAAGGCTATAAATTTTTGCATTCGGGAAATGCTTTGCTATTCGGGCAGGAAGTGAAACCGGAATCCAATCGCCACTCATGAGTACATTTTTCAATTCATAGTTGACGTAGGTTTCATCGAGGCTGTCGATGAAAAGTTCCATACCCGCAGGGACTGAATTCCAAAGAATATTTTTGGAAGAATCCATGAACTTCCGAATTTCATCGGTTTCTCGAATATCCTTTGCTATATCGAGTTTTGCGCCAGCCATAAGCGAGCCAAACAAATCATAGACCGAAAGATCAAAGCAGTATGAAGAAAGGCCCAAAATTGTCGATTCCTCGTTTACACCCATACGCTCATTAATGTCGATGATGGTATTCATCATGGCAGCATACGAAATAAGAACACCTTTCGGGACCCCCGTGCTCCCGGAAGTATAAATGACGTAAGCAGTCGCATCGAGATTTGGGTTCGGCGTAAAATCAGCACGTTCGCGTATCGACGATTCTACAAGTTTCTGCGGTTCAACTAACAACTTGCAATTTGAGTTTTTTACAATGTAATCTTTTCTGTCTTCGGGCCATTTTGCATCAACAGGAATATAGGTCGCCCCAAGTCCCATTGTGGCAAGAACAGCAATAACTGTTGAAAAATTCTTTTGAGAGAGAATTGCAACGGAATCGCCGCAAGCAACGCCCTGCATCTTAAGGATGAACATTGCTTTGCGTATAGAATCTTCAAGTTCCCCGTAAGTCATGGTGGTCAAGACACCATTTTTGAGCGCAACGCGATCGCGGTATTTTTCAAAAGATTTTTGCAAATATTCAATTGGGTGCTTGATTTCGAATTTTTTTGCTGTTTTATTGTATGCAACAACTCTTTCTTCAAATTGAGGAGCTTGAACAGTACATTCACCAGTCTTTGAAAACACTTCGATGCTTTCGCTGTAGTAGCGGAACATTTCGGTGATGGTATTCGGGGTAAATATCTTTTCAAGATAATCCCAAGAAATCATCAATGAACCATCGTGTGTTTTGCAAATTTGATTATCAATACTGACTTGAGATGTTTGCGATTGGACATAATTAACTTGCAATCCGCGGGATTCAGGGAGCCTTCCGAAAAGCATACTTGTGAAAACAATCGGCATCGGATTTTCGTTATCAATTTGTTTTTGACGGATGAGATCACGGATGACTTCAACTCCCTCGTAGGCGCTGTGGTCAATTCGTTCGTACATGCGGTCACGAATGGTTTGTAACGCTTCACATAGGGGTAATTGTGCAATTTGTGCGTTATCAAAATCAAAAATGACATTGCTTGTGTAATCGCCGATGATGAAGTTCATGCCTTCTACACCATAGGGCCTATTGAGCATTGTGATGTTGACGGAAAATTTTCTGTTTTCGCTAAATCGAGTGAGCGTTTTCAGATAAAGATAGAAGAGGACAACGCTGGAAGTGACTCCATTTTTTCGGGCGTTAATTTCCATATTGCGGAACAAGTCCTTACTAAACACTTTCTGCATGCGTTTGCAAATGTTCGCTTCGTTATTACGAGATGCAGAAACGGGGAGCTTCGGCGCAGGCGGAATATCGGCTTCAATTTTGCGCCAAAAATTCGCATCGCTATCATGCTTAGTGGAATCCTTGCGCGACTTGAGCCATTCTACATATTCTGGGTTCGATTCAAAATCAAATTCAGGGAGTTTACCTTCATGATAGAGCATCAGGAACTCAGATGCAAGCCCCTGTACACTCATCCCGTCTACAAACATGAGTTCCAAATCAACAATCGCAATATTGCGTTTTTCGGTTGAAATGTTTGTAATGTCGAAAAGTGGCCACTTGCCAAGATTACGCATCTCAGTTTGTGCCAGCAAACGCTTTTGATCAAGTAATTTCTTTAATTCAACTTCAGAAACGCAAGTGCGTCCAATTTTAAAATTCTTGCTGATATCTTTTGCAAGAACACATTGATTTTCGCCTTCTACAAATGCTCGGAGAGCTTCATGTTTTTTAATCAATTGACGGAAACACTCTTCAGCCTTATCAATGTCCAAAGAATGTTCCACCTCAAAATAAAGGTGTGTTGAATTTACAGCCCCGTGAAAGTTCTGTTCGCGGCCCAGCAAATAAGATTGTTGAATTGGCGTTAAGGAGATTTTTTTTTCAACTTCGGCTATGCAGCCTGTTTTTTCTTGGATTTTTTCAACTAAATCGCCGACAGTTTCAGCTTTGACAAGATCGAGCATTCCAAGTTCTAGACCCATTTGTTTTTTAACTTCACTTAAGAATTTGAACATTTGAATGGAATCTTCGAAAACTTCATAAAGCGAAGAACTTTCGGAGATATCCTTTTGAGTAATATTTTTAACGAAATTGAAAATATTGTTATGTGTAAATTGCGACATGGAAACTCCTTAAATTTTTCCTTCTTTATATGCATCTAGTGTTTTTTGCTTGGCAATCTTTCCTACTGCGGTGCGAATCATTTGTTTTACTGGAACGACAGCTTTTAATGCAAAGCCCATTTCTGAAAAAACGAAATTCTTTAATTGTTGAATCGGGACGTTATCAACATCTGTGGTTTCAACAAACAGGTAAACAGCATTTTCTCCTGTTTGCAAATTATTTTCTCCACAAGCAGCAACGCGATATGAAAATTTCTTTTCTACAATCTGTTCAATATCACGGAGGTAAACGTTTTTACCATGAATAAAGAACATGTCTTTTTTGCGACCAACAACATAAAGCATATCTTTATAAAGAAATCCCAAATCGCCGGTGTCAAACCATCCGTCCACAAATAGGCCGGTTGAATCTTGGTTCAAATATCCAGAGAAGAGAAATTCGCTTTTTATGTGAATTTCGCCAACGGTCAATTCAGAGAGCTGTCGATGATTTTCGTCGAAAATACCAATGTACATGCCCTCCAAAGCGTGTCCCTGACTAATCAAATCCATATCACCGCGCTTTACTGCGGTCAAATCAAAATCGATACCTGTTTGCAAAAGGTCTAAATCGAGTTTTGGATACTCGGCTTTGCGGTTCATACAAACGGCACCGAGGGCTTCGGTAAGTCCATAAACAGGCGTAATAACGTTCTTTTTTACCCTAAATTTTTTTGTCGCTTTTTCAAAAACTTCGACAACCTTGCGCGAAAGAGGTTCTCCGCCATTCAAGATAAAATCTAGGCAAGATAAATCCCAATTTTCAGAACCATCCAGGCTCTTCAACAGCATGGGATATGCAAAATTGGGCGCAGCCGTTTTGGTGGTGCGCGTCATGTGAATAGCATCAAACCAAGATTTTGGATTCTGAATAAAATCAGAGGAATCCATGTGAACCACGTTGCATTTTGAATACATCGGAATCGTGACGCCAGCAAGAATGCCGAATACATGCTCAAGCGGAAGCCACATCAGCCAAACATCTTTGGATGTTGACGAAAGAGTAACAAGAAGGCTTTTGAGCATTTTCAAAAATGCGAGATTGTTCATGACGACGCCCTTGGGGTCGGATGTACTTCCCGAAGAATAAAGGACCAATACAGGGTCATTTGGCTGCAAGCTGGCGTAGGCGATTTCCTTTTCATCACTTTCTACGGCATTAACGACTTCTTCATGCGTAACGATAAAACGTTTGTTGTCGCAGTCGTTCCATAAGAATTGAATAAACTGCAAAGTTTGATCATCGGCGACAATAAAAGATTTAGGATTATTTTGAGCGACTTTAATTAAGCGATGAACTTGGTCTTTATTCCGCGATGCCGTTAAAAATGCGGGAACAGCGCCTAAAGATATAAGTGCAAAAAAGTTCGCAACGAACGCTTTTTTTGCCGAACTACTAATTTGAAAAATGACCAAGTCGCCTTTTTTTACACCAGCATCTAAAAATGCTTTTCGCGCTAAAAGAATACGATGCTTTAATTCCGCTTTGGGAAATAAAACTTGAGATCCATTTTTAATGAGTGTGATTTTTGAAAGGCTATCATTTAAATATTCATCAAGTCTTTGATTAAGCGAAGGTAAATTTTCCATTTTTTAATTCTCCAATTAAAAAATCAAAGAGGTCAATTTTGCAGAGGCTCTTGACAGATAATTTTTCAGAGCAAAAAACGCTCACAACCGTTTTTTCACCATTAATGACATGCATTTTGCATGATTTATAATCAAAAGAATCTTTGTTAAAACTTGAAAAATCAATTTCAGAAATACTTTTGTCAATTCCTGTACCAACATATTTGAGGAAACTCTCTTTCATCGACCAAAAACGAGCAAATGCACGTGCTTTGTCTTTGGATTTTTTTATCACATCTTCTTCCAATGGGTGCATCGCACTTGTGATGCAGTCTAAATTCCGTTCGTCAACATCGGCAATATCAACACCGACAGGAGACTTGGCGAGTGCACAAACAACGCCTCCTGCAGCATGCGATAGGTTAAATTGCAATTCAGGAAAACCTTTGATAAACGGTTTTCCGTATGGACCGAATTCAAATTCTATCATTTCGTTGATACCATATTCTTCAATTAACGCGAAACGCAGCAGTACGTATGCGAGAACCGAAAGTTTTCTATCCTTGAAGTATCGGTATTTCTCAACCCGTTTTACACGTTGCTCGCTTAGCAACGGCCATAATCCCGCAAGGTCGCATTCTGTAACATCTTCGGTTTCTGTAAAAATGTAGAGCACTTACAAAACCTCGTCCCATTTTTCCATGAGCAATCGTTTGAGCAGATTCACGTTTGCGATAAACATTTGTTTTAGCGTTTTTGGAGCAAATGCGGGTTCTGCATAATCCCAATTTATGGACAGTTTTCCATCAAAATTGGTAACCTGATAATCCAATACGACTTGCGGGGTTTTGCTCAATGCATAAATTTGCCGCAGTCCTTTAGGCAACTCGCTGTTAGCTTTCGGACTATTTTCAAGTACACAAGTGATAACGATGGGCATTTGCGCACGCATGGGAGAAAGACCTTCCTTGAACTTGAGAATCTTTGTACCGTCATACGCATGGAATCGCACAAGCTGCCACATATCTTTTTGCACAGACTGCACACATTCCAAAAAATTTTTGCATTTTTTAGAAAGTGTAATGAATGCGATGTTGGTAAAATCACCGACAACGGAGTTGATGTCTTTATGGAGCGGCAAACGATTGAACAAGGTGGAATTGATTGTGAGAGAATCGCACTTGCTAAAACCGAGAAGCGCTTTGAGATAAGCGGTACTAATCGCAGCCGCTGGCGTTGTGCGGTATTCACGGCATTTTTGCTGGAATAACGCAAACTCATCAGCAGTCAATTCATCGGAAATTCGTGAAAACCGATGATTGTGAATTTCGCAAAGCGGTTTTGCATAGGGCAAATCGGGTTCACAAACGAGTTCGTTTGCTTTTGACTTCCAGAACGCTTCTGCCTGCGAATAATCCTGTTGCTTTTCGAACGTAATCAAGTCTTTGCAATAATCCTTGAATGTATAATCAATCCATTCCACATTTTCATTGCGGTAAACTTTAAACATTTGCGAAAGAGCAATCTTTGCGCTCCAAGCATCCATAATCATGCAGTCAAAATCAAAATGCAGAACATCTTTTGAGTTCGGCACACGGGAAACACGCATCGTAAAGAACGGCCATTGATTTAAGGGATAAATATGATGGTTCCATTCCTGGCGCTTTTCAAGACGTTCTTCAGTAGATTTTAATTCAACGACTTCAATAGAATATGCCGGTGCATTTTCTAGCACATATTGCGACCCTTTAGCAGAAATCACAAGGCGGAGAGCATCATCGTGGGCAATGACTTCGTTCCATGCGTTTTGCAAACGCACAATATCAAGAATCTCGTCAAATTCTATTTCCAAATAGTAATGTGTGTTGATTCCGCCAAGATCGTAAACGGGATCACGACCAACGAGGTACGATTTTTGAATGGGCGAAAGCGGAAAAGAATTTCGTTCTTCTTCCGCTTGCTTTTCGAAATAGGCAACAATAGCAGCTTTATTCGACTTTAAGCATTCCTTGTCTTTTTCAGAAAGCACGTGGTTCTCGGCTCGAAATTTGAGTTTACCCTCTTCGAGCCAAAGCATTACACCGCGCCGAGCGAAATTTTCGACAAGTTCCTTTGCCGTTAGAGAATTCATTAACGGTTCTCCTGCATTTTTTTCAAGGACAGTTTTTCAGCAAGTTCTTGCACGAACTCTTTAGAAGTAAATGCAGTGAAATGGTCGCCCTTAAGCTTTTCGTATTTGATTTCACCAATGCAGAGATCATCCCATTTTTGGAACAGCATCTTGTCGGCGTTCTTAAAGATGCTGTTGCGGTTATCCGCCTTGAAATAACGCAAATCTCCGAAGTACGGAGTCGGGTTGTAATTGAGCATGACATTGAAATTCTGCTCAAATGTTTTTTTGATTCGAGCAAATGCTTCGTCAGTCATGTTATTTCCAAAATCTCCAGAGGCTTCTTTAATCTTTGCAAATCGTTCGTTTTCGGGCAAGCCTTTGAATTTTCGAATGGCGTCCGCATTGGGCGATTGTTCAATAATTTTATCGAAATCATTTTCATCAACAACTTTTTTCTTCGTTTCTTCGATGTATTGAACAATCAAAGCAGTAAGATCTTCAAATTTAAAGCCGATTATTTCCGGATCAACGCCAATCAATGTAGCGAAGAAGAAATCCTTAATGTTTGTTTGCTTGATTTCGAATGGCAAGCGAGCACCTTCGATGATAGCAAAGTCTACAATTTCAACATTCGCATTTTCAAGACGCTCGGCGAGTTCCAGTGAAAGTTTTCCATTAAAACTGTAGCCAATAATCTGCACTTTCTTAACACCAGATTCTGCAATCTTGTCCGCAAATTCCTTAGCCAAGGTGCTAGCGACTTCCGTTTCGGCAATCTCAAAAAAGTGTTGCTGATTAGAAAGTTTAAACGTGAATATTTCGCCTTCGTCCTGTTTTTCCATGAGGGGGATTATTTCACGGAACATTTCATCGTTCCAAAGAACTGTTGGCAGAAGAATTCTTGCGCAATCGTCCTTGGGTTCGCCATATCGTTTAAGTTGAACGAGCTCTCCCGAGCCATCTGCAACATCTTCGGTTTCATTTTTCAAGAATCGTGCAACTTCAGTGACAGTCGGGAAATCAAGCATCTGCTTTAAAATGGCGTCAAACGTCTTGTCCGAGGCAAGTTCGTTACGGATGGTCGTTGCCATTTGCGCCATAAGCAAAGAATCGGCACCAAAGTCATAGAAGTTATCGTCTTTACCGATGGAATTGATATTCAGAGCCTTGATAGCAATTTCGATAAGCCGATTTTCAATAGACTGGTCCTTTCCCTGAGCGGCTTCAAACGCATCTGCATAATGTTTGAGTGCGCGTTTATCAACATTCCCATCAACGGTCAAAGGCAACTTATCAAGAATGTGGATTGAGGTATTCTTTTCGGGGCAAATATCGTTCAGAACTAATTTTACAGAAGATTCAGAAACCTCATCCTTATCGTACTTGAATTGTTTGACGTAAAGATACCCGCCCAGCATTTTTGCCTTGGCATCATCTTGCGGGAACGTCATTGCGTTTGCAAGACCGTCTTTTTGACGTAACAATTCAATCCAATCTTCTTTAGGCAAGAACATGTGCTTTTCTCTAATCTTGTCTATGGGCTTATCCATCATCAACGCTTGCGATACGGATATGGATGCTGTATCGGAACCTACTTCTTCGATAAAGAGATAGCCGCCTGGGACTAGAGTTTTCTTCATTTGTTCTAGCGTATAGTCTAGATCTATGGAGTTGGCCATCGCGCCGCCACATAGGATAATGTCGACACTGTTTTCGGGGATTCCTTGGCTTTCGAATTCTTCGTTAAAGTCCAATTGCGTGAAAACCATCGCCGGATCTTTATGTGTGTATTCTCCAGCCATGGGGAAGAACTGTGTAAACTTATCCGAAAAATTGTATATGAAAGGGAAACCTGATTCTTTAAGACCTGCGAACGCCTGTCTTGTGATTTGCCCTGTGCCAGCACCCAGTTCAAGAATTCTCCAAGTTTTCTTGAAATCCGCTGCCATAATTTGCTTCAAAAATTCTACGAGATGCTCGTTGATAATCTTGTAGCAGTTTTGAGCCTGTACAATATCAGACCAATTTTGCAACGCATTGTTTTCGGGATTATCGCTGTAGTTCTTGTAGACAAAATCATTTGGGTCAGCTTTGCCTGCTAAAACATCGCCAAAGTGGATTCCGTTTTCCTTGAGATAACGATTATATGGTTTCGAAGCGATATGGCTGTCGGCATTTTGAATGATTTCGTCCCATTTTCTTTCATTTTGTTCAAGTGTGATTTCTTGTAAAATCTTGAATTTGTTGCCGCAAGAAGCAATATTGTCATTTTCCAAAAGGACGTTTATCCATTCTTGAGCATGGAAACGGAATTTTTCTGGTATGGCTTTTTCGAGTTCATCCTTGGTGAAGTCCTTGCCGTAAACGAGAATATTGTTTTGCAGAAGTCCAAGAAGAATGGAGTCTGCTGCAGTTTTTTCAGTATTTTTGTAAGTATTGCTGATTTTTTCCCAATCAAACTTTTCGTGAGCTGCGGAAAGTTTTTCATCCACATGAGTGATATTTTTAGTGAAAACTTCTTCACATTCGTTGATTTTGTTTTTCTGCTTTTTGCGAGGTTCCATTGCGACAATAAGGTTATCCTTGTTGCTTCCCAAGAAAGCTGTCGCCTTTTCAATCGGCAGGCTATTCACAAGAGCTTCTTCGACTTGTGTAAGGTTCAGCACCCCTGTTTTAACCTTAGATTCATCAAAATACCTAAGGATATTTTTCCGGTCGATTTTCCCATTTGCAGAAAGCGGCAAAGCGTTGAATTCATGGATATATCCCGGGTGCATGTAACGCAACAGGTATTTATCGAGATGTTCCTTGAGTTTTTCATTATCAATAATCTGTTTATCGTTCTTGACTTGTTTGACAAAGAACAACACATGCAAAAGGTCAAGCGCACTATCATTGGCGGGGAATGAACTCAGATTGACATTCTTTTCGCCATGCGAAAGTTTTTCAATCCATTTATCTCTGGGCATTTTTAGCTGTTCAAAAATCTGCCTTTGTCGCTCTAGATCATCGGAAGGAACATCCATCAAAAGCGCCTGTGTGATAGTAATCCAAGCCGCAAGCTCATAGGATTCAAGAAACAAGAAGTGTCCACCGGGAACAAGGACATTTTCAATTTGTTCCAATGTCTTTGAAAAATCAATAACATTGTCCATGACATAACCGCCAAAGACAATATCAAATGAGTTCGACGACAAGCCTTGCTTATGAAAATCTTCATTCAAATCAAGTTGCTTAAAAACGAGTTCAGGATAATCCTTGAACATTTCTGCCGCCGTCGCGAAGAAATGTTTCAAGTAATCTGTGAAGTAATATTCAAACTTACGCCCCTTCAATACCGGTAAGAGATAGCGCGTTGCAGAACCGGTTCCTGCACCTACTTCCAAAATGCGGATAGTACGGTTTGGATTTTCATCCAAGATTTTTTTGAGATACTCTGCCAAGGTTTTGTACGATAGCGCCATGATTTTATTCTTGACATAGAGAGAATCGACGTAACGGTACTTATCCCCTTCTTCAGGGTACAAGAATTTTCCCGGATCTACTTTGCCCTGTACAATGTCGGCAAGGTGGTCGCCATTGAGTTTGACGTATTCAACAAAGTCCTTTGAAATGTATTCGTCGCACCAAACATCGTAAGCGTTCTTCCAAAGTTTCTCCTTCTCTATTTCGGTAGCTTCAATGCGAGAGATGTATGTTTCATCTTGCGGTTCGATGAGTTTTTCTGCAAGTAAATAGCCGATCCATTGCTTAACTAGCCAATGGTATTTCACAATAACAGGCTTTTTGATTTCATCAATGGTGTATACTTTATCCTTTTGGAAAACACCCATCTTTTGAAATTCGAGCAATATGGTGTAAGCACTTGCTTTTTCCTCGGCTTTGTAACCATCTTCGACTTGTTTCATGTCGATTTCGTCGATGCGATTTTGCATGAACTTTTCGACAGCTTTTTCGCGTTCAGCAAATTTTTGCTTTCCGGCATTAATTTCGCAAGCAGTTGCATTTTCGGCGACGATTGCGGAATAGATTTCACGCTTGTCATCGCTTACGACAGCGACGGCTTCCTTGATAGCAGGAAACTCTTTCAAGACATTTTCGATTTCGCCCAATTCAATACGATGTCCACGAATTTTCACCTGCGTATCTTCGCGGCCGAGGAATTCAATTTCACCACCGGGCAAATATCGGCCCATATCGCCTGTCAAGTAAACACGTTCGCCTGTTTTTGGGAGTGTTACAAACTGCGCTGCCGTGCGATCCACGTCCAAGTAGTAGCCAAGTGCAACGCCGTCACCTCCGAGTGCGATTTGCCCCGCAACCATTGTCGGACACGGCTGCAAATTATTGTCGAGAATATGCATGGTCTGATTTGCGAGCGGACGACCATAAGGCAAAATCTTAAGACCATCATTCGGATCATAGCGATGGTAATTGGACCAGATGGAGGCTTCCGTAGCACCTCCAAGACAAATGACATCAACGCCAGGAGCAGCCTTACGGATTCTTTCGGGCATGTCCAATGGAATCCAGTCGCCCGAGAGGAATACTTCGCGGAGCGGGAGTGGTTCTGCAGAGTTCTTGCTTTCGACAAAGTTCAGGAGCATCTTCATCAATGCGGGCACCGTATTCCATACGGTAATGTGATGCTTATGAATAAGCGATTCCCAAACTTCGGGATTCATGTAATCTTCAGCGGTTGGGTAAATAAGCGTACCGCCATAGCCAAGAACGCCAAAAAGATCGTACACAGAAAGGTCAAAGTTCAATTGAGAAAGTCCGAGAACAGCATCGTCTGCGGAAACACCAAAGCGGTCGTTCATGTCATCGATAGTGTTCATCGCACCTTTATGCGTAATCACGACGCCCTTGGGTTCGCCCGTACTTCCGCTGGTGTAAATGATATAGGCGATATCATCGGGAGTGCGCTTCGGAAATCTGGAACAATCAACGGCAAAATCGTTTGCTCCGAGCGAATCAATATTGATTGTCTTTATTTCGCCTTCGAGAAGCGGCTCATCGTTGGAGATGCCGATTGCGACTTTTGCGCCTGTTTGCTTGACAATCTTTTCTGCACGGCCTTTTGCCTTGGCGGCTGCAATTGGTACGTAAATGGCACCGGCATATAGAATGCCGAATACAGATACGACTTGCCACGCCGACTTTTCCATCAAGACAGGAACGCAATCTTGGGGCTTTACGCCGCAACTGATTAATTGATCCGCTAAAACTTTAGCACGAGCGTCAAGTTCTTTGAATGTGAATTTAATATGACCATCGTCAATGGCGATTTTTTTCGGAGTGCGCTTGACGCTTTCGATAAAGTCGTCTTGCAACATTCGCATGTTCCAATCTTTTTGTGTGTCGTTCGCGGACTTGCGTTCGGCTGCATCGCGGGCAGGGAGTGCGATGCTTGCGACGTTTTCCCAATCGACATCTTTGCTGGCTAACGAAATCAGTCGATTTTCAAAGGTCTCAAACATCGCATCCAGTACGCCACTTGGGAATACTCCTTCTCGATAATCCCAATTGACTTGCAAACCGAACGCACCGTCCATCACTTGGCAGTCGATAAAAGTCTGTGGCGTCTGGGAAATGCCTCCAACAAAATCTCCGCGCAACGGAGTTCCCGAATCAGCAAGACCAATCGCACTAGTGTAAACAATCGGCATTGAGAGCCCTGTTTTTTTGCGTTGTCTAGAGATTTCACGCATGACTTCAACGCCACTGAAAAGGCGGTTATCCAAATCTTCAAAAAGTTGTCCGTTTATTTTACGGGTTCGCGCCAAGAAATTTTCTTTTGCAGAGCAATCGACTTCAAGCAAACTGAGCGATGTAAAATCGCCAACGATGTCCATGACTTTTTCATGGACTGGGAGTCTATTCAAAACAGTCATGTTGATGCAAAAACGCTTATTGCGGCTCCACTTAGCAAGCACATCGGCGTAACACGAGAGAATCGGAACGGTCGGCGTGAGTCCATATTGCTTGGCACGAGCCTTCATGCGATTCCAGGCGTCCGCAGGGATTCTCAAGAACTTGCGTCCAAAAGCGTCCTTTGCTTCGGAAACGGAGAGTTTGGGCAATTCCGGTGCATCAGGGAGATTCTCGATGCGATCCATCCAATACTTCTTTTCTTTTTCGTACTGGGCGGTTGTCTTGAGTTTCTTTTCAGCAATCAAGTAATCGCGGAAGGAGAGTTCTTCTTCGCCCGTGACAGGAATTCCGTCAAAATAAGCGGCTTCAAATTCTGCAACGAGTTTCCAGATGCTTGTCCAGTCCGCAAGCAAGAATTCTATCGAAAAATGAAGAATGGCATTTTCATTGTTGTGGCTTACAGCAAGACCGAACATAGGCCATTTGCCAACGGTGTAAGCGCGATTGCCCATTTCTTTGCGAAACTTTTCAAATTCGGCAGCTTTTTCAGGATACTTCACCAAATCCCATTCCTGAATCTCCAATTCAGGGACATCCTTCATCACCTGCTGATAACCGCTTTCATTGATGATTGCGTGGAGCATGTCATATTTGCGGGTAATTGCGTTCCAAATCTCGCGAACCTTTTGCGTTTCAAGTTCGGCATAACAGATTTCAAGGTAAACATGGCATGCCACACCACCATATTCAAAAGTCTTGCTACGTCCGAGCAAATATGCAGATTGTACATCGGTAAGCGGGAACGGCTCAAAACGGTTGGTGCGGTCAATAATAATGGCGACATTGCTATCATCGCTCTTTTCGCTCAAATACTTTACCAACGCCTCTTTATTCGCCTTGAGTTCGGCAAGTATAGCGGGAGACATCGCTTCTTTGGATGCCTTGTACTTGATTTTCCCGTTTTCCGTCCACAAATGAATTCCGTTTGCTTCGAAACGGTTGACCAAATTTTGCATGTTCTTGTCTGTCATCTTAAACCTCTTCACTGTATTTGTGGATTTCTGCCGACGGGATATATTCGCTGTTGCCCTCGGGGTGAATCAATTTTGCAAATCCGAAAATGTTGGTAATTTCGGACCATTTCTGCGAACACAAAAGTTCACGTTGCGCCAATGGAGCAAGTTTTACCTTTGTGTCGATCATCTTTGAAAATTCAACAATATTGTCGGCAATCCCCTGCTTCCAGTCATCGAAAAGGACGTGCATAAAGTCTTTCGCCTTGTAATTTCCCAAAGTTTCCATCGTCAATTCTTTCAGATACGGCGGGATTTCATTTCTCTTTTCAGGATTATACAAGTATTTGGGAACGTACATACGCGGCTTCCAAAGTACAGGGCCGAAAGTATCTTCGAGAATCAACCGACCTGTTTCGTAAACGATGGCAAAATTGTGCAAAAGATGCGCATGATTATCGCGGTCATCCGTATTCACCTGGTTATTGTATTCAATGATGATTGGCGTGTCGCCGAGTTTTCCGGTGAGAATGTCGAATGGTCCAACACATTCCGTGATGTGTTCGACTTTCAAGTTGTAAATCGAAGGAAGGATGCGAGAGAGAATATCAACCGCAGGGAAAGAAACTTGTGGACCGAAGGCAGCCTTGATATAAAGCGGCTTTTCGTGTTTGTTCAATTCTTGAGCTACACGGATGAATCGAGCTACTTCGGGGAGTTTCGGGTAAAGATCGCACGTCTTGAAGTAGACTCCATTCTTTTTGGCAACACGGTATGTTTCAGTAAGATCACGCGGATGAATGGGTTGTTCCTGTAGAACGTGGATTTTCTTTTCCATGAACTTGCATGCGAGTTCTGTACCAATACCGCCCACCGTTCCAGAACTGATTACAACACAAGCAAAATCAATTTCTGGAATTTGTTCAAACTCAGTAAAAAGAGGAATGCCATAAGTCTCGGCACATTTTTTTGAGCGATCGCTTCCTTTGCCGTAAAGCCCGACTAATTCAAAATCATCTTTTAATAACTGTTGCAGAGCGTTGATATAGAACTGTCCGAAAGTGCTTCCGCAGACAACAACACGTTTCTTCATCTTTTTAAATTTCTCCCTCTATTTCGGTTGAAAGCATGTCCTTGAGTTCACATGAAAATTCAGGTTGATTTGCAATAAGCGATTCAATGATCGGGGTGAACAAATCGCTTTCTCCAAGCAAAATAGTTCCACAAGATTTCTTTTCTTTGATAAAACACAGCGTGGCCGCACCCGCAGAAACACCCGTCATCGGTGATGGACCGAGCCCATGAATAACGAGCTTGAATTTTGCCGGTGCGTTATCTTTAACACCTTCCATGACGCATAAATAAAAAGTGTTTTCTTTTATACCGAAGGTATCGAGTTTACTTGCCGTACAGAGTTTCTTTATTGTTTCATCAGGATTTTGTTTATACTGATGCCTTGCTGAATTCATAACCTCAATGGTACGTTGCCCGCTGACGCACATGTGGAACCGCGCCTCGTCTATATCCAGTTTGCGAGTAACCACTTCTGCCTCACCATCAAAAAATGGGAACATCTTGTTAATAGAAATGACACTCTTCAAGTCTTCTGAAAAATCATTTGACGATGGTACGAACGGAAGAATTTCGCCTTTTTTCCAATAGACCATTGTGCGGTTATTACTGTTTTGAAGGCTGTCGATAAAATCATTGGCAGCAGTGTACGAGAACGCGCCAAGTCCACCATAGTAAAATTCCAATGAATTTACATGGTCAAACTTTTTAGCAAGATACTGCGGAATGAGTCCAGAAAGCCCCGGAATGCAACCCGCACCATAAATTATCGACACTCCAGATTCTTTTCTTTTGAATCCTTCAATTCCAAGATGCAAAACGGGCGTTTTTTTTGCTTCGGCAATTTCGTCCATCAGTGTTGTTTGCGCTTCCGAAAGTTTTGCGCAATCGAGGATAATTTCGCAACCATCCATAAAATGTTCAACACTTTCTTTGCTAGAAACATCAACTTTCGTCCATTCAGCATCACTCCATTCCGTGCGCAATTCGCTAGGGACCTTTTCGATGTTACGTCCGCCTATGCGAAGGCGGTAATCAGAGTTATTTCTGATAAAACGTGTGGCCCATATGCCTACAGCGCCATAAGCGCCAAGAATTCCAATCATATTTCTCCCTCTTCGATATCGCCCAAATCATTGATTCGTTCTTCAAAAATCTTGGCGAGATTGTTCAGTTCTGCATTTTCAAAAATTTCACGCAGCGATATTTCGACTCCGTATTGTGTGTGTATTTTCTCTAGGAACCTCGTTGCCAATAGGCTATCGCCACCAATTTCAAAGAAATTGGCATGCCGATCTATTTTCTCTAGTGAAAGCAAGGATTTCCAGATTTCAACGAGATCCGCTTCGCGTCCTTCGTAATCTTCGTTGACTTCTGAATCAGCCATATTTTTTTTCAAGTACTCAGCAATTGCCTTGCGATCAACCTTGGCATTTGCAGTCAGCGGAAATTTTACGAAGACTTCCGTTCTTGATGGTATCATATACGGAACAAGATTCGCTTTCAGATAGTCTTCAAATTCTTTTCCTAGGATATCTTTGGCGTCAGTCGCTTTTTGTGCGACGATTGTCTGTACAAAGTGTGCATTATTTTCAAGAGAAATTGTCTCAAACGGCAATTCTCTAAAAACAACTTCCCATTCTTCATCCGACAAAAGCGGAGTAAAACGGCGTAAACGTGTGTATTTTGTAAAGCCGTTTTCCAGAACTGCTGAACTTATGATGGCGACTGGATCAAAATTTTCAAAATCCATCGCCATGAACATACCGCCCTTTTTTAGAATCATGTAGGCAAATGCAAGAGCATTAGCTGGATTGTTGTATGTATGCAAAAACCCTGCATCAATCACAAGATCGAACGTATCTAAATCTTGAACGTTAGCCGTCAAGTCAAGTTGCCTGAATTTTAAGCAGTCCTTCCATGCTTGTAAAGAATCTCGTGCAGCATTAAGCATTCCAGCAGATTCATCAAATAATGTAATTTCGATTCCATCCTTTTTGTAAGACATCAAAAATTCATTTACACTTAGGCCTGAACGGGCATTCAAAAATGCGATTTTCTTTGCATCTATGGCTGCTGCGGATGAAGCGGCCTTACTGATGAACGTCTTAAACGGAAGGCTTTCAGCGAGTAATTTTTCAGGAGTAAAATAAATGTTCCCTAAAAGGTCTGTTTCAGGCTGTTTTCCGACAAGCACATTCTGCAACAATTCAATATTTTCATCACTGTTCAATTTCCTTGAAAAATCAGATGTTATCGGCGGACAAATTTGTTCAAACCCATTTTTAAAAAGCCAATTGTCCCACAAGGCAAATGCATTTTTAGATTTTTCCGGAATAGTCTTGATATTCGAACGAATCGTATGGATTAAAGCGGCAACTGCATTGGTACGATCTTGTAAAGCATCGTCCATGTAATTATCTGTATAATTGTAATTGTATTTTACTTTTTTTTCTTGGTTAAGTGCAGGAATTACAGCTGCGATAATTTCTTTTTTTGTTCCATTTTCGGCAACCACCGCAGCAGCATTTACAATGTCTGTTTTTTTCTTGATGACATTTTCAATTTCACCAAGTTCAATGCGATAGCCGCCAAGCTTAATTTGCGTGTCCATACGGCCTAAAAATTCAGAATTGCCATCGAGCATTATTCGAACTTTATCGCCAGTCCTATACCAACGTTCACCATTTTCAACCGGGAAGCGTTCTTGAGTGAGTTCTAGCTGGTTTAGGTATCCCTCAGCAACACCAACGCCACCAATCCAAAGTTCACCGGCTTCACCAACAGGGCACTCCTTACCATTTTCATCCATCACTTTGATTTTTTGGTTCAAAAGCGCCTTGCCATAAGGAATCGATTTCCACTCCGGACGTAGTTCATTGACTTCGTACCAGACAGACCAAATAGAGACTTCCGTGGCTCCACCCAATGAAATAAAGCGGGAATTGGGCCACATTTTCTTCGCAGTTCCAAATAACGGGAGTGGTATCCAATCGCCCGATAACATCACCGTCTTCAGCGGAATTGAATTGGCCTTGTCGCCTGCGACGATGGTGAACATCTCAAATAGAGCAGGAACCGAATTCCATAAAGTTACGTTCTGTTCAATTGCAATTTGCTTCCATACGTTAGCTTCTTTTTTCGTGTCTTCAGAAAGGACAACAAGTTTTCCACCGGCACTTAGAATTCCAAAAATGTCGTAGACAGAAAGGTCAAAGTCAAGTTGTGAAAGGGCAATGGCCGTATCGCCTGGACCAACATTAAATCGTGCGTTGATATCTTGAATGGTATTGTTTGCCGCATGGTGAGTTATCATGACGCCTTTCGGCACGCCGGTTGTA
>Ga0310690_10001748_pt1 | contig 37672 bp, 30 predicted proteins | sample AusTroGonzalo_MG_2_FD_207661 | JGI IMG/M metagenome (GOLD analysis project Ga0310690, IMG submission 207661) | Bovine rumen microbial communities from tropical cattle in Woodstock, Queensland, Australia - Gonzalo_04 (v2) (version 2) | ecosystem: Host-associated > Mammals > Digestive system >...
ATGGTCTGATGTGTCGCCGGAATCAATGTTTCCGCCTTCAGGTGTAAATTTAAGATTGTTGTCGCACGCAACGAACATGAAAAATGCTGCAAAAATAACAAAAAGCATGGATAATTTTTTCATTTTTCCTCCTTATTTACTGAACCGGGTCGCAAGCTGTAATACCAGTTATTTAGGTGAGCAGGCTACAACAGGCTGTGAGAATGCGCCGGTGATATCGCCGTATTCCGGAACATTCTTCGGGCTGTAGAATGTTACGTTACCGGTAAAAGCAAGTGCGCTGCCTGCGCCGCCGACAGTTACGTTCTTCAGAGTGCTGATGCTTATATCACCCATTGCGATAGCGTGCATACATTCATGGCCGTTTTCTTCGTCATATACAAACATCTGACCGAGATCTGCATCAGTGATACCAACCGTGGCAGAACCGATTGCGAGGTCGCTAGCTTTGAATACAAGCTGAACTGCAAGAGTTCCATGATTGTTATCAGAGTAGTAAGGCATCTGGACAACTCCTACCATTCCATTCATAGACATTGCGTAGGAAACATTTGCATAAGCATCAGCCGGTGCAAGGCTGAACGAACCGGTGTTACCGATCGAGCCGTCTGCAAAAGGAGACATAATGAAACCGTCCTGAGACTGGTCGTTCTGGTCAACATAGATGTACTGGGTCGAGAAGTTGAGCGTTGCACTTCCGTACGGTGAATTGTAGGAAGTGTCAGACTGATGGCTGTCGTCGATAAGACCGCATGCTTCGGTTTCAGCTTTGCAATTTGCTACAACACAATTTTTAAAACCCTCGTTTGTCTGCTCATTTGCACAGTTGTTTGACCAGCAGGTGTACATTGCCATGAACACCTCCTGACCTGCAGGATCACCGTTGTCAAAGCATGCTTGAGCACAGGTGCTGTCTTGGCACTGTGAGAAGCACTGATAAATGTCGTTACAGGCTTCCTTCGCGTTTTCAGTCGGTGTGGTGCCTGTGTCTGTGTCGGAATCGTCGTCCGGAATCGTGTCGGAATCATCTTCCGTAGCAGTATCTGTGTCATCATCCGACTGGGAATCGCCGCTGTCCGGCTGTTCAGTTGTTGGGTCAGAAGTGTCAGAAGTATCCGATGTGTCGGAATGGTCTGATGTGTCGCCGGAATCAATGTTTCCGCCTTCAGGTGTAAATTTAAGATTGTTGTCGCACGCAACGAACATGAAAAATGCTGCAAAAATAACAAAAAGCATGGATAATTTTTTCATTTTTTCCTCCTTCTGAAAAAACAGCAAAATTTAACGGCAGATTTTAAAGATTTTTAAGGAAAAGACAAGAAATACGTGCCTTGTTTTTTTCGGGCGCTCACTGATTTAATTTTTTTGTAAAAATAGGGTTCCTGAGTAAAATATAGCGCTTTTTGTGGAGGTGTACTATGAAAAAAAGCTGTTTTTTTGTTTTTCTGGCGTTTTTATTCATTGTTTCCTGTTCTAACGGTGACGAGCCGCTGATTCCGTGTTTAACTGTATCAGACTGTCCTGACAGCTCATATTCCTGTTTTGACGGCTTTTGCGTCCATGCCGGTGCTGTAATCGATCCTTCGGCTCCGGACAGCGACACGACTTCCGACGACACGCTTCCCGAGGGCGATAAAAATGACGGAGACAGCTCTTCGGAAAACGGAGAGAGCAATAATGACGATGATTCCACCCTGCCGGATTCCGGAAAACCTGACAATGACGGAAATTCTGAATCTCAATCCGACAAGGACAGTGCGGAAACTTCCGATTCTGATGGTAAGGAAGGCAATGACAGCGATCCTTCGTTGACCGACAACGAAAACTCTGATGATACCGATACTGCTGAAAACGGCGAAAGTGATTCTTCACCTGATGACGAAAACACAAACGATGGCGATACTGATGAAAACGGCGGCGAGAGCAGTGAAAACCACGGCGATCCTGCCACGACTTGCGGGCAGGATTCCGATTGCGCCGGCAATCTGAACAGAACGCGCTGCAACGGCGGAACCTGTGTTATCTGCCTTTCAAATGATGACTGCGACACGGCACTCGGGCAGAACTGCGACCTGACGACTCACGAATGTGTTTCGAACGCTACATGCGCTGCGGCGATAGCGAAACTTCCTCACGGCGGAAAATTCGACTGGGAGGACGGAACAAGTCAGGGATTTTCGGATAGTGCGGCATATACATATCCTTACTGGGATGTTGTTCCTGCGGCTTCGCTCCCGGCCGAAGTCGAACCTGTTCTGACGCACGGCGGAAACTACAGTTTCGGAAAGTACACAAATGTCACTTCTGAAAAATATAAATCGAATACGGATCAGGTCTCGGCTCTTTCTTCAACTGATTTAACGCAGTGCAGCGAGTGCAAGGTAAAAGCAAAATTTTACGTAAGAGGAAAGAGTTGGACAACATCTTGTTCCAACGATACCAAAGACTACCTGAATCCGACATGCAAGGGAAGCGGCAGCAGTTCATGGGTTGAAGATGGTGTAAATAGTTTTATAACCAAAATATGCTCTTATTCCGAAGCGAAATGGACTGAAATGGAGTGGACGGTTCCTGAATCATGCAAAACTGAAGATTTCGTTTTCGGTTTGAGGTTCAGAAGCGACATTATGGTTGAAGGTCCCGGTCTTTTTGTCGACAATCTTACGATTGCACCTGCTGCGACGGAATTTTTTCCGAACGGCGCGTTTGAATCGGCAACGAACGGCTATATCAAAGGGTGGGCATGCGACCTTGATTCCAAAAACAAAAATGTTCTGGTTAAGGTTGAATACTACAAAAACAATGACGAATCGGTCGTTTCGGCAGAACGCTGGGTTTATGCTAAACTTTTAAGACCCGACGATCCGGTGCTTCAGATTCAGTGTGACGAGACTTACAACCACGGTTTTGAGGTTCCGTTCGACAGCACTCTGATGACGGTTCTTGGTGCAGGAACCCACAGCGCGGCGGTTTTTGCGGTCGATATTCCTTCCGCTGATACGCACTGCGCCGGAACTTATACCAAATTGGGTGAAACGAAAGAGTTCGAAATAGGCGGCCTTGACCCGAAAAAACAATAATTTAGAGGAGTTAAAAATGTGTGACTGCATTTTCTGCAAAATTGTAAAAGGCGACATTCCAACGCCTCGTCTTTACGAAGACGAGAATTTCATCGTTATCCGCGACATCAACCCGCTTTGCAAAGTTCACGATCTCATCATCACGAAAAAGCACATCAAGTCGGTGAACGAGATCGAAAAAGAGGACGAGAAGATTTTCGCGTCGCTTTTCACTGTCGCTAAAAAGATCGCGGCTATGGAAAACATGGCTGAAAGCGGCTACCGCGTAGTCGTAAACTCAGGTAAAGATTCAGGTCAGGCTGTTCCTCACTTCCACGCTCACGTTCTGGGCGGCGAAGACCTCAAAGGCAAACTTCAGGGAATGTAATCCTGAAAAATGAATGTTTTTCTGATCGGGCAGGGGAATGTAGGAACTGCTCTCTCAAATTTTCTGCAAGCACGCGGAATTACTTATGAAATCGTTATGAAAGTGCCGGAAAACAAGGACGGAATCTTGTTTTTGGCAGTCTCCGATTCTGCCGTAAAGCCGCTTCTTGAAGAAACTTTGGAGAAAAATCCGGAAATTTTTGCAGTTCATTTTTCGGCGGCGACCCATTTTGAAGACAAGCGCGTTTTTCTGCTTCATCCTTATTCTTCAATCAATAAAAAGAGTGAATTAAATCAAATACTTTTTACGCTTTGGGGTGAAAAAAATACTGTTTTTGAAGAGATGCTTCATGAAACGGGGATTGATTTTGTCTTCTGCGGTAAAAACCCCGGTCCGCTTTATCACGCTTCGGCTGTAATGAGCGGAAATTTCACGCAGTTTTTTGCTTTGCATGCGTTAAAAATTCTCCAGTCTTCCGGTTTTTCAAAAGAAGTTTCGGAAAAACTTGTCCGCCAGCTTGTAAACTCTTCTCTCGACAACATTTTCCGTGACGGGATCAAAGGGATCTCCGGACCTGCGGCAAGAGGCGAAACTAAAGTTTTACTTAATGAAATCAATGCATTGAGTGGAAAGGACAAAGAACTTGCCGGACTTTTTAAAGCTGTAAACGAAGGAATAGCTGACCTTGTTTCAGATGACTCAAAAAAACGATAAAACTTGATTCTAAATGTTTTATCGCTATAATATTCCGCTTTTAGTTTTTTAGGAGGTTAAAAATGTCATTTCCCATTACAAAAGGCGGTTACGAAAAAATAGTTGAAGAGGTCAGGCACCTCAAAAAAGTCGAAAGACCGGCTATTATCGCGAAAATAGCAGAAGCCAGAAGTCACGGCGATCTCAGTGAAAATGCCGAATACCATGCGGCACGCGAAAAACAGAGCTTTATCGAAGGAAGAATCGAATATCTTGACGGCGTCATTGCAGATGCGGAAGTCATTGATGTCGCGAAACTGAGCGGCGACAAAGTTCTTTTCGGTGCTACTGTAAAACTTCTTGACAACGATACCGACGAAGAAGTTTCCTACACACTTGTCGGCGAAGTCGAAAGCGATCCGGAACACGGCAAAATTTCGATTGCAAGCCCGAAAGGTCATGCTCTGATCGGCAAAATGCTCGGCGACGACGTTACCGTTCAGACTCCTGCCGGTGCGAGAGAATACGAGATCCTCGAAGTCAAGTATGTTTAATCCTTCGGAAAATTCCGATATATCCAAATTATTTTCTTTTCTGAGTCAGCCGCTTGAATCGGCGGTTGATCTTTCAAAAACTCAGTTAAAAAAAATCGTTGCCGCTCTTGGCGGAAAAGTTTTCGATTTTCTGATCGGAAATCTGCCTGAAAGTTACGAAACGCGCTTCCTTGTCACTAAATTTTCGGACTTTGAGCGCGGTCAGATGGCAACTTTTAAAGCGAGAGTGATGTCGGTAAAACGCGGCTTCGGCAAGATCCCGTCTTATCTGAAAGTTGATTTGTCGGGTTCTATCGTGACGCTCACTTTTTTCGGAAAACTCGGAATGATCTACTGCAATCTTTATCACGAAGGTGATGAAGTTCTCGTTTCAGGTGAAGTGAGCCCGAAATCCTACGCGATAAACCTTGTAAATCCCGAAATTTTCAAGTTCGATGAAGGTTGGAAAACTCTTCTCAGCGGATATATTCCGGTTTACAAAAATATCGTCGGCGTTTCGCATCTTTTCATGCTTCGGACGGCGAAAATGCTCGTGAATCTGCTCTCTACTCACCGCGGAGAATGGCTTCCCGAAAGCCTGAAAAAGGAATTTAAGTTTCCCGATTTCGTCGAATCGCTGATGAACCTTCATTTTCCGCATCTGAGCGCGGATATCAATGACTTGAACGACTTCAAAACGCGCTGGCACAAGCGGATCGCATTCGACCAGCTTTTCTTTTTCCAGTTCGGATCTCAGTTTTCGGCAATCGGTATGCGTACCGACAAAAACCGCCGCATTAAAACTGAATCTGATTTAAGTGTAAGTGTCGAGAAAAACATGGTTTTCGAGCTGACTAAAGCACAAAAAAGAGTTCTTGGCGAGATCAGAAGCGACCTTTCTTCGATTTATCCGATGAACCGCCTCCTGCAGGGCGATGTCGGCAGCGGAAAAACGGCGGTTATGGTGCTTGCAAGCCTTGATGTGATCGCTAGCGGATACAAAAGCGTTATTATGGCTCCGACTGAAATTTTAGCGGCGCAGCATTACAAAACGATTTCGCAGATGGTTCCGGAAAACATAAAAATCGAGCTTTTTTTAGGCGGAGTTACGGGCAAAAAAAAGAAAGCCGAGCGGCTTGAAAACGCGAAGAAAGCCGATTTTCTGATCGGTACCCACGCTCTTTTCGAGAATATGGAATTCATGGGGGATATCGGGCTCATCATAATCGACGAGCAGCACCGTTTCGGCGTTTCACAGAGGATGAAACTCCAGTCGAAATCGACTCATCCCGATGTTCTTGTCGTCAGTGCGACTCCGATACCGAGGACTCTGGCTCTAACGGTTTACGGCTCGACCGAAATCAGCGTAATTGACGAGATGCCTCCCGGAAGGATTCCAGTCACAACAAGGCTCGTTAAGGCGGAAAACCGTTTCAAAGTATTTGATTTTGTTACTGAAATAATAAAAAATCAGAATAAAAAAGGTTATTGGGTCTGCCCGCTTGTCGAAGAGAGCGAAAGTGAAGAGCTGAAATCAGAAATGAAGCACGTCGAAGGTGTTTACGAGGAGTTTTCGCAAGTTCTGGGCGACAAAGCGGCGCTTCTTCACGGCAGGATGAAAGGCGAGGAAAAGCGCGTAATCATAGAGAGGCTCAAAAACGGGGAGATAAATCTTCTTGTTTCGACAATCGTTGTCGAAGTTGGCGTTGATGTTCCGGATGCTGTTTTCATGGTTATCGAAAACGCCGAAAGATTCGGGCTTGCCCAGCTTCACCAGCTCCGTGGCAGGGTAGGCAGAGGAAAAGATAAATCTTTCTGCGCACTTATCGCAGGAAGTGACATCAGCGAAAAGGCTTTCAACCGGCTTGATTTTCTCTCAAAAACTGAAAACGGCTTCAAAATCGCCGAATACGACCTCAAGACACGCGGTCCCGGCGCTTTGACCGGTCTTGAGCAGAGCGGCTTTAAAAACGATTCGTTCTTTCTTCTTGCCGTCAGATATGGAGAACTTGTCGAACAGGCAAGAATTTTCACGAAAAATATCCTTGCATCGTGCGACGATGAATATATAAAATTCTGCAACAGAGTTTTCGAGCTCTTTTTTGCGGAACGCTTCAACAGATTTCGAGCGAGTTAGGAGGAAATCATGCGAATTTGTCCGGTTTGTGACACAGAAATGGCGGTTCTTGAACTTCACGGAATAGAAATCGACTACTGTTTTTCGTGCGGCGGTATCTGGCTCGATGCCGGAGAACTGGAATATCTCATGGGCGATTCCGAAAAATCAGCAGAAATTCTCAAATCTTTTCAAGATGTTACAAATTCAAGTAAAGAGAAGAAACGCCCTTGCCCCATCTGCGGAAAAGCGATGAAAAAGGTTAGCGTTCCAACATCGGAAAGCGAAATAATCATCGACACATGCCCGAAAGAACACGGGATCTGGTTCGACAAAGACGAACTTTACAGAATAATTGACACGCTCGGCGAATCGAAAAACATGAAAGTCGCAGAGTTTTTGAAGGATATGTTTGCGGGCAGGGAGTAATAATGAGTTACAGACCACCGTTTGAAATTACGGCTAAAGCGATAAATCTTATTTCGGAGATTTCGGCACAGCTTGAGCGCTTTTCCATAGCGATGGAGCAGAGCGACAGCGTGCAGCTCCGCAAAATCAACCGCATGAAAACTATTCACGGCACTTTGGCGATAGAAGGGAACTCGCTTTCCGAAGAGCAGGTAACAGCTTTAATTGAAGGAAAACATGTAATTGCGCCGCTGCGTGAAGTTCAGGAAGTACGCAATGCAATTCTGGCTTACGAGCAGTTTATGAAATTTTATCCTTACAGCACTGAGGATCTGCTTAAGGCACACGGTATTTTTGCTCTCGGGCTTGTTGATAATCCGGGGCATTTCAGAAAAGGCGGAGTCTGCGTCATGGGCAGAGAAGGAATCAGCCATGTTGCTCCTCCGGCCCACCGCGTTCCTTTTCTGATTTCCGACCTGTTAGACTGGGTGAAAAAATCAGAAGATCATATTCTGATAAAAAGCAGTGTTTTTCACTACGAGTTTGAGTTTATTCATCCTTTTCCGGACGGTAACGGCAGGATGGGACGTTTCTGGCAGTCTCGGCTTCTTGCAGAGTGGAATCCGGTATTTGAGTATCTTCCGATCGAGAATATGATACGCGAAAATCAGGCTGATTATTACAAGGCGATAGAACGCAGTACTGATGAAAATGATTCAGGAATTTTTGCAGAATTTATGTTGCAGACAATTCTTGACGCAATAAAAAAGCACAAGAAAAAGGTTAAAGCAGATGGCACTGTAAATGAGCCGATAAATGAGCCGATAAATGAGCCGATAAAATTAGTTCTGGATGTTATTCGAAAAAATCCTTATCTTTCAAAAGAAATGATTGCGGCTGAAATCGGAAAATCCAGGGCGACAGTAACAAGAGCGCTCTCAAAACTGCAAAACGACGGAATAATCAAGCGTATCGGTTCAAACAAAAACGGTCACTGGGAAATAGTGGAGCAAAAATGAAAATAACGAACATATTTTTAAGGAATTTCCTGATCATAAAGAAGTCGAATATCGAGCTTTCTTCGGGACTTACGACAGTTACGGGCGAGACTGGAAGCGGAAAAAGCCTTTTTGTTTCGGCTATGAAGGCTCTGCGAGGCGAGAGGATAACCAGATCGCTGCTCGGAAAGTGGGGAAAGAGCGGTGAAATATGCGCCGAGATCACTCTGGAAGCGGGTGATGACGAAATCAGGAATCTTCTCGCCGCTAACGATATCGAGCCCGAAAACGACAAAATTCTGGCTCGGCGCGTCTTTGGGGAGAAAAACAGCGTCTATCTGAACGATGTTCCTGTAAGTTCCGCCTTTATCGCGTCGCTGCTGGGCGAAATGATCGAGATCGGAAGCCAGTTCGAGAACAGGGAACTTTTCAAAAAAGATTACCGTATGAAGATCATCGACCTTAAGGCCGACACAAATCCGATCCTGGCTGATTATAAGGAATTATATCATAAAATTCAGGTACTTAGAAGAACGATAGACGAGTTGAAATCAAAGGACGATATCGGAAAAAGGGATTATCTGGAATATCAGATAAACGAGATCGAGAAGCTTGAAACCTATGAAAACGAGGAGTCCGAACTTCTTTCCAAGGTGAAATTCATCGAAAACCGCGCCAAAATCGTGAAATACAGCTCCGATTTCATGAGTTCGCTTTCAAGTGCGCTCGATTTTCTGAACAGCGCCGATTCCGCCGCTTCGGATCTTGCCGAACTTGATGAGATTGGCGATATCCCGGGCAGGATTTCAGCGGCCGCAATAGAACTGGACGACATCGCGAAAACTTCTTCGGCACTTTTTTCAAAATACGATGAACCTCTTGATAATATTGATGAAATCCAGTCAAGATTCGACAAAATATCATCGCTTTTCATAAAGCACGGGGTTTCGACTTCGGCCGCTTTGCTGCAAAAACTCGATTCTCTCAACGAAGAGCTTTTCGAAATGAACAAGATCCCGCATAAAATCGCGGAATCGGAGAAGGAACTCGCAACTTTGATCAAAAAAGCGTCGGCTCTGGCTGAAAAACTGCACGAAAAACGCATGAAGGCAGTAAAACCGCTTGAGGAAAGCATATTGAAATACCTCCTCAAATTCGGAATGAAAGGAGTCAGGTTCTCGATTTTACTGAATAAACTTGATGAACTCGGCGAGAACGGTTTCGACGAAGCTCAGTTTGAGATAAACACGATCGGGACCGAAAAAATGGCCGATATAACTTCGCTTTCTGGCGGCGAACTTTCGCGTCTTCTGCTATCGGTCAAACTGATCGACGACGAGGAAGGGAAGGTCATCCTTTTTGACGAGATCGATAGTTCCATAGGCGGCGAAACTGCACGCAGCGCGGCACTCGAAATGAAGAAAAACTCAACTAAAAACCAGATAATAGTGATCACTCACTTCCCGCAGACGGCATCCCTTGCCGACAGACATGTCATTGTCAGAAAAAGTGTGGGCGAAGGGGATGTCGAAACAGAAATTTCAATTCTCGACAAGGCAGGACGCATCAAAGAACTTGCCCGCATGATGGGAAACAGCGAATCGGCAGATTTCCTGGCTGCTGCTGAAAAAATGGTCTCTGAAAACAGTTAAGTTTTATTTTTTCTGGTTTTTATTTCTCATTGAGTCGAAATATTCGTCGATCCACTGATTGCATTTCACGAAATCGCCGTTATTAAGGGCTTCTTTTATCTCGGCAGTGGCATATTTCTCGATAAGGGCACGCTGTTTGTCTGAAAGTTTGTTGTAGTCCTTTTTTATCTGAGTGGAGTTGGGATTGTTGAAAACATAGTTGTTGCGCCTTATTTTCTCGAATACTTTTTTCAGGAAAACTTCAGTTTCAGATATGATCTCAGCCTCGCTTTTCAAAGCTTTTTTCTTAATAAATCCCGATAGTTCCTGTTCAAGATTGGCTGAAAAGTCCGGTATTGCAAGCTCTTCCGGCAGGATGTCGTAAAGCTGTATTCCGAGTTCTGTCGGAACGTAGCTTCCGTCGTTGTTTTTCACGATGTAGCCGCGTTTCATGAGAAGCGGAGGAAATGACGCCCTTGTCGCCGCCGTGCCGATCCCGTCAGCCTCTTTCAGCGCTTTTTTGAGCTGAGGATCCTTGATCTGGAGGTGCGCTTTTTCCATGAGTGTGAGAAGGGAGGCGTCCTTGAAAAGTTTCGGCGGTTTCGTCATGTCCTCTTTCATTTCAATAGAGCCTTCAACTGAGTCATTTTTCTTGTAACTGACTGAAATTATTTTATCTTCTTCATCAGGAACAGATTTGTTTTCACTATTTGAAAGTTCAGCATCGTCGCTTGCTTTCTTTTTATCGGATTTTATGAATTCAAGGTAACCGAGGTCGGTGTAGTTCTTGAATTTGGCAAGAAAAAGGTAATCGTCGATCTTTCCGTGAAATTCCGTCGTGTCGCCTTTAGCCGGATTGAGAAGAGTCGCGCAGAAACGCTTTACGATGAGGTCAAAAATCAGTTTTTCTCCGCCGGAAAGGGCAGGGACGGTGTTTTTGTCGTATGAAAGAACCGGAATTATCGCATAGTGGCCTTCAAGTTTTCCGATATATTTTGAATTAAGTTCAAGGTTAGGATTCTGCGCTTTCACCGCCATTACAAGCGGTTTGTATTCATCGAAACGGTAAACCAGATTCATCGCGTGGCGCAACTCCTTGGCCTCCTGCTCGCTTAAAACCGAACAATCGGTTCTCGGATAGCTTATCAAATCGTATTTTTCGTAAAGATTCTGGGCATGTTTGAGTGTGTCGTCAGGCGAAATCCCGTAACGCGTCGCGGCGTCTTTCTGCAAAGCCTTGAGGTCATACAGGCTCGGAGCGTATTCAACGAATCTTTTCTTCTTAACGCTTGTAATTGTTAAGTTTTTGCCTTTTAGGGCGGCTTCGATCCTGTCGGCTTCCTCTAAATCCGTTGTCTTGAAAATGCGGTCGTCCTCGTCAACCATCTGAAAGGCGACTCCTTCTTTTGAAATAAATGTGAAAGTTCTGAAAGGTTCAGGCTTGAAGTCGCGGTTTTCAAAGAATCTTTTAATAATTTCAGCGAGTAACCATGTCTGTACGCGGCCGATGCTGACCGGTTTTCCCGGAGTTCCGTATTTCACGCTGTAAAGGATCGTGAGCTGGATTCCGATGAGCCAGTCGACGATTTCCCGTGTCCGCGCCGCTTTGTAGTAACCTTCGTATTCGGTATAGCTTTTTCTTGCCTCGAACGCCTTTTTGATTTCTGGAGCTGTTTCGCTGTGAAGCCAGATTCTCGTGATTTTGTCAGTCGAAACTACCCCGTTTTCGGTCGCAAGTTCAAGAATGTTGCGGTGAATGAGTTCTCCTTCGCGGTCAGGGTCGGCCCCCAAAATGATTTCAGTCGCGTTTTTGAGGGCTCTTTCGATTTCGCCGAAAACCTGTTTGTTCGTGACTATATGCTTGAAATTATTAGGAATGAACGGCAAAAACTGAAGAAGGTCCCGCCAGAAAGGCTTTTTCCCGTTCTGGAAGTGATCCTGAAGATAAAACTCAAGGTCACGGAGCGATTCGATGTGACCGACGCTTGAAACGACCTTGACTTCGCTCCCCAATGCCGCCTCCATTTTGCGTTTCATGGAGGGTTTTTCGACGATCATTACTCTCATTCGTTATCTTTTTTCCAAATAATTTCCAAGTTTTTGTCAAGCTCGTGCATTGCAGAGTAGGGGTTTGTCCTTCCGTCGATGATCCCCTGAGTCCAGTCTTCGATTATTCCTTTTGAATTGAGAAGATTCATAATTTCATAACCGATTCTGTCCATCGCTTTATGCTTGAACTGATTGATTATTTTCTCTTTTTTGACATCTGTTCCGCTCTCTTTGAGCCATGAGTTTCTGTCGGCAATCGAATCCATAAGTCTGCCGATTCCCTGATTTTCGGTGGCAATTGTTTCGACTACCGGCGGAACCCACAGAAAACGGTGCTTGTTGAGGTTGATTATCATGTTTATTTCGGCAAGAAGTTTCTCTTTGCCGTCTTTGTCGGCTTTGTTTACTACGAAGATGTCAGCAATTTCCATGATTCCCGCCTTTAAAGCCTGAATGTCGTCGCCGAGTCCGGGAACAAGTACCAGAAGAACTGTGTCAGCGATGCTCATGACATCGATTTCGCTTTGTCCGACGCCGACCGTTTCAACGATAAGAACGTCAAATCCGACACTTTTCATCAGATTGAGGACATCGATCGTTGCCGGAGCGAGACCGCCCAGACTTCCGCGGCTTCCCATCGAGCGGATGAAGACTCCCGGGTCTGAAGCGTGATCTGACATTCTTATTCTGTCACCTAGGATCGCACCGCCTGAAAAAGGGGAGCTCGGATCAACTGCGACTACGCCGACAGTTTTACCTAAGTTTCTGTATTCTTTGATGATTCTGTCTGTGAGCGAACTTTTCCCGGCTCCTGGAGGGCCCGTGATTCCGATAGTTAAAGTTTCCGAATTTTCTTTGTAAAGTGACATCAGATCGTCTTCAAAACCGGCTCTGTTATTTTCTATTTTCGAGATGAGTTTTGCCAAAGATCTGAAATCCATGATGAGATCACTGCTCATTTTGTCCTCTTTTTATATTTAAAAGTTCGATTTCTGCTGCTGTTTCGGCAGTCTTTTCGTTAAGACCGAATCTGTCAATAAGTTCCTGTTTTTTTTGAGCTATTTCTTCTTTAGATATTTCAGGGACTTTCTTAGCTGCTTTTGTTTTTTCTCCTTTTGCCTTTTTGAAAAACTCAGGTTTTATTTCAAATTTCAATTTTGAAACGCTTTCGTTTTGTAAGCAAAAGTTTGTCTTTTTTATGATTAAAGGGGCAAATTTTGAGGCGATGGAAAGCACCATGTTGTTCGGGACGGCAATTTCAAGTGTCTTAAGTTTCAGCTCGAGAGGCATCATGTTCCTTGAATTGCTCTTTCCGACTATGTCAGCCCAATTCATTAGTATTATCATTAACTTATTATGCGAATCGGAGACCAGGGTTTTGAGAGATTTGACTTCGGAAGAGCGTTGTTTCATCGGTATTGCCGCCTATTTTTTAAGCTGGAGTTTCCTGCACAGGGCAAGGTTGTGAAGCATCATCGCGTTTGTTACAGTTCCGACTCCGCCCGGGACGGGAGAGTAGCTGATCCTGTTTTCCTCGTTTTCCTGATCGATGATCATGTCGCCGACGATTTTTCCCTCTTCCGTGACGTGGATTCCGACATCGGCTACTATTGTGCCGTCTTTTACTTCGCTCGATTTTACTATTCCGCGGGTTCCGGCACAGACCGCGATAATGTCTGCATTATGTATCAGATCTTTGAGATTGGAAGTTCCTCTGTGAGCGACTGTCGGAGTGGCGTTTCTGTTCAGAAAGAGCTTGAAAAGGGGAAGTCCGACAATGTAGCTGCGGCCGATTACAAGGACGTTTTTGCCGGCAAAATCGATTTGATAATGCTCAAGCAGTTTTATAGAAGCGGCGGAAGTGCACGGAATCAGCTCTTCATTCTTCGACGTGAAGATCTTTCCCTGGTTGAAATAAGTTATCGCATCAACGTCTTTGAGCGGGTTTATTCCGGTAAGAAGTTCCTTCTCTGGAATTTTTATCGGAAGCGGAAGTTCGACCATTATTCCGGTTATGGAATCGTCTTTGTTGAGTTGTTCAAGTCTTCTGAAAAATGCGTCATGCGTCATTTTTTCATCAACCGGAACCACCTCTATTTTAGCGTTTATTTTCTTAAGCCACTTTTCTTTTGTCTTAAGATAACTTTCAGCGGCTCCGTCTCCAAGCGGATGAAAAACCGCAAGAGTGAGCCCTTCCAAATTTTCTTCGAGAAGTCCTGAAACTATTTTGTCGGCTGCATCTTTACCTTTAAGTAACATTTTAACTCCTTGATTATTTTGACATCTTCATTATTTCCAGCTCTTTTGCGATTGCATCCATTGCTGGTTTTTCCTCAGCCAGAACTCCGTCGATAGTCGTTTTCAGATTGTTGTTTGCTTTTTCGAGTTCTTTCGCAATCTCTTTTATATCTTTTTTTTCAAAAGCTTTGTTCCTGAGTTCGTTCCAGTCGTTGTATGCCTGCTGCATTCCGAGCGAAAGTCTGTGAATATCCTGAACTTTTTTTCTGTCTTTTGCAAAAGTTGTCTCTTTCCACTCTTCATCCATGTCGGCATAGTGAGGCTTTGACCATTTTTTCTTAAGTATTTCAATTAGTTTTGTGTTTATATCGTAGTATCTTTTGCATTTGTTCTGTATCGTTTTTACTAATGTGGCAGCCTGAGAAAAAACTTTGTTTTTGTGTTTTGAAGCGAGAACTTCCATGTCACGTGCAGTATTTTTATAGGTGTTGTCGTTCGGTCTGAATTCCTGATAAAGGGTGTATCCGTCGTTATGGAGAATGGCGACCTGAACCGGTTCTTTTGCCGAAAGAAAACAGGAAAAAACTAAAAGGAGAACAGATAAAATCGCAAAATTTCTCATTTTTTTGATACCCCTCTAAAAAAACAACGGGTGATTATAGCGGTTATTCAGGGCAATGCAAAGATTTTTCGATTAGGGAGAGTAGGGAATTTAGGGAAAAATTCTTTTATTCTTCTTGAATTTGGCGGGAGAATCGCTATAATTCCGCGGTTTATTGAATGGGGATGGATATAAAAAAGTTATTATTGTTCATATTTTCGGCGTTTTTATTTTTGTCGTGCGGAGCTCATTTCGGCGTCTACCACAAGGTCAAAAAGAATGAAACCCTTTACAGTATCGCCCAACTTTACGGAACGACTGTTGACAATCTTGAGAAAAACAATAATATCCCCGACGTAAACAGGATCTCTGTCGGAGATTATATCTTCGTTCCTGGTGTTGCGGCTCCGCTTGATACGAACGGAAAGGCATCTGCAGCTCCTTCAAATGCGAAAAAAGAAAAACCGGAGAATGTGAAAAAAAAGCCCCGGAAGGGGAACCCGGCAACGGTGCCTGCCAATAAGCAGACAATAAAACAGGGACAGTTTATCTGGCCGGTAAAGGGGGTGATTACTTCGAAATTCGGTGACCGCTGGGGAAAAAAACACAGCGGGCTTGACATCGGATGTCCGGAGGGAACCCCGATTTATGCATCGGCTGCGGGTAATGTTGTTTTTGTCGGAGAAAAAAGCGGATACGGTCTGCTTGTCATAATTTCACATTCAGACGGTTCCAGTTTTACGATTTATGCACATAATTCGAAAAATCTGGTGAAACAGAATGCAAAGGTGAAGCAGGGCGAGAAAATTGCTCTTGCCGGCAAGACCGGAAGGGCGACTGGTCCGCATCTCCATTTCGAGATAAGGATAGAGTCCAAAGCCGTAGATCCTCTGCTGTATTTGCCAAAGACGGTCCCATAGCTCAGACGGATAGAGCGGTCGCCTCCTAAGTGACAGGTCACAGGTTCGACTCCTGTTGGGATCGCCACTTTTTTCGTATTTTTCGGTTCTTTTCGCAGGTGATTAGTGAAAACTCTCTCTTTCAAATTCGTTTTTGAACTGCTTCTTTCGTTCGCCATTTTTTCTTTTATTCTCTATTCTCTGGAAGTTTCTCAGTTTCTTTTTCCTCACTTTCCGATTGTGGCAACAATTTTATATACCGAAAAAAATGTAAGAAAAAGAATAACTTATATGGTTCTGGCAACATTGATCTATTCGCAGGCGGCATCCCCGCTGCCGTTTCTGTTTATTCTGACTGCCGCAGCGCAGATTTATATCATAACAGTTGCTTTTTTTGCTTCGACGGCGTTTGATTATTCTCTGACGGCGCTTCTGAACGCGATACTTTCATCTTTGATCATAAATTTTGACAAAATACTTTACAGTTATGTCTTTACCGGGGAACTTTCCGCTTTTTCATTCATTTTCCCGTCAGTTTTTTCGGCATTTATCCTGATTTTTCTGTTTATTGTTTTCAAGCCGAAAGTCGATACTCTTTTCTATAAGGAGACCTGGCTGTGAGAATTCTTAATCAGGCTGACGAAGTTAAAAATATATTCCGGAAGACGCGTCCGCTGGTTTATGTAATATTTTTCTCGTTTCTGGCTCTTCTTGTCCGGGTTTTTGTGCTTCAGGTCATTCACGGAGACGAATTTTACGGCAGATCGCGTGACAACTTCATCCTGAGCGAGAAGATTTTTCCGGCTCGCGGAGAGATCCTTTTTTCCGACGGAGTTGTTATGGCTTCAACTGAACCATCATTCAAAATATCGGTTGTTCCCATATTTTTTGCCAAAAGCGACCAGATGGAAGAGCAGGTTGACAGACTGAGTTCTTTGATAGAACTGTCTAAAAACGAAAAAAAACGTCTTCTTGCAAAACTTAACGGATGTTACGGGCGCTGCAAGTATCTTCCGATGCTTGTCAAAGACGAAATCCCTAAAAAGAAAATTCTCAGTTATTCCGGATACTTGACCAATTTTACAGGAACCATTATATCTTCCTCGTACAGGCGGGTCTATCCTTACGGCGAAGCAACAGCTCATATAACGGGATATGTTTCGAAAATAAACCAGTCGGAACTTGAAACATATACGACTTACGATCCAGAAGATTCAACCGGAAAGACAGGTCTCGAAAAGTGGTATGAAAACGAGCTTCACGGCGAATACGGCGAAACTTTTCACGTCATCGACTACCTGGGGCGTAAAATCGAACTCCCTGAAAACATTGACGGCGCTATTCCTGGGACTAAACACGCTTCAAAAGGCGATTCGGTTCGGACGACAGTTCTTTCATACCTTCAGGAAACGGCTGCTTCGGCATTGGGCGAACTGAGCGGTGCAGTGGTCGTCATGGAAGTAAAAACCGGAAGGATTTTAGCTCTTTATTCCGGACCGTCCTACGACACCAACCTTTTTTCGAGAAAAAGGATCCCTGAAAAAATATGGCGCGAATACAGCCAGAGCATACTTCACCCGCTGCTGAACAAGGTTATACGGCAGACATATTTTCCGGGATCAACTTTTAAAATAATTCCGGCTGTTACTGCTCTTCACTACAACGTGATAACACCGAAATCGACATATCTGTGCAGCGGCTGCCTTTCGTTCGGACGCGACACAAAATGCTGCTGGAACAGGGGCGGGCACGCTTTGGTAAATCTTCACAATTCCCTGAAAGCAAGCTGCGATATTTATTACTACTATCTTTCGCAGGAGCTCGGGCTCGATAAAATGACCCGTTTTGCTTCCCTTTTCGGAGTCGGAACGGCAACAGGAATCGATCTTCCGGGCGAGGAAAACGGTATTCTGCCGACACGAAGCTGGTTTACGATGAATTATCCCGGCATGAGGATCAACAACGGAATGCTCATGAATATGTCGATCGGGCAGGGTGACATCAGAATGACTCCGCTGCAGATAGCTGTCGCTTACGCCGCTTTTGCAAACGGAGGAGTGATCGTAAAGCCTAAAATCGTTGACGAAATAATCCATGAAGACGGTTCGGCTACCAAAATTGAAAATGAAGTTGTCCGCGTTCTCAACATAAAACAGCAGCATTTCAAAGATGTGAACAAAGCACTCTGGTCTGTTACCAACGAGCCGGGCGGAACGGCATTCCATCACGCCGATCACACTATTCCCGATGCGGCAGGAAAGACCGGAACAAGTCAGGTCGTCTCCAACGCTGAAAGAAGAAGTGTCGACCAGACTGAGGACGAAAAGAAGTTTCTGATGCAGGATGACGCCCTTTTTGCGGCGTTTTTTCCGTATAAAAATCCGGAAGTCGTCGCAGTTGCCGTTGTTGAAAGCGGCGCCCACGGCGGAAGTACGGCAGCGCCTATCGTCTATAAAGTTCTCAAATCATACTATCTGAAAGCGAAAGTCAGCGAGTGATTTACTCCGGATATTCGATTTTGACTTTTGTTCCGCAGCGCTTGCAGACTGCGTAAGTCCCGCGGAAAAGGGGAGAAAGCTGGAAAGTGAATTTTCCGCACCGGCACGGGAAGGATTCCCACGAATTTTTGTTTTTTCTCATGAAAACGAGTTCGTTTCCGCCGTTTCCTGTTGCTAATGCATTTTCTCCTGAAACCGAAAGTTCTTTTCTGCATCTCGGGCAGACGACTTTCATGCGCAGGTCACTCGGCGGCAGTTTGATTTTAAGGCCGCATCCGCATGTCAGGATTTTGAATCCGGTATTTGCAAGAATGACGTCGGCGACATCTTTTCTCGATTCAGTAAATTCGGTGATTTTTTCGGTGCTTTCGGCTCTGACGGCTTCCGATTTGTCCGATTCAAGCGTCGTTTTCGAGAAAAGCCCCGATGTTTCGAGCTCTTTTTCATAAAGTTTCTGATAATTTTCAAGCGAAACTTTACCGCCGTGCTGAAGCTGCGTCAGAATGGCGATCCTCTTGTAAATCGGCGGGTGGGTTGAAGCTGCGAAAACCGAATCTTCGTCGCCTCCTGCGAAACGCGGATTGACGATGAACATCGGAGCGGTGATCCTGCTGACGAAATCGACAGAAGAATGTTTCGCTATTTTTTCCAGGGCCGAAGCCAGACCTATCGGGTAGCGGGTAAGCCTTGCAGCGGTCGCATCAGCCAGATATTCACGTTTTTTCGAAATAGTGAAGTAGAAAATCCTGGCAAGAAGCGGTGCAAATATCGCAAGAAGGAGCAAAATCAGAATCATGACAGGATGTCCGCCGCCGAAACCGCCTTTTTTACGGGATCTTCTGTTATTCGAATTTACCAGAACAGTGCCTCTCAGCATGACGTTGGAAAGCATCGTGATCGTTCCGAGCATAACTCCGGCAAAAGTCATAAAAAGGACGTCTCGGTTCAGGATGTGGCTCATTTCGTGGGCGATAACACCCTGGATTTCGTCCCGGTTCAGATTCTCGATTAACCCGCTTGTGACGCAGATCGCTGTTTTTTCTGGTCTGATTCCCGTCGCAAAAGCGTTTAATCCTGCACTTTGAACAATGTAGATTTCGGGCATTACGGCAAGTCCCGCCGCGATTTTCATTTCTTCGACGATGTTGTAAAGCTGCGGATAACTTTCGGGTGTTACGACGACTGCCATATTGAAGTGAAGGACGATATCGTCTCCGGCAAAGTAGGCGACTGCCGACTGAACTGCCCAGAGAATGACTCCGATCAAAGCGCCCCAGAGCATTCCAGTGACCCAGTCAACGGTGTAGAAACCCGCTCCGATGGCACCTGAAAGCGATACCATAAGGATGAACATCAGGATCAGGACGAAAAGCGACTTACGCTTGTTTTTTTCGATGAGTTCCCACATAAAAAGCTTGTGTTTTTAGAAAGTTACCTTCGGAGCCTGTTTCTCTGCCTTGTCTTCGATCTCGAAGAAATCGGACTGTTTGAAACTGAACATTCCTGCAATTATGTTCGTCGGGAACATTTCGACTGCGTTGTTGTAGCCCATAACGGCATCGTTGTAAGCCTGACGCGCGAAAGCGATCTTGTTTTCGGTCGAAGTAAGTTCTTCCTGGAGGGCGAGGAAGTTCTGATTTGCCTTGAGTTCGGGATAATTTTCGAAAGTGAGCATCATTTTTGCGAGAGCGCTGTCGAGGTTTGCCGCAGCAGCACCGACTTCCTTGACGTCACCTTTGTTTATCGCCGACATTGCCTGCGCACGGGCTTCGGTAACTTTGATGAAAGTTTCGCTTTCATGTTTCATGTAGCCTTTCGCCGTTTCGACGAGGTTCGGAATGAGGTCGAAACGCCTTTTGAGCTGGACATCGATCTGGCTCCACGAGTTTTTGACGATGTTTCTGAGACCTACAAGTTTGTTGTACATAGCAAAAAGTGAAAGTGCGCAAATTACGACAACTACAAAGAAAATAACGAGAAAAGTCATGTTTCCCTCCATGAAAAAAAGATAAAATCAATCCAAAAACACAGGATTTTAACCAAAAAAAAGAAAAAATCACGGATTTTCGTTAGGGCGTTACGTCGTTTCGCCGTCCCATCGTTACGCTGTCACGGTTACCCCTTGACTTTAAAACGAAAAAGACTAATATTCCGCGTTTTTTTTATGCTTATTTAATTAAGGAGTTTTTATTATGGATTACAGCAAAACGCTCAATCTGCCGCAGACCGATTTTCCGATGAAGGCGAACCTTCCGGTCAAGGAAGTCGAAATTTTGAAAAAATGGGAAGAAAATAAAATTTACTCCAAGATCCTGGAGCAGAATGAAGGAAAACCGACGTTCGTCCTTCACGACGGCCCGCCTTATGCCAACGGAAATCTGCACAACGGTCATATTCTCAATAAAACTCTCAAGGATTTTGTCGTAAAGTTCAAAAATATGACGGGGCTTTACACCGCCCTCATTCCCGGCTGGGACTGCCACGGTCTTCCGATCGAGCTCAAAACGGCTGAAAAGCTCGGTTCGAAGCGCAAAGAGATGACGAAAAGCCAGTTCCTGGAAGAGTGCAAGAAGTTCGCGATGAACTGGGTAAACACCCAGCGTGAAGGTTTCAAACGCATCGGTGTTCTGGCTGACTGGGATCATCCGTATATCACGCTCGACCCGAAATACGAAGGCTGCATCGCTCATCAGTTCGCGAAAGTCGTTGAATCGGGCGCTCTTTTCAAGGCGAAAAAACCGGTTTACTGGTGCACAAGCTGCGAAACTGCGCTTGCAGAGGCAGAGATTGAATACGACAACCATCAGTCGCCTTCGATCTATGTAAAATTCCCGCTCATCGACAAACTCGAAGAACTTGAAGGGGAGAAGGTGAACTTCGTTATCTGGACGACGACTCCGTGGACTCTTCCGGCAAACCTTGCGATCGCGCTCAATCCCGAATTCAAATATTCGGCAGTAAAATACAACGGCGAAGTTTTCATCGTCGCAAGCGTTCTCAAAGATTCGTTCGTCCACGCTGTCAGAGCCGAAAATCCTGAAGTCGTCGCGGAATTCGACGCGATGAGATTCGAAGGAATGAAGGCAAAACATCCGTTCATCGACCGCGAATCGATAATCGTCTATGCCGACTATGTCACTGCCGATGCAGGTACAGGCTGTGTCCACACGGCTCCCGGACACGGCGCTGACGACTATGTCACCGGTCTCAGATACGGCCTTGAGCCTTACGCTCCTGTCAACGGAAGCGGAATCATCGACGAAAACATCCCCGTAATCGGCGGAATGCACGTTTTCAAGGCAAATCCCGTCATCACGGAACACCTTTACAATACCGGATATCTTCTCAACAAGCCGGGCGAAATGATCGACCACAGCTATCCGCACTGCTGGAGATGCCACAAACCGGTCATTTTCAGAGCGACCGAACAGTGGTTCATTTCGATGGACGACACCGGACTGCGCAAAAAATGCCTCGACGAGATCGCAAAAGTCCGCATGGTTCCGGAGTGGGGAAGGAAGAGAATCGTCCCGATGCTCGAAAAAGCTCCGAACTGGTGCATTTCGCGTCAGAGAAGCTGGGGCGTTCCGATAATCGCGTTCTCGTGCGACGACTGCGGCGAAAAGATCGTCGATGCGGCGATCGCGCACAAAGTTGCCGACGAAATTTCCGAAAAGGGAATTCAGGTTTGGCACGACAAGACCGCTGCGGAATTCCTTCCGGCAGGTTTCAAATGCCCGAAATGCGGCGGTACGCACATCAGCAAGGAAAACGACATTCTCGACGTATGGTTCGACAGCGGCGTAAGCTGGGCGAAAGTTCTGAACGGCGAAAAAGGATTCACTTTCCCGGCAGACCTTTACCTTGAGGGAAGCGACCAGCACAGGGGATGGTTCCAGTCTTCGCTCAAAATGAGCGTTCTCATCAACGGCAAGGCTCCTTACAGAAACCTCATCACGCACGGATTCATCGTTGACGAGAAGGGCGAAAAGATCTCGAAGAGCAAAGGCAACTTCATCGATCCGCAGGTCAAGATCAACAAATACGGTGCGGAAATTCTCAGGCTCTGGGTCGCTTGCGAAGACTACAGCGACGACAACAGGATCGGCGATTCGATCATCGAAAGCTGCGCTACGGCATACAGAAAGATCAGGAACACGATCAGATTCATGTTCGGTTTCGTCAACGATTTTGACCCGGAGAGGATGAGTTTCAAGAAAGAGGAACTTACCTCTCTCGACAGATGGGCTTATCTCACATGGCAGGAAAGACTCAAAGATATCCGCGAATATTACGAAAACTACGAGTTCCATCGCGTCCACCACGAAATGCTCGACTTCTTCACGATCCCGATGAGCGCAATTTACCTCGATATCATCAAGGATCGCTATACGATGCGCGCTGACGACAGGAGACGCAGAATGACACAGAGCGTCGTTTACTCGATTCTGAGCGACGTTGTCAAAGCGCTTGCTCCGATCCTCAGTTTCACATGCGAAGAGGCTTACGGATATTTGAAGGGCGCTAAGAAGGAAAGCGTTTTCCTTGAACAGTTCCCTGAATCAAATTTCAATGACGATGATGCAAAATTCCTTGAATCGTGGCAGACAGTCCTTGACGCTAAAAACGCGGTCCAGAAAAAGCTCGAAGTTCTGAGAGCTGACAAGACAATCGGTCATTCGCTCGATGCAAGTGTGCAGATCTACTACGAAAACAATCCTGTTCTCGATAGCGAACTCGACAACCTTGAATCGATCTTCATAGTTTCCGAGTTCAAGAAAGCGGCTTCTGCGGAAGGGCTTGAAAAAGTCGAGGATATGGATCTCTGGATCGGCGTTAAAACGGCTGAAGGCGAGAAGTGTCCGCGCTGCTGGAAAAAGAGAAAACTTCACGACTATACCGACGAAATCACCGGAATCTGCGAAAGCTGCTACGAAGCTGTCAAATAAGTTTTATTCCTGATTTTACAAAAAAACTTTTAAAAATTTTGGTTTTGTATAAAATAGTTCGTCGTATCTTTTAAGACGGAGGTTTTCATGCAAAAAATTATCTTTATTACGGTTTGTGTTTTGACCGCGTTTATTCTTTCCTGCGGCAATTCAGGGACGGGACAGCCATGTGTAACAGCTTTTGACTGTACAGACGGACAAGTCTGTTCCGACGGAATGTGTATTGACGGAAATCCTTCAAGCAGCACTTCCGAAGAGGATGTCAACGGCGGCGATGATGTCAGTGACGGCAACAGCGAACTTCCAGACGCTGGAAACGATGTCCATGACGGAGAGAAAAATGATTCTGACAATCCGACCGACACACCTGAAACTCCGGATGCTCCGGATACTCCGAACGACAGCGATGCTGAAAATCCTGAAACCCCCGATACTCCGAACGACAGCGATGCTGAAAATCCTGAAACCCCCGACACTCCGAATGACGACGATGCGGATACTCCTGAAACTCCCGATACTCCGAACGACAATGATAGTACGGAACCGGTAAGCGATTCTGACATCGTGAGTGACAATGATACGGAACCCGTAAGCGATTTCGACAACATGAACGACAACGATACGGAACCTGTAAGCGATTTCGACAACATGAACGACAACGATGCGGAACCTGTAAGTGATTTCGACAACATAAATGATAATGATGCGGAAATTATTGATGATTCAGACAGCGAAACAAACGAAGATGATCCCTATGCCGACTGGGATACTTCTCCTGACGATGAAGTTTGTCCGTATGTTATGAATGAATGCATAAATCCCATCACCGATTTCGGCTGTCTTCCGGCTATGGCAAGCGAATTTCCGGATCATTGCGACGGTCTTGACAATGACTGTGACGGCAAAGTCGATGAAGGCTGCTACTGCGAGGTTGGTCAAACCCAGCCGTGTTTCAAAGGCAAGCCGAATCAGAGAAATGTCGGAATCTGTCAGGACGGTATTCAGACATGCGCAGTCGGTTCCGACGGAAAAACCGGAACCTGGGGTGACTGTACCGGCGGTATCAGCCCGAAGCAGGATGTGTGTGACAATGCCGACAACGACTGCAACGGCTGCATTGACGACGGTCTCTGCTGTAATCCGCCTGTCAACTGCTCTTACGATATCGGCTCTGCGATACCTTTTACCGATAAGATAATCAACGGAAACCAGATTTACGACACCAGCCATCTCTTCAATGATGCGGCGACTGCACACTGGGAATGGACTTTGACGAAAGGTCCCTGCGACATAGTTCTCAACAAAACCAGTTTCACAACAAAAGGTGCGACAACAGAGGCGGGACTTGCCGGTGCCGGCGCAGCTTCGACTATTGTCAGCGGCACAGGTCTTTCCTGGTTCAAAGTAAACTTCCAACTTTCGGGAAGTTATACTCTTCACCTCAAAGTCACACGCACAAACGGCGAAGTTTACGAGTGTGAATGGATTTTGAGAGTCGTTTCTGACGGTCTCAGAATCGAGCTTTGCTGGGATACTACAGGCGCACACCTCTCTGGCGGCAGGGATCTTGATCTTCACTTGGGCAAGAACGGTGCAACGGAAGATGTCTACGGCACGTGCAATGATTATACCGGATGGACTGAAGATACCGCATGTTCATACCTTAACTGCAGAAATGACGATTGGGATGTATCCGGCTGGGGATATGCCGATACGGCAAGCGGAAAGAATCCTCGTCTTGATATCGATAACATACATGATGTCGGAAAACCTGAAAATATAAATGTGGACAACCCGAACAACGGCGACACTTTCAGAGTTTTGGTTCGTCTGTTCCCGTGGAGTACCATTTCAGATAGTTCGGAACAGTATGGCGGCGATGTCAACACACATCCGGTTGTCAATGTTTACTGCGGCGGTACATTGAAGGCAACTTACGGTGTTTCGCCTCAATATATACTCAAAAACGAAGACGATTCATGGAAAGTAGTTGAAATCAAGTGGGTCGGTGGTGTCGGCAGTGACGAATGCCAGCTTACACCGAACCTGGGTATTGTAAGCGGTAACGTTCCGTTCTATGACAACTGGTAAAAAATCGTAAAATCATAAAATCATAAAATCTTAAGTTCTCTTCCGACAGCCTGAAAAAATACCTGTAAGTGCAAAGTTAAAATGTCCGGTTATAAAAGGTCAGGAGCTTTCTGACTGATATCGGAACTAATGGAAATTCACAAGTAGAGTAGTATATGTTCCGGTAAACCTGTTCGCATCATGACCGGTTTGAAGGTGCAGGGCAAAATGGTGCCTGATAGTTTTCATTGACGGTGCTGCGGCGGGTCATGGAGCTGTTTTCTCAGAGGCTGAAACAACAAGGATAGATCGGACAATTAGGCACTATGTTGATGAATACGGGCTTCAGCGAGCGTTATAGTATAGGTAAGATTTGATTATCTGTTTTCGCTTTCGGGAACGATGATCTGAACTTCTTTTTTGGAAAGGTATGCACCTTCGCCCAAAACCATGGCCTCAGCTTTGTAGAGAACAGGTGAGCCTGTTATGTTCGGGCAGAAGTCGTTGTGGAACTGAACGTCGAAGGTTACTACTGTTCCCGGATTTACATCACGGAACTTCATGTTTGCAGTGTCTATTGAAGCACCTTCCGGCGGTTCAGCTTTTATCGGAATACCGCCTTTTATGAACTCTGCGATGTTTGTGCCGTTACAGTCAACCGAAGCGTTTCCGGCAACCCATACATCCATCTGGACAAAAGATGTGAGAGATTCTATCGCTTTTCCTATTTTTTCGCTCATAGCCTCTCCGTCAGCCGCAATGGCATCGCTTCCGACTGTAAAGTTGAAAGATTTGCCGTTTGCGTCAAGAGTTCCGGTAGAACTTGAAACAGATTCAAAAAAGTTGGAAATATTCTTGTCGCCGCTGGTGCTTGAAGAGTCGATTCCGATAAATTTTGCATTCTGTGCAGCCATTGTCTGCATAGCCAGATCGGATGCTTTTTCGTTGACAGGCGGCATAAGTGTGTCTGTCGGAGCTTCATCGGTTATTATAATAAGGATAGGCATTGCCTTGTCGCGGAAGCAGAGCCCTGCGCGGTCGCCCTCTCTTCCGGTGCAGTCGGGAAGCGGAATGTTGCATGTCGCCTTTTCTGATGACATGCCGGGCATCCAGGCTACTGAGGGTTCTGTCGAACACGGTCCGTAAATATCTTCGCTTATGGTTGCCGCGTAAAGAACGAGCCAGTCGCATTCCGTACCGCCGTTAGCTTCCGGAGTAGAGTCTATTGCGTTCTTGAGTTCGTCTATGTCTTTTGTTACGAGCGTGTCAACTTTGTAAACCAAGTCCATGTCGTTTCCGAAATTCATAAAGTGAACGAAAGCATAAGCCGCATCAAGCGTTCCCTCGTTCAATGTCGCGATTTTCTCGACAACATCGGTTTTGATTTTATCTTTGAGGTTCTGCTGTTCTTCACCCATCGAACCAGAAAGGTCAAGCATGAAAGCGACATCTATTTTTGAAATGTCGGTATCGAATTCCCAAGTTCTGCTTGCACTCCAGTTCGCATTGTAAGGAAGGACGACATACATACTTCCTGCCGGAACGTGGCTGTTGTCGTCAAGCGGGTCGGTGTTAAAAGCGATTTCAGCCATATCGTCATCTCCGTCACCGTCGGTATCGACTTTGCACTGATCCGTGCCGTATTCCTTTTCTTTTTTGTCGGAAAGACCGTCATTGTCGCTGTCCTTATCAAAAAAATCGGGCATACCGTCACCGTCGGTATCTCTGCAAGGCTGTGCCGGACATTCCACGTTATCCGGAATACCGTCGCCGTCACTGTCTGTATCCATGCAGTTAGGCACAGAATCTCCGTCAAAATCTTCGCAGCCTTCAACACCGTTCGGTATTCCGTCACCGTCATAGTCCTGATCCTCAGGGCCGCAGCCGCAGTTGTTTTCATAAGGATCATCGGGATCTTCCGGATCTTCCGGATCGTTGCTGTCGGTTGAATCGGTATCTCCCGAACCTGTGTCGGCAGTGTCAGACTTGCCGCTGTCGGTTGAGTCGGTATCTCCCGAACCTGTGTCGGCAGTGTCGGGGTTGTCCGTGTCGCCGGAAACAGTCGTATCCGTTTCTTCTTCTTCGTCTGAGCCGCAGGAAATAAATCCGAAAATCAGGAAAAAGCACATAAGGCAAATTGAGAACTTTTTCATGGGAACCTCCGTAAAATCAAAATAAAACCGTACAATTATATAGAATAAGGATTTTAAATCAATAAAGAAAAATCAGAATATGCTCTGCTGCGATATTTCGTTTCTGATTTCGATATTTTTTCTGGTTTTAAGGGCTGAAAACCATTTTTCTGAATAATTTCCGGAAATTATTGTTCTTGCCGGCTGATTTTTGGAAATAAAACCTCTGACTTTTTCAAAATCGTCTTCCGAAAAATAATCTGAATCTGCCGGCAGAAGCAGTGTAGTGTTTTCGCCGAAAGGGAAGAGATCATCGGGAATAAATGTCATGAAATAAAGCCCGTTGTTGATGAAAAAGTTGAATTTGCTTTTGTTTTCGGCGATTTCTGCCATTCTGAACTCGAAACTTCCGACTTTTACAACGGTTCCTTCCGAAAGTTTGAGAAATTTTCTAAGTCCGGTCGATTTTGCGATCTCTTCAGAAGTTATTCTCGTTTTTTCTTTGATGCTGAAGGGAATTTTTATGTTTTTTGTCAGCACAAGTATCGTGGAATCGCCGGAAGATTCTGAAGGTGAGTTTATTTTAAGATGCCTTCCCAGACAGGTGATGTGCTGAGCTGAATGTATCAGCATATTTTAATATTTCTCCCAGATTTCGTTCATGACTCTGTCTCGCAGAGCCCACATCGGTTTGAAACTTTTTGAAGGAAATCCGTTTATCGCGAAAGCGAAGAGGTAAAGTTTTCCGCTTTTTGCCTTCATGACGCCTGAAAGTGCCGCGACACCTGTGAGAGAACCTGTTTTGCCGCGGATAAATCCCGCGTTTTCGCTGCTTGTGCTGGCGCGTTTCAAAGTTCCGTCTTCGCCCATAACGGGAAGGGAGGAGAAAAAGTCTATACTGCTGTAATAATCTGCAAAAACCAGTTTCAGCAGCTTGATGTAAAAATTTCCCGTAAGATAGTTCTTATTGTTTCCGAGGCCGCTGCCGTTTACGATATCGATGGTCTCGTCTAGTTCTTTTTTTGCAAATTCTTTAAGAATTTCAACACCTTGTTTTGTATCTCCGCGAAGAGTCGCACCAAGGTAAAACTGAAGGCTGTCGGCGATGAAATTAGAGGAATAAAGGTTCATCGTACGGATTATGTCGCGCAGAGGATTGCTTTTGCAGGTAAAATTTATCCGCTCTTTTGCAGCAAAAAACGAATCTTCAAGCTGCGCGCGTTCGATCGGAGTCGCTTCGTTTTCCTCCATGAGATTGAGAAGTGTCACGATGTAGTAACGTGTCGGATCTGCGACTCTTTTGAATACGGCTTCGTGTTTCGTTCTTGCAGCTCCGAGCGAGCCTTTCACGATGATTTCCGTCTGATTTCCCGCTTTCTGTGCTCCGACTACAAGCTGGTTGCTGCCGTCTGAAGTGCCTGTTGCGGTATTTTTTATCGAAAAGTAGGAACTCGGTGAGGAAAGAGATACTTCGACCGGCTGACCTGCTTCAACTGCTTTTATGAATATCGCGATTGCGTTGTAGTTCAGGCTGAGAGGTGAAATGAAAGCAAGATAGCCGTTATCGCCTTTATCTCCGCTTTCGGCAGTGAGCGCACTTTTTTTTCCGTATAAAAAATCATCGACTACGACTTTTTTTATTCCTTTTATACCGAGTCTTTTGAGGTCTGATGCGACGACCCAGAGTTTTTCGACGACCATTTCGGGATCTCCGCCGGCCTTGATGTAAAGTGTTCCGCTTCCGGTGTCGAATGCAAATTTTGTCTCAAACTTGAAACCGCCTCCCAGGTGTTTCAAAGCAGCTGCGGAAGTGAGAAGTTTGAGGTTCGAAGCGTACAGGAAAGGCTTGTCGGCGTTTATGCTCAGAACATTTTTATGCGCTTCCGTGTCGTAAAGAACAAGGGAGATATTTTCTTCATTGACCGGTGAAAAATCAAAAGCCGGAGTTTTAGCGTAGGCGAGGGAATAAAAAAAAGCTGCAAAAACAAAAAACAGTTTTTTCATATTATTCATTTGTTTCTTTGGGTTTTCTGGGTGTTCTGCCTCTTTTTGCCGGTTTCGGTTCAGGTTTTGGTTCGGGTTTATGAGACGTTTCAGGAAACGTCTCTACAGGTTCCGGTTTTTCAACGTTTTTTTTCGGAGTTCTGCCGCGTCTCGCCGGTTTTGGTTCGGGTTTCTGTTCCGGTTTTGGTTCTGGTTTGGATTCGGGTTTACGAGACGTTTCAGGAAACGTCTGTACGGATTCGGGTTTAGGTTCCGGTTTCGGCGCTGGTTTAGATTCGGGTTTACGAGACGTTTCAGGAAACGTCTCTACGGGTTCGGGTTTAGGTTCCGGTTTCGGCGCTGGTTTAGATTCGGGTTTACGAGATGTTTCAGGAAACGTCTGTACGGATTCGGGTTTAGGTTCCGGTTGCGGCATCGGTTTTGCCTGAGACGTCTCGGGTGACGTCTCTACGTTGTGATTGTTGTTTCTGTTGCGTCCGTGTCTGCGGTTTCTTCTGCGTCTGCCGCCCTGTTCACCGCTGTTCTGCGGCTGATTGCTGCCGGCGTTTCCCTGAGGTCTTTCATTGTTTTCAGGTTTCGGGGCGTTGTCCGATTTTTTTACATCAGGTATGTCGTCAAGGTCGGAAAAGTCGTTTTCCATAACCATTCCGGTGATTATCGGCTCAAGAAGATCGTGGATTTTGACTTTTGCCGTTTCGTAAAACAGCTTGAAAGTAGCAGGAATCTTGTTTGACTGGGCGATCATTCTGTCAACCGATTTGAGTGTTTCGACGACAAGTTCTTTTGTTGCCTTTACTTTTTCGTTTTTATCAATGATGCTGCCAGCGAGAGATACCCCTTTCGAGATTTCTTCATTCAGAGCTGCAATTTGTTCGTGCGAGAGAAATTTGCTTAAAACTTTCTCTAAAAGTGAAATGTCTTTCATGAAATATTCCTCAATTTATTGAATAAAATAGATTGGTTAAGATTTTAGACAAGTTTTGCGAGTATTTTGTAGAAAGGAGCGATAAGAGCCTGCGGAGCGTCGATCGTTCTGAGATATTCGATCTTCATTTCAAGCGAATCGCGGAGCAGATCTTTGTACATCGGATCTGCCGAGAACTTCAAAGTGTCGTAAACGGTGTCGAAATCCTTTCTGATGTTTTTGAAGGTTCCCTTGTCGGGAAGGTTGAAACCGGGAAGAGATTTCCATTCTTTCCAGACTATTTCGTTTCTTGCGATTTTTGTGTAGACCGAAAGAATAAGCTCATCGGCAAGAGATTCACGCGTGCTGTCGCTGTAAGGCTCTGTATTTACAACGATAAGTTTGAATTTGCCTCTTTTTGCGATTTTGGTGAAGATTTCGATTTCGCTTTCTACATCCCATGTCGCGTCTGAGTTTCCGCCTGGGATAACTTTCGAATCGGAGCAGCAGTCACATTCTGTTGTGTATGAAAACCACATCGAAGTCATAAGATCTGCATCTTTTATCATCGTTACCGGAGGAAGGCTGCCGTCGTTTACCATGAGAACGAGATAATCCGGCATCGGGAAATCTTTGTCTTCCTGTTTGAGCGGAGTGTGGATTTTCGCATTCGGGGAGAGCATCGGATTGAGAAGAAACTCTTTTTTATCTTCGGCAGTTTTGACGAGGGCAAGGTTTTCAGCGGAAATGATCTGCGGAGCCTCTTTAGATCCTGCGATTACGCTGTCGATAGAGCCGAAAGCGTTTCTTCCGAAGTTGATGAGGAATTTCTTTTTGCTCTGAGCCGATGCAATCAGAAGAAGTCCGGAATCTCCGCTTGTCGTAACCGAAATTTCTTCGCCTTTTGCCGGTGTTTCCGCAGCGTGTGCATTGAGGCCGAAGAAGCTTCTTTCGTCTTCGCAGCAGGAAACCGTCAGGAATGTGGCGGATGAAGTGTCGCTCTTTTTGTTGACGGTCTTTTTGATCGATATCGTTTTAGCTGTTCCGTTTACCGGAAGGAAATCTCCGTTTGCCGCTTCAACCGATGTGTTCCATGCAAGAACTTTTACAGCTTTTCTTATTTCGGAGAAATTTTTTGCGCCGAGCAGGAATGCGGTATTTGTTTCGGTGTCGTAGATCATAAGGAGTCTTTCCGGTTCGTCTTCAGTTTCGTTGTGAGCTTTCGATTTCCAGTAAAGCCACTCTTCATTTTCCCATTCCGGATAGCATACGATTCTTATTGACGGCATATCAAGTTTGCGGCTTTTCGCATAATTTTTTGAGGTTTTGTCGTCAATCGGGTAGTAGTGTATAGCTGCATCAAGCAGGAGTTTCGGGAACTGAACAGGAGCTGTAATATCGATTCTGCAGTTAAAGTCAGGATTGTCGGTAAGATAAACGGAATGCATGAACATTTCACGCTGGATAAGGTCGTATGAAGCTCTTCTGATTATGTCGAGAAGTTCTTCTCTTTCTTCTGCCGAATCGGGATTCGCAACAGCTTCTTCCGTCGTCGGAACTATTTTTACAAACCAGTCTGTTTCACAGGTGTCTTCGCCCGTGAAATTAGAGATAACATTTGCGTTTTCCGGAAAACTTTCATCGATCTTCGGCATTGTCTGGTTCGAGAAAACAGCACTTGTCTGCTGTATTGCTGCCGTATAAAGATCTTTTACGGAAGCTGCCGAAGTTGCCGGCGCGTTCATGATTGTAAGAGCCAAAGCCTGAATTTCGGAAACATTTTTTCTTGTTCCGGCTTCAATGAAATCTACTGTACTCATCTTTTAATCTCCCTAAATTGTCAGACAAATTCAAAAAAAACGGTGGACTATACTAAAAATTATGAAAATATCAAATATAGTAGGAAATTATTTTTTGTTTTTTGATTTTATGTTTTTCCGGCCGTTATCTTTGCGTTCCACAGCTTTCGGATTGTTCTGTTTTTTCTCGGATGTCTGGAAATTCTGCAGTGATTCCGTAAGTTTTGCGCGTATGAAATAAAAATCTTTTCCGCTTATTTCCTCATTTTTAAGATCGAAGGTGGTTGTCATGACGGCGAGATAGAGAAAAATGCAGATACCGATTACGATCAATGTTCTGAAAGTATATACGGCTATGGAATTCAGAAGTCTGTCTTTGAGGAAAAAACTCGGGAAGGACCATTTTTTGTCGATATAGTCGGTAACTGCGACTGAGAAAAACTTCAGATAGTCCGATTCCGAGGTGATAGCATTGTGAAGGAACGACTGGTTAGGTTTGAGATAAGACGCTCCTGCGCATTTGTCTATTTCCGAGTAAAGCGAATCGTTCACTTCTTTTACTGCTGCGCGGTTTTCTTCAATCAAGGTGCTTACAGGTTTGAGCTGCGTGACTGAGATCGGTCTTACTCCGTGAACAGAATCGATCTTTGCTTTTATTTCAAAACTGTAGTTTCCATCAGTTTCGAGCATTGCGTTTATAACGTTAATCCGCATTGCAAGGCTTATGACTTTGGAATAAAGCAGCATCGATACAAAACCTTCGTCAATCAGCATTTCAAGGATCGTTTTCATCGCCTTGCTCTTTTCTTTTTCGCACTTGATCAGTTTTTCCCTTGAAATGAATCCTGAATACTTAATGATATCGAGAACAGTCTGATCCATTGTCTTTTTTAAGTTGGACGAGTAGATGAGCGAACCTTTTACAAAATAAAAATAGTATTCGTTGCGCTGTACTTTGAGTTTAAGGATTCCGGTGAGCCCTAAAATGGAGGCTTCCGTGAAGACATCGATCAGTTTTTTATCACGGATTTCTCCGGCGAACGCGATTTTTGCAGTCGATTTTTGAATTATAGCAACAGGCATCAACTTCTCCTGACAGAAAACAAAGCTCTTATGACGGAAATACAATAAACAAACAAATCTACTGAAATTATTATGATTTTCATCATAAGTCCGTCTGCTTTGTCAACAACTAGTCCCATCGTGTTCATAAAATATACAAGGGTTACTGTGAGCGGAACCGCTAGGCAGACTGCACCTTCGAGAGTTTTGTCGATGAAGAGCAGACCGCCGCCAGGGATCGTAAAAGTCAGGATATTCATAATTATTGAACGCCGTCTGAAAAAGTTTTCCCTTCTTGCTTCGTAAATTTCCCTTTCACCGCGTTTAAACAGTGTATAATCGGCTTTCATAAGTTTGCAGACTGCACAGACATCGTTGCCGCCGACATTGCATTTAGAGCACATTATATTGCCGCATTCGAGGCATCTTGAAAGCTTGAATGAGCCCAGATAAGAGTATTTCAGGAGAACTATGAAAAGATAGAAAAGAAAAGCTGAAATGATGTAAACTATTGAATTTATTTTGTTTCTATTGCTTGAAGCATCGTTTTCGTAACAGAGATATCGCCATATTTCGGAAGCGTTTGAGAAATAGAGTGAAGGGTAATTGAAGGATTCCGACGAAGCTGAATAAATCAGTTTTTTTTCAAGTCCGGCACTCTCTTCCTTGAAACCCGTTTCATCCAGTACTTTTGAAAGATTGTAGCCTATTTTCGGATTTCCGGAACTTTCGTAGGCCTCTTTTAAATAATGAAGAGCTTCTTTGTGGTTTCCGTTTGAGGCGAGAGCAACGCCGAGAGCATTTGAAAGCATTGTTTTTATTTCGGGAATTTTTACTGAAGAGAGTTCTTTCTTCAGGTTGAAAGCGGCGCGGCTGAAATTTCCGTTGTAGAGGAAGATAAATCCTTTTGCCATATAGGCTCCCGGCTGGGAAAGGTCGATATTTTCCTCAGGCAGCATATCAGGTGATATGACGGCAAGAAGATGGTTGTACGCAATATCCTGATTGTATAGGCTTGTTTTGTTTTTTTCTGCAGTCATCGAGACCGCCGATGTCAATATGAAAATAAGGATTGTAATGTGGAGAGCAGCTTTTTCGGAACGTGTTCCCAGGTCTCCGAAAAACAGGAGAAAAGGTATAAGCAGGAAGACCATGTTGTTAAAGTTGACTCCGACAAGCCACATCGAAACGAAAAAAGTAACAAGAATACCTACTCCGTAAAACTTTGAAAAACCGGCAATGTGCCTGTATTTGTGAACGACCAGACCAGTATATTTAAGAAACATTACTGCGATGAAAATTATAAAAAATATCAGGCATATAGCCGATAATTTGCCGATAAAGAGGTAAATCACCGAATCTGCGAAAGCAAAACGAAGCGACCGGTCAGCCGTCTTGAAGAAATGTGAAATTATTTTATCCGGCCTGCCGGGGGCAAAGTGAAAAAGACGAACCAGATAATGGTGATGGATTTCAGGAAGATCGTCGGAAAATTTAACTGCAAGGTCGGCTGCCGCAAGCTGCATTGCAGGATCGGCGTTTTCCGTCATTTTTATCAGGTAAAGAGAACAGCCGAAGCAGTTGGGAATGTTCAGTTCGTGTATCTTTGAAAGATACGGAGATGCCGCTTTGACAAGAATTTCCGGCGATTCGCTTATGAGCGCACTGTTTATATCGGATACGAAATCTTTATTGCTGAAGGCATCGATATGCAGAGTTTCGGCCGAAAGGGAGAAAAGAAAAAGAAAAAACAGAAAAATAAAGAATATTTTTTTCATCATCCCTCCAAAATCCGCGCGGATATACCATAATAAAAGAATCTTATCAATTTTATTTTGTAGTTTCATGTTGCTTTTTTATTTTCGCTTTCTATAATTCCGCGTTTTTTGTTTAACCATGTTTTTTTGGAGGAAAAAATGGCTGTTAATCTTAAAGGAAGAAATTTTCTGACACTTAAAGACTTTACACCCGAAGAGATCCGTTATCTTCTCGACCTTGCACACGATCTTAAAGCAAAGAAAAGAGCAGGCATCAAAGGCGATCTGCTTGCTGGAAAAAACATTGTCCTTCTTTTCGAAAAAACCTCGACAAGAACCCGCTGCGCATTTGAAGTAGGCGCAATGGACGAAGGCGCAGGCGTAACATTCCTCGGCTCGAACGACAGCCAGATGGGCAAAAAAGAGTCGATCGAAGACACCGCGAAAGTTCTCGGCAGAATGTTCGACGGAATAGAATTCCGCGGATTCAAGCAGGAAACCGTTGAAACACTCGCAAAATATGCAGGCGTTCCGGTTTGGAACGGTCTTACCGACCTTTACCACCCGACACAGATCCTTGCTGACTTCCTCACGATCGAAGAGCACGTCGCGAAACCTCTCAACAAGGTTAAATTCGTTTACTGCGGCGACGCAAGAAACAACATGGGCAACAGCCTTATGATCGGTGCCGCTAAAATGGGTATGCACTTCGTTTCATGCGCTCCGAAAGCTCTCTGGCCCGACAAAAACCTCGTAAAAGAGATGAAGGAAGTCGCTAAGGAAACAGGCGCTGTAATCGAGTTCTCCGAAGATCCGATCAAAGCTGTAAAAGACGCAGACGTCATCTACACAGACGTTTGGGTATCGATGGGCGAAGAAGCACTTTTCGAGCAGAGGATCAAACAGCTCAAGGCTTACCAGGTAAACATGAAGATGATAAAGGCTACCGGCAATCCGGACGTTATTTTCCTTCACTGCCTTCCGAGCTTCCACGACCTCAACACGAAAGTCGGCAAAGAGATTTTCGACAAGTTCGGCATCAAAGAGATGGAAGTCACCGACGAAGTCTTCAGAAGCAGATACTCCAAAGTTTTCGACGAAGCAGAAAACAGAATGCACACGATCAAAGCGGTTATGTGCGCAACAATAGGAAAATAAATCAAATTATCGTGACGGCGTTGCGTCGTGACGCCGTTACGTTTCATTGTGACGCCGTTTCGCCGTTACGACGTGACGTCAAATCTTTTCCATAGTTATTTTCACAGTCGCGTGATAGATGAAAAACGCAACAATGCTTGTTGTCGAAATCGCGGCGAAAATTCCTGTCACATCCGCAATTCTGCCGCCGAGCCAGACTGCCGGAATGAGCATGACGATCGTTCTCATGAAGTTGAGCATCGTTGATCTGATCGGTTTGTGAAGTCCGTTGATTACGTTGACGCACATGATCGAGGATCCGATTGCAGGGAAAGCAAGTCCGTTGATGAGCATATATTCCATTATATATTTGAGGACGACCGGATCTTCAGTGAACATCGAGGCGATATTCCGGCGGAAGAGAATAAAAATAAGCATCATGAACGAGCCCCAGAAGAGCGAGAAAAGTTCGGATATTTTGAGAGCTTTTTTCACGCGGTCGATCCTTGACGCGCCGTAATTCTGACCGGTGAAGGGAAGAAGTACGCTCGAAAGCGAGAAAACGCCTACGAGAAGGAGCGAATCGATTTTGATTCCTGCTCCGAGAGAAGCTACAGCTTTATCACCGTAACCAGCGGTAATTCTTGTAACTATTGCATTCGAAATCGGCATGAGCATGAGCGAAAGCGATGTCGGGATTCCGAGCCAGAGGACTTTTTTCCACGAACTGAAAATTACCGGAAGTTTAAGTTCCGAAAAGTCGAACATTTTCATTCTGAACTGCATGAAACTTACGACGAGAGCGGCACTCACGATTTTTGCTATCATTGTGGCGAGAGCTGCCCCTTCGATTCCCATCCTGGGGAAAAAGCCGACTCCGAAAATGAGAAGCGGGTCAAGAATGACGTTTATCACTACGACTGTCAGCATGATGAGACCCGGTGTTTTCGTGTCTCCGGTGGCTCTAATCTCATTGTCAATGACGGCGGGAACGGCACCGACCGGCATTCCGTAGCAGCAGATTCTCATGTATCTGAGAACGAGTTCGAGCGTTTCGTCTTTTGCGCCGAGTGCGCTGAAAATCGGCCTTATGGTGAGAAGTCCGGCAATTCCGAAAAAGGTTCCGAGGCATATTATGAGGAAAAGGCTGTCGGTTGAAATCCGCTTGACTTCAGGAAAGTTTTTCTGACCTATCGCACGGGAAATTACGGCGCTTGTACCTAGTCCGATGCCGAAAAGAAAGTGATTGACGAGCATAACGACCGGAAAGGTGTAGCTCATTGCTGCAAGTTCACGCGTTCCCAGTTTGGAAACGAAATATGTATCGGTCAGGTTGAAAGCCGTCATTGCGATGTGACCGATGAGCATGCCCAGAGCCATGTCAAGCAGGATTTTCGGGATCGAACCTTCAGTGATGTTTTTTTTCATAAGACCACCAAAAACAAAAAACCGCGGAAGTTAGCACGGAAAAGGGTAATGTGCAAATTTTAGGTAATAAAAAAATTTTTTGGTTTTTATTTGACTAAGTAATTTTTATTACTTATAAGGCGTCGATTTATGTTCATTGGGGTTTGTTTTTTTAATCCTTTTTTTTATGGAGGTTTATATGAACAAGTATGTAGAAAGCGTTATCGAAAACGTAAAAGCGAAACACGCTAACGAACCCGAATTCGTTCAGACTGTAGAAGAAGTTCTTTCTTCTCTTTCCCCTGTTGTTGATGCTCATCCTGAGTATGAAAAGGCTGAC
>Ga0310690_10001749_pt1 | contig 37662 bp, 9 predicted proteins | sample AusTroGonzalo_MG_2_FD_207661 | JGI IMG/M metagenome (GOLD analysis project Ga0310690, IMG submission 207661) | Bovine rumen microbial communities from tropical cattle in Woodstock, Queensland, Australia - Gonzalo_04 (v2) (version 2) | ecosystem: Host-associated > Mammals > Digestive system >...
CAGACCGAAATTCCAGGTGACGCTCACCATCACGAAACGTCCGCTCGAAATCACCGCCTCCAGTGCGGAGAAGGTGTATGACGGCGCCCCGCTGACGCTGACGGAGAGCGACTACACCCTGACCAGCGGCACCACCATCGCACCCTCCGACACGCTGATGATCACCCGCAGCGGTGCACAGGCTTGCGTGGGTGAGAGCGCCAACCACATCACCTCGGTGACGATTCTGCACAAAGGCGATTGGGTGGATGTCACCTCCAGCTACAACATCACAACGGTGGACGGTCTGCTCAAGGTGAATCCTGCGAAGACAGGCTTTACCTGCCCGCCAACACTCAACATCTACTTAGCTGAGGAGACCCACGACACGCTGGTACCGCAGTCGTTGCTCGGCACTCCTACCCATAATTTGGTAGATGCGGGAGTAGCTACCTTCTCCAACGACCTTGACGAGCACAATCCGTTAACTCTTGGAACTCATGCCATTGCATGGATCCTCTACGACTCTTGTCACACCCCGATGGACACTTGTTATCAAACCATCGAGGTAAACTATGCCCCTTGCGACGGGGTCGAGTACCACAGTCACTTCTACCACGCCAAACGTATCGGTTCCCAATGCTGGATGACCGAAAACCTGCGCAACACGCAGAACAGCAGTGATGAAGAGATTGCCCACTACCATGCCTTCCAGGAGAATCCTGACAACCTCGAAAAGTTCGGATACCTCTACTCGTGGTACTCCGCGATGAACGTGGCGGAAGACGATAACAACGCCGCCCTCTCCTACTCCATCGGCGACAACGGTCAGCCTTACGTGCAGGGCATCTGTCCGACCGGTTGGGCTGTAGGCAACCTGCAAGACTTCACGACGCTCTTCGCAACGGTGGGCGACGCCACCCTGTTGAAAGATGCCGGCGACGGCTATTGGATGCCGGATGCCAGCGGCACACTGCCCAACAGCGGCTTCGACGCCCGCGCTAACGGCCTCTTCAATAGCACGTCACAGCGTTACGAAGACCTCCTCACCGGTGCTCATTTCTGGATGCCCGAAAGCACGACCAGCACGGGTACCGTGAACAGTGCGGTGCTACAATATTATTGTAATGACGGTCTCTTCCAACACAATCCGAAAGCAGATTTGAAGGGAGTGCGGTGTATCCGCAAGGTGGCACCGTAGAACGATTTGCGATTTGCGGTTTGCGATTCGACGCAAAACAAAAACACCCTCGGGATTCGGGGGTGTTTTTTTGTTTTTGGGTCTGTGACGAAAGAAATTTTTTTCCATCGGGCGGTTTGCATTTTTTTTGTATTTTAGCCGCCTTAAATTTAATTAGGAAAATTGTTGTAAAATGAAGAGATATAAAATCCGTCTAATCGTATTAAGCATTTTATTATCAGGCATTTTCACAGCCAACGCACAGCAACCCGCCCTGCGTCCCGCCGACAATCTTTTCCGCGATTGCCAGTATGAAAATGCATTGAACGAATACAAGAAGGGCATCAAGAAGCTGAAATCCAACCGCGTGGAAATCCAGCGTGCCACCTTCCAAATCGCCGAATGCTACCGCATCATGGGCGACCTCAAAAAGGCCGAACAACAATACATCCGCTTGGAAAAGAAAAACTATCAGAAGGACAACCCGATGATTCTCTTCCATTTAGGCAGCATCTACAACCTGAGAGGCGATTATGACCTGGCTCTGAAATATTACAACAACTACAAGAAGCGCGTTCCCGACGACCCGCGCGTGGATGTGCGCATCGACGGATGCAACAAGGCCAAGATGTGGAACGAGAACCCCACCCGCTACGAAGTGGAGAATCTCAAGAAATTCAACACCAAGGAAGACGAATGGGCTCCGCGCTGGGCCAACTACGACAAGCGTAACGCCATCATGTTCTCCTCCAACCGCGAAGGTTCCGCCGGCAAAGGCACCGACCAATGGACAAGCGGTTCTTTCTCTGACATTTACATCTCTACCAAGCCTAAGAGCAAAAATACCGATTGGCCCGGCGAGTGGTCGCCCGTCACCTCCATGGACGACGGCGGAACCCTCAACACGGGTGTGAACGAAGGTGAGGCCTGCGCCAACCGTAAAGGTTCTGTGGTCTATTTCACCAAATGCCCGCAAGACAAGAAGAAAGTACAAGGCTGTTATATCTACAAATCCATGAAGAAGGGTAAAGCGTGGGGCGAAGCCGAACTCATCGACCTCGGCGACAGCGCTTACAACTACGTCCACCCGTACATTTCCGACGATGAACTCACCATTTGGTTCGCATCCAACAAACCCGGTGGCTACGGCGGCTATGACATCTACACGGCTACCCGTACCAAAAAGACTGCCAAATTTACCAATATCACCAACTTGGGACCGAAGATCAACACCGAAGGACAGGAAGTCTTCCCGATTTGGCGTAACGAAGAGGAGTTCTACTTCTCCTCCGACGGTCATCCCGGTCTGGGCGGCCTCGACCTCTTCGTTTCCTATTACAAGAACGGAGAATTCGGCGATCCCGAGAACCTGATGGTTCCCATCAACTCCTGCGGTGACGAAATCGGCATCATCTTCGACGAGAACGAGGCTATCGACCCGCAGTCCAAGTCACCCTATCTGGCGAAGGGCTACTTCTCCTCTAACCGTCAGGGCGGCCGCGGCGGCGACGACATCTACTACTTCCTCCTCCGTCCGCTGGTTTACACGCTCTCCGGTTATATCCGCGACAAGAACAACGGTCAGTACATGGACGGCGTTGAAGTCGAAATCGTCGGCTCCGACGGCACCTCCTACAAGACCACCACGGACGTGAAGGGTTACTACCACTTCGACAAGACCAAGATTCTGGGTGCCACCACTTACGACATCAAGATTGCCAAGAAGGGTTACTGGGAGCGCGGCAACACCGCCAAGCAGACCACTGTTGGTTTAACCGAAAATACCGACCTCAAACAAGACTTCATGCTGGAGCCCATCCCGAAGGAGCCTATCGTGCTGCCTGAAATCCTCTACGATTTGGCAAAATGGGATTTGAAGCCTCAATATAAGGACTCTTTGATGTTCTTATATAATATAATGATACAGAACCCGACCATCGTGGTCGAGTTGCGTTCCCACACCGACGTACGTGGTAATGATGACGACAACGATGTTCTGTCTCAGAAACGTGCTCAATCCTGTGTCGACTTCCTCGTGTTGGAGAAAGGCATCGCAGCTGACCGTATCGTGCCGAAAGGCTACGGTGAGCGTGTGCCGCGCCGCTTGGACAAGGACATGTCCGTTGTTTACAACAACAAGAAATATTTCTTCGCCAAAGGCACTTACCTAACCGAAGATTACATCAACTCGTTGCCTAGCAAACCTGAACAGGAAGCTGCCCACCAGCTGAACCGTCGTACTGAGTTCACCATTCTGCGTGACGACTACGTGCCCACCAACGACACCATTGCGAAGGTGCCCACCGGCATCGCCGTCATCCAAGAGCGCACCGTGCCCGTCACCATCGATGGCGAGGCTGTGAAAGGTACTTGCTATGCCAACAGCAAGTCTTTGCAGTTCCAAATCGGCGACAACAGCGAGGAGATTTTCATGAACTACGCTGACGCCACCCGCTTCCTGAAGGAATCCTTCATCAGCTTGGAGGACTTTGAGGAGAAGGCCGGCGCCATCAAGCAGGAGGACGGTAGCATCATCGAGGGCGCAGTGCTCTATCTCGAAGAGCTGCGTATCGGCGACGATTATTCCGAAAACGTGAAAGTCACGGTGAAGAAGAACCTGCCCGCCGCCATCGTGGTCGGCGACCAATACATCCGCGAGGAATGGGGCGATTTCACCATCGACAAATCGCGTAACGTGATTTTGTATCGTTAAAATACAGAGACGCGATTCATCGCGTCTCTTTTTTTATTATGGCCAACATCGACATTTTCACCCCGCATTCGCACCACGACCAGATTCCCGTGGTGAATGGCATCCATGCCGGATTCCCCTCCCCTGCCGAGGATTACGCCGAACCGGTTTTGGACCTCAACCGTTATGTCATCCGCAACCAGGCCTCTACGTTTTACGCCCGCATCACCGGCGACAGCATGATCGGCGTGGGCATCCAGGACGGCGACATTGTGGTGATTGACAAGTCGCTGGAGCCCGCCAACGACCAAATCGCGGTCTGCTTCATTGACGGCGAATTCACCCTCAAACGCATCCACCTCGAGAACGGTCGTCTCTTCCTGATGCCCCACAACCCCTCGTTCCCGCCCATCGAAATCACCGAAGAGAACCATTTTCAGGTGTGGGGGATTGTGACGTATGTGATTAAGAGGGTTTAAGGTTTAAGGTTTAAGGTTTAGGGGGTAAGGTTTAGGGGGTAAGGGCAAAAGGCAACAGGCAATAGGCAACAGAGAGCAGGGAATTGTAGGGATTGTAGGGATGTCATATTATGGCATCCGTAGTCATGGTCAAAATCAAAGTCACATGAAAAACCTCATTTACAAATTGGTCATCACAGTGCTCTTCGTATGCAGCGCGGGATACGTGCAGGCGCAAGATGATTTGCAGCAGTTCCGGGCGAACTACGAACGGCTGCAGCAGATTTACACGCCTGACGAGCCGGACGCGATTTGGATGGCCGACTCGTTGGCGAGAACCTCCGAGCAGCCCTACAAGGCGCTGTACAACTACCTCGTTTCAACCATGTTGCCGAAGCTGCGCCCTTTTATGGGGTTGAAATCCGACGTACACGACATCCGCGACGTGATGAAGTGGTCGCAGGAGGAGGTCTATGACAACATGTTCCGCTACGCCGACACCGCCTTCAGCCAGCTGTTCACCTACGGGCTGATTCCCGCCGAGGGTTTCGAGTTCATGATGCGACCCGGTAACATCTCCTCGCTGCCGGGCATGACGCTGATGGATGTCGCCTTGATGAGTCTGATCGATTACCACCTCTACCCTTGTGATAAATATGTTGACAGCGCCGTCGCCCTGCACCGTGAACGCAACGACCGCGAACTGCTGATCGAGTATGAACTTTTCATGTTAGACCTTGATCATAAAGATTTTTCACAAGAGATTGACTCGAATCATTACTGGCAGGCATTGACCGCTTTGGAGCAAAAACAGGGGCGAAGTGCCGCCATCGACTATGAAAAAGGCATGTATCTGTACAAGATCGCTGACCGTTACGAAAACATCGAAAAGAAAAACGAGTGCGACATGCTAAGCGAACGCTTTTTCCGTGATGTGAAAAACAGTGCCAAGGACAGTTTCTATCGAGAGAATGCCACCATCATGTTGGAGCACATCACCCGACCGGAAGTGCTTCCACGCAATATGAGCGAATACCTGATGCCCGCCGCCAAGATTCTGCTCCCCATCCACTACCGGAACGTGGACACGCTGTATGTCACCGCGTACCGAAACGTGGATGAGGATGGCTTTTTTATCCTCTCCCGTAGTCATTTCCCCGACCTGCAAGGTCCTGATTATGTAGGTCCCGTGAGGCAACAAAGGTTCGTGCTGCCACAAGCTATGCCGCACCGTTTCCGCAGTACCGACCTCTTCCTCGACAGTCTGCCGGTGGGCAACTGGCTGCTGCTGTACCACAAGACGCCCGTGTGCGACTCCGCCAACACCCTGATGGCGCAGAAGCTGACCGTGACGAATGTCAAGGCGGAGCAGGTGACTATGGGAAAACACGCCACCGTCATCTTCACCGATGCCCGCACCGGAAAACCGCTCAAAGGGCTGAAAGTGGTGAAAGAGGAGATGGACGAAGACTACAACTTTCACCGATTCCATTGCCGCACCGACCGGCTCGGACGCATCCGCGTTCTCAACTACAAAGACTGGGAATTCTTTGTGCACGACGGTCCCGATTGCGTTTTCTCCTTCTTAAACGATAATTGGGAATATGAAGATATGGACCGGAAGTCGCGGCGCCAAGAGGTTGCGCGACGTTACAGCCTCGACAGGTACACAACCGCTGATTTTTCCCGTATCATCCTCGACCGCACGCTTTACCGACCTGGGCAGACCGTCTTTTTCAACGTCTATCTCATCAACGGACGCCAAATGCAGACCAACACGCCCATCACGGCGGTCCTCAAAGATGTTGACGGCAAAGAAATCAGCCGTATCTCACTGAAGACGAACGAATTCGGAACAGCATTCGGTAGTTTCGCCCTGCCGGAAGACCTCACCCAACAAGGCAGCATCTTTCTCATGGATGAAAAAGGCACAATAGTGGAATGGCAGCGGTTCTATGTAGCGGCCTACAAGCTGCCCACCTTCCACGTGCGGCTGGACGAGCTAAAAGGTTCAGTGTCTGCTAACGACACGCTGTATTTCTCGGGGCGCGCGGTCACGTTCACCAGCGATCCCATCAGCAATGCACCAGTATCGGTTCGGCTGAAGGGCGACAAAGACCCGAACCTCCACTACGATTTGCAAACTGACCCAGAGGGACGGTTTGCGTTCACCTACAAGTCGCAAGATACCAACATTTACCGGCTATCACTCCATGTATATGTCTCTGTGACAGATATTAACGGAGAGACTCAAGAGGTGGACAAAGATTTCACTCTCTATCAGAAGCCGTTTAATGTGTACGTCTCCGCCGATGCTGTGGATCTTTCGCAAAGCGATACATTCCGTAGCAAGATCAGTGTCAAGGCAGACGGAAGTCGCGAGATCAACCTGCCCACCAGGGTGGAAATCTACCGCGTGCAAGAGCCCGGAAGCTATAAACCGTTGATTTACAACGGCTATTTCAAGCCCGATTGCCCGATGGCGAGCGATGAGGAGTATCAACGCTATTTCCCGCAATACACCTTCGACAAAAACGATAACGAACCACGCACATGGTCCTCGCTGGAGCGAGTCTATGCGCAAGAGGGGATTGTGCCCAACGGAGACAGTTTGAAAATTACTGTTAACCAATGGGGGACAGGACTTTACCGAATCGTAGCTTCCGCACAAGACTCCTTGGGGCGCACCGACACGGCCGTACGTCTTTTCCGCGTTCAGGACCTCACCTCCAATGCGGTTGCCACCTCACTACCAATTGATTTTCAAATTCTTAACATTAAAGAAAAGACTTTAGACATCTCCCTCGCCACGCGGTTGAAAGATGCCACGGTCTTTTGCGAGGTCTTCCAGAACGGCCACAAACGTTTCTCCCGACAGCTTCATCTGAGCGAAGAGCGGCAGCGTTTCCCGGTCAAAATTCGTCCTGAATATTCAATCGTTTCAGTGGTCTGCCATACTACGAAGGACAACAAGAATTACGCGGTATGGGATTTTAAACCCGCCGGGGAATCAAAGCTACAACGCACCACTCCCAGCGTTTTGGAATTGCAACTCACCCGATGGAACCGCAAGCTCCAGCCGGGCGACTCCGTAAGTTGGGAGATGGAGGTGGTCAACGCAACGACAGGCAAACACGAACCGTCGGAGCTGCTGGTTTGGATGGTTGACACTGCCCTATACACTCTGCAGAAAGCTTATAGCCCGTCTAGCCAGTGGATTACCGTCTTGGGAGGAGTTAAAAAAGTTCGGGTGCCCAATTTTGCATGCATGTTGATCAATCACGACAACCTGATGCCGGAATATTCATTTACAGACAACCTGAACTATTATTATCCAGAAAAAAAGAGTCTCCAACGGCTCGACAGAAAGTACGATGTCTTTGCGTTGAGTCAGTTCCCCAGCGACTACAGATATTCGCCCACCAATTTTTCCGGGGCCTTCTTCCAAATGGACCGAACCTCTTCATCCAGCATCGGCCGTTTAAGTGGAGAGAACATCAGAACCACACCGGGGCGTTCGGTCAACACCGGCTATCAAGATCCCTTTGCGAATGTTGTCACAGAGTTGGAAAGCGAAGAGATTCATGGGGACAAGGACAATGCCGAGATGCAGAACCGTTTCCGCATCCGCCGAGACTTCCGCGAGACGGCCTTCTTCCTGCCGCAGCTGCAAACGAACGACAGCGGGCGTGTCGTCTTCTCCTTTACCGTGCCCGACCAGCTGACCACGTGGCGGTTCTACGCGCAGGCGCACACCAAGAAGCTGCACACCGGTCACCTCAGCGGTTCCATCGTGGCCAAACTGCCGATGATGCTGCAGAGCAACGCGCCGCGTTTCCTCCGCGAGGGCGACACGATGGATTTACGCGCCAAGATCACCAATGTGAGCGGGGAACGTTTGAGCGGAACGGTGACGTTAGAGATGGTGGATACCATTGGTAATCAGCCCGTTGATTTGATTTTGGTCGGTGCCGGTAGAGACGGTGTGCACACCGTCTCTACAGACGAACCATTCAACATTGATCCCAATGCCTCCCAGGACGTCTATTTCCGCCTCCTCGTGCCTGAGGGTATCTCTGCGGTCACCTACCGTCTCGTGGCAAAGGCGGGGAATTACGGCGACGGCGAGGAACGTACGCTGCCTGTGCTGTCCAACCGCATATTGGTCACCGAGGCTTACCCCTTCTTCGTACCCAAAAACACCGTCACCACCCTCGTTTACAGCCGGTTCCGCACGCACAGCACGCCCACGGTGGAGCATTACCGCTACACCGTGGAGGCAACAACTAACCCCGCGTGGCTCGCCATCCAAACGCTGCCGGCGTTGCTGCAACCCAAATACGAAAACAACGACGGAGCTTTCGCCACGCTGTTTGCCGCTGCAATGCTGCAGAAGGTGCAAAAAGAGTCAGCCCAACGCATCACCGAGGAGAATCTCAACCGTGCACTTTCCAAGAGTCTTAACCAGCTGAAAAGTAACCAATTGGACGATGGCGGTTGGAGCTGGACAGGAAAGAATGCCTACTCCCGCTTCATCACTTGCGAGGTGGTGAGCGGATTCTACAAACTGCAACGCTTGGGCAATGAGCCACCCGCCACCCAAAAGATGCTGTCTAAGGCGGTGGCCCACGCCGACAGTGTTCAGGTCGAGACCTACCGCGAGCATCTGCGCTACCTCAAGAGCCATCCGAATGTCCCCTATCCGATTGATTACCACGACGTTCTCTACCTCTACATGCGTACGTTCCTGTCCGTGGACAGCGCTTGGTTGTCGCAACCGTACGCACAATGCCTGCTGACGACCGCCTCCCAAAACATCACCCAATCTTCCTACACCCGTCAGGCGGAAATAGCGTTGATATTGCACCGTATCGGGCGCACGCAAGAGGCGGAAAAGATTGTGGAGAACCTTCGGAAGCAAGCCGTTACAGACCGTAATCAGGGAATGTATTGGCGTAGGAAATACGAAGGTCGCTACTATCCTTGGTACGAGGCGCCTATTGAACAGCAAGCGTTGATGATCGAAGCTTTCAGCGAGATTTCGCCCCGCGAGGAGGAGCTGAGCGCGATGAAGCAGTGGCTGTTGCTGCAAAAGAAGGGCAACGAGTGGCAGAGTACTCGAGCCACGATGGCGGCGGTGTATGCGTTGCTGCTCGATGCGCCGAAGACGTTGTTGCAAGAGGCTCATACGAGCGTCACGGTAGGAGGCGAAACGTTTTCCACTGCTGGCACTGCGGACAAAAATGGCACTGGTTACCTGCAACACACTTGGAATCTGGAAGAGATTACGCCGTCTTTGGGCGAAGTCGCGGTGCACACTGACACAGCGCACCCGGTCATTGGGGCGTGTCACTGGCAATATTGGGAGGATGTGGAGAAGGTAGAATCCACGGGCAGCGGGCTGACGGTCAGCCGAAGCTATTTCCATCAGCCGAAGACGGCAGGCGGCTATGCGGAGCCGATAACTGCCGACAATCCCGCGCATTTGGGCGAGCGCATCACCGTGCGCGTGACCGTCACCTCCGACCGCGACTTGGACTTCGTACACGTCACAGATCCGCGTCCGGCAGCCTTCGAACCCGTCAACGGGAACGAACGCTATTTCTCGATGAGCGGTCTCTATTGGGTTGAACATCCGCGCTATGTCCGTTGGTCACAAAGTATCCGCGACGCCTCCACGGAGTTCTTCTTCCGCCATTTCCCTAAGGGCACCTTCGCCGTGGAATACGACGTGTTCGCCACGCAAACCGGTGAATTCACTACCGGCATCCCAGAAGTGGAGTGCCTCTACGCCTCGGAATGGCGCGGGCACTCTAACAACGAGAAGGTTACGGTTCGATAATCTCCGCGTAGCATACGAAAGTAGTTTCAGGTTTCAAGTTTCAGGTTTCAGTACTTGAGACTAAACAGAATAGGCAAAAGGGACTTATTATACTAAATAAAAATGTGTATTTTTGCACCTTCTAACCCTAACCCTAACCCTAACCCTTAACCTTAAACCTTAAACCCTATACCTTAAACTATAAACCAACCCGCCATGTTCGGTCTCGCCGATTGCAACAACTTCTTCGTCTCCTGTGAGCGGGTGTTCCGACCTGACCTCAACGGGAAACCCGTCATTATCCTCTCCAACAATGACGGTTGTGTAATCGCGCGGTCGAACGAAGCGAAAAGGTTAGGTATCAAGATGGGACACCCCTACTTCCAGCTGGAAGCCCTCATCAAACGGCACAAAGTGACCGTCTTTTCCAGCAACTATGCCCTCTACAGCGACATGTCGCGACGCGTGCAGCAAACCCTGCGCAGCCTCTGTCCCGCCACCGAGGTCTATTCCATCGACGAGTCGTTCCTCAATCTGCACGGCATCAAAGAAGAAGAATTGGATGCTTTTGGTCACCTTGTGTCCGCCAAAGTACTGAAAAACACAGGAATACCCATCAGCGTGGGCATTTCGCAGACCAAAACCCTCGCAAAGATCGCCTCGAAACTCTGCAAACAGTACCCGAAGCTCAAGGGCAGTTGCTATATGCACCGTCCGCAGGATATCGAAAAAGTGTTGAAAAGGTTCCCCATTGAGGACGTTTGGGGCATCGGGCGGCGGTTTTCGGCCATGCTGAAGAGTCGTAACATCCTCACTGCCTACGATTTCGCACAGCAACCCCTGGACTTCGTACGCAGCAAGATGCACCTCGGCGGGATGAAGACGTGGTACGAGCTGCACGGTCGGCCCTGCATTGAATTCGAAACCCATACCCCTGACAAACAACAGATTATGGTCTCCCGAAGTTTTAGCAAGGAGATCAACACGGTGGAAGAGATCACGCAGCAAATCTCGCTGTTCACCTCCATGGCCGCCGAAAAATTGCGCCACCAAGGAAGCGTCTGCCATACCATACAGGTCTTTTTACTCACCAACCGCTTCCGTCACGAGCAGGAGCAACATTATGACAACCAACTCATTACGCTACAAGCACCCTCGGACAGCACCGTGGAGCTAGTGGACATCGCCGTGAAAACCACCGCCGCCATCTTCCGCAACGGCACCTTCTATAAAAAAGCTGGGGTTATCCTGTCACAGTTCACGCCCAAAGAGAGCGTTCAAACCGTCCTTTTTGACGATGTTGACCGCGAAAAACACGACAAACTGATGCTCGCGCTGGACAAAATCAACGAAAAGCAGGGACATCATACCGTTGTGGTGGCCACCGCCGGTTTCGATGGCGTCAAGATGAACCGCAACCACCTTTCCCCGAATTACACCACCGACTGGAACGATATTCTGGAAATAAAAGTCTGATTATAAAAATCTTACACTACAACACCACGACAGTGCCCTTCTTCGTCTTCGGTCTGCCCGACACATCCGTGTAGTTAATCACATAGATATATACCGCGTTGTATTGGATGGAACCCCGATACTCGCCGTTCCACTTGAACGCCTTGTCTGTGCTGTAGAAGACCATCTCGCCCCAACGGTTGAAGATGCTGATCTCGAACTGCAGGATACTGATCAGCGTTTTCTCGGGCAGACAGAACCAGTCGTTCAGTCCCTCATTGCGCGAAGGGGTGATGGCATCTGGCAGGTAAAGCTCAATTTGGCAGTTATTCACCCTGTACTCCGCACTGGAAATACAGTCCCCTTGCGTGGCCGTCACGGAGTAATACCCTGGCGTTGTCACCGTAATATTCGGCGACTGCTCGCCCGTGTTCCACACATAATTCGGCATGGGCGTCACCACCATCAGTTCCATCTCCATTTGTTCACAAAAATCCTCCGTCAAAGGCACAATCCGCAACGCGGTGTCAATGACTGTCAGGTTCAACCGCACCACACTGTCACAGCCGTGAATGCTCTGCAAGTTCTGCACGCGCTCTATCTCTTCCACTCCGACGGTTTCCATCGGCATAATCACAAACCCATGAGCGTCATACTGAGAACCTTCGCAGATCTCGTCCTCAAAGGATTCGTCATACAGCGGATGCACGGTCAGCATCAGCACCACCGTGCTGTCGCAATGTCCCGTGCTCAGATGCTGCTCGAACACATATTCCCCTACTTCAGGCAACTGTTCCTCACTAATGTCGAAACCATACTCCTGATAGGGATTACCCAAACAGATGTCACTGATCACGGTATCCAAGTAACTGTTCCACACCGTAATCGTAACTGTATTGCTAAACACCGTACCGCAGCTCTGACTTGTCCACGCGCGTCGTAGCATAAAGCCGCTTTCTGCCAAATCCGGATAAGTGTAATTCTGCATATTATTCACACCCGGTGCGAGATTCCACTCTGTACCGTCTGTAGAAATCTGCCACTGATAAGCACCGTTATCGCCACCCGAAGCCGGCGTGCCCGTGAAGGTGGCCACCACCTCACCATTGCACAACTCCTGGTCTTCGGAGATGGTGCCAGGAACTAACTCGTTGTTCAACTGGTTGATAGTAACCGTAAAGGTAGAGGCACAGCCAATCTGGTCAGTCACGGTGAAGGTGTAATTACCCGCCGGACGGTTGTTGACAGAGGTCGTCGTGGAGAGGCTCGTGCCAGCCGCATTCGTCCACTGATAGGTTAGCGGGGCCGTTCCTGCCGTGACGATGGCCGTTGCCGCGCCCGTGGACTCCCCGTAGCAGGTCACGTGCGTGATGTCGCCCGCCGTTGCCGCAAGGTTGTCCACCGCAAGCATGTAGGTCACCACACTGTCCACCCCCGTGGAACTCAGCAACGTCACTACGTGCGAACCCGCCGCCGTGAACGTATGCTCATGCCACGTGAAAGGCATATCCGCGGCGCAAACCATGGTATCCACCTGAACCGCCATGTTGGGAAGGACCGTCAAGTGGAGCGTCACGATACTGTCGCAGCCATCCGCTTTCGACAAGGAGAAGGTCGCCACCGACAATTCGGGCGTGCCAACATGAAAGACCGTATCAAGGTAGGTGTAAGGAAGGGCGTTTTGAGGAATGGTTTGGTAATCATCGGTTGCAACGGAATGGTTGACCGTTAGGTGCAAGGTGACGGTGGAGTCACATCCCGCCGCATTCGTCAGCACATAAGTGGGCGTGTTCGTGCTCTCGTGGTAGGTCACTCCATTCATCCACGTCATGGAGTCGCAAGCCGTCAGCGAATCGATTCCTGTGTTAGAATAGTTGACCGTCAAATGCAATGTCACAATCGAGTCACATCCCGCCGCACCGGTCAGCACATGAGAAACCGTGTCTATGCTTTGGTAGTAGGTCACGCCATTGATCCACGTCATGGAATCGCAGGCCGTCTGTTCATCTATTCCGGTGGTGAAATGGTTCACCGTCAAGTGCAACGTCACCACACTGTCGCATCCGTTCGCCGCGGTCAGCACATAAGTGGCGGTGTCTGTACTCTCGTAGTAGGTCACCCCGTTGATCCACGTCATGGAGTCGCAAACGGTATGTTCATCGATACTCGTCACAGAATGATTCACCGTCAAATGCAACGTCAGCACACTGTCACAGCCATTCGATGCCGTCATGACATAAGTGGGGGTGTTGGTACTTTCGTAGTAGGTCACCCCATTAAGCCAAGTCAATGAATCGCAGACCGTTATCGTCTCATCAAAATAGTATGGCTGCTGCATCGTGACATGCACGTTCAACACACTGTCGCAGCCTTGGTGCGAAGTAAGGTGCTGAATATAGTCTCCGGTGGTGGAATATACTGCACCATTGATATGCACCGGAGTACAACTCATGGTATCAATACTTTCCGTTGCTGGAGGAAAGTAAAGCGTATAATACGCAGTGTCACTACAAGAGAAATCATGCAAGCCTGACACCAGCATCACCTGATAGGTACCCGGAGCATCATACACATGAGTAGGATTGATTTGATGGCTGATGGTACCATCGCCGAAATCCCACAAGGCATTGTCGCAAGGCTCCATATTGCTGTTGGGCGTGATACCATCAATGGAAACCAAACTCCCGTTGTGGAACTCACATGTGCGGGAACAGCTGTCCAGCACGTAGGTGTCAAAACCGGCAATTGGGTAACGCGGTTCCAAAGAGCCGTAGATGGTAAAGGTGCAATTGTCTTTGCTCAAAGAGGTCACCCTACAGAGAATTCTCTCGTCATGATCCTCGTGGAAAGTGACCGTACGGTCGGTTGAGATAACGGAATCCGGGTTATGCTCCCAACTCCATTGGTAGCGGAAACCAGCAGGTGCCGTGAACGATCTTATCGTATCCAAACCACAGAAATCCGATTTCATACGCTTGCTGCCGCAGTCCAGGATGAAATAGGCGTATCCGAAATGCCCTCCCTGATCGCAGTCGCGAGTGGTCAAACGCACCTTGACTTGCTGTCCGTGATAGGAGGAGATGTCCATACCCACCGTCGTCCACTCGTTCCAGATCACACCACCGGACGAGCTCCATCCCAAACCGGAGGAGGCCACAAAATCATCATATCCGCAAATAGGGTTGATCAGTTGGTTGTTCCCGTCGAGAATCTCCAACGTGAAACGGGGCTGTTCCGCGGGCGTGTGGTTGGGATCCTCCATCACCACCGCATAATCCAGCAGCAGCAGGTCGGCCTGGGTGGAATCCACCACATAGTTCAAGGAAATACTTTCCCCCTGCGCACCCGTGCTAGAATTTCCCAACCGAACCGAGTAATCCCTGCAATCCGGAATCGTCGGCAACGTATTGTTGGTGTACGGATCATAGTCCTGCTCTGTCAACACCACATGCCGGTTGTCTATGACCCCAGTGTTCAGGTAAGGGTTGCTGAAACTGCCGTATGTGCAAGTGATGCCCGAACTGCTAAGGTCCGTCAAATCGAAGCAGCCGCCCGACAAAAAAGTACCCGCACAGAGGGTCTTGAACGACCGTGTCTTCCAAAAACCGCTGGTGACGGTATCGCAAACCGACTGTATGGAAAAATAATAGGTGGTTTCGGGAATGAGATTGCTGAGCAGCAACGAATTGCTTTGGACAACAGTCGTGTTCAACTGCGCTTCGTCTGCCGTAGTCCCCCACCCCACTAGCCACGCATTGTTGGAAGTGTCCGCTTCCCAAGTCACCACGGCCGACTCTTCCGTAATATCACTGATCGTGATATTATGAGCCGAAGGACAGGCCACCGGAGACATAAACAGCCTGATATTGGCCAAATATTGCGCCGTAGTTCCCGAAGCCGTACCCGGGTGGTCCGCATAATACTCGTAGGTGTCGCTACGACGGTAAAGCACGGAATTCGAGACATTCGAGCAATAGTATTTCAACGCACTGCTCCAGGAGGGGGCCGTTTTAGACACCACAACTACTAAATTATCACCACCATCATACTCAAAAGCCTCATCCAAATCGACATAATACCATCCAGCAGTATTAGGGGTAACAACGTTGGTACCCGAATAGACCAACGTAAGCTGGTCCATAGGCAACCAACTCGTCGAATTACTGTGGGTGGCATTGGGGGTGGTACCCATGTAGATTTTCATAGTGTACATGGAGAATGCGTAAGCATCGGAACATTCCCATCCCACCCTGTTGATATATCCGGATTGGTCAATGGCAGAAGCCGGATAGATGCACTCTGTCCAAGAATGTCTATAGTATGAATTTATCGGCGAAACATTCGTAGTGTTCGTACCTGTGCCCACCGTCACCATCGTTGTCTGCGCCTTGATTTCAAGCGGCAACACCCACGCCAAGAACACCCCTAAAATAGACAACAGCCATCGAGAGGGCAGATTGATCAAAAACCGATTCAATCGGGAAAAACCAGAAGTATTATTACACATAGGCATTCTTTGATATAAGTGACTATAAATTATACGGTTACAATGCCAGAAAGTTACAAAACCGTAATGCTTCCAGTCTTGACAAAAGGACGTCCGGCGGTGTCCGTGTAGCGGATAATGTAATTGTAAACCGTCTGATACTGAATCTGGCCGCGGTACTCGCCGTTCCATCTGAAATGTTTGTCTGTGCTGTAATAGACCTGCTCGCCCCAACGGTTGAAGATACTGATCTCAAACATGGCGATGTTGTCCAAAAGGGCACCCGGGATAAAGAAGCAGTCGTTCACACCGTCGCCGAGGGAGGGCGTGATCGCGTTGGGCAGGATCAGCTCGTATTTACAAGCCTCCACCCTGATTCGCGCCGTGGCACTGCAGTCGCCCTGCGTCGCCGTCACCGAATAGTAACCCGGCGACGTCACCGTAATGTTCGGCGATTGCTCGCCCGTGCTCCACACGTAGTCCGGCATCGGGGTCACCGCCATCAATTCCATGGACTGGTTGTCGCAGAAATCTTCCGTCAACGTCACAATCCGCAACGCCGTGTCGATAACCGTCAAGGTCAAGCGCACGACACTGTCGCATCCGAATTCGCTCTGGAAGGTCATCTCGCGGTGGACCTCTTCCGTCCCTATCGTCTCCATCGGGGTCACGACAAAGGCGTCGACCGAGAAGCCTTCGCCCTCGCAGACCACGCCGGTCAATTCCGTTTCATACGTCGGGTGGACCGTCAGCAACAGCACAATCGCACTGTCGCAATGCCCCGTGGCATAGTGCTGTTCGAAAATCATCTCGCCGGCGATATCCGTCTGCTCCGGCGAAATCTCGAAACCGTGTTCCTCGTAACTCTCCCCCTGACAAATCTCAGCGGTAACCGTGTCGGATGAGTTCGGCCAAACGCCGACAGTCACGATGTTGCTATAGACCGTACCGCAGCTCTGGCTTACCCACGCGCGTCGCAGCGTGAATGTGTTTTCCGCCAGATCCGAATAGATGTAGTCCTGATTGTTGTGGACGCCCGGAGCAGAGGCCCAATCAGTGCCATTTGTAGATATCTGCCACTGATAGACGCCGTTGTCGCCGCCTGAGGCCGCTGTGCCTCCAAACGGAGCAATCTCCTCACCGTCGCACAATTCCTGGTCCGCCGTGATCGTACCGGCCACCATCTCTTCGTTCAGCGTGTTGATGGTGACCGTAAAGGAGGCCACACATCCGACCTGATCCGTTACGGTGAAGGTGTAGTTGCCCGCCGGACGGTCATTCAGGGAATTCGTTGCTGAAAGGTTCGTACCCGTGCCCTGGGTCCACTGATAGGTCAGCGGGGCGGTCCCTCCCGTCACCGTGGCCGTGGCCGCGCCCGTGGAATCTCCGTAACAGACGACGTGCGTGACATCGCCCGTCGTCGCCGCAAGGTTGTCAACAGAAAGCGTGTAAGTCACCGTACTGTCCACCCCGTTCGAGGCCGTCAGAGTGACGCTGTGCGAGCCCGCCGTCGTGTACGCATGGCCATACCATGTGATGGGCATGTCAGCAACGCATACCGTGGTGTCCACCTGACTGGTCACGTTGTAAAGAACGGTCAGGTGCAGGGTCAACGTACTGTCACAGCCCACCGCATTGGTAAAATGCTGCGGATACTCTCCCGGCAAAGTGTAGTCGAGGTTGTTGAGGGTGTAGGGGAGGTTGTTCTCCAACACCGTGACATACAGCGCGCTGTCCGTGGAATGTTTCACCATCAGATGCAAGGTGACGGTGGAATCACAGCCGTTGCTGCCCGTAAGGACTTGTATGTGATCACCGGATTCCGTATAGATGGAGTCATTCCACGTGTAGCTGTCGCAAGCAGTGTCGGCGAATTGGGTGTACTGATCATAATGCATGGTGAGATGGAGCGTGACGAGAGAATCGCATCCTCCGACTGTGGTCAACATATACGTGGCAGAATCGTTGCTCTCGTAGTAGGTCACGCCATCAATCCACGTCATGGAGTCGCAAGCGGTAATTACGTCAATGGCCGGGGTGGAATGGTTCACCGTCAAGTGCAGGGTGATGACAGAGTCACAGCCTACTGCATTGGTCATCAAGTAGGTAACCGTATCGGTGCTTTCGTAATACGTCACCCCATCAATCCACGTCATGGAATCGCAAACCGTATACTCATCTATGTAGGTCGTGGAGTAGTTCACCGTCAGATGCAACGTCACCACACTGTCGCAGCCATTGGCGGCCGTGAGAATTTGGGTATAGTTGCCCGTCTCCGCATAGGTGATGTCATTCCATGTATAGTTGTCGCAAGCGGTATCCGTGATTTGAGCATATTGAGTGTACAACATCGTCAGGTGCAGGGTCACCACACTGTCGCAACCCGACGATGCGGTCAACACACAAACGGCGGAATCCGTGCTTTCATAGTAAGTAACCCCATTGATCCAAGTCAAAGAGTCGCAGGCCGTATCATAAACATCCTGATAAAGCGTCGGGATCATGGTCACGGCCATCACCACGGTACTGTCCGCACCTGTCGAGGCGAAAATGGTAGTACTCTTCACCCCCGCCTCCGTGAAGACGCTGTCGTTCCAAGTAAACGGGAAATTACCCTCGCAAACGGCAGAATCCACATTCACGGTCACGTTGGGATACACCTCCAGATTCAACGTCAGGATGCTGTCGCAACCCAAAGAGTTCCAAAGATACTGCGTATAGATACCTTCCTCTTGATAAACACTGTCATTATAGTGGAACGGCAGGGCATTTTGAACCACAGCCGTATCAAAAGTGCCGTATGTCGTCGGGATCATGGTCAACGTCATCACCACAGTGCTGTCCGCGCCCGTCGAGGCCGGAATAACCGTAGTTTTTGTACCTGAACCCATGAAGAGGCTGTCGTTCCAAGAAATCGGCAAAAGGGCCTCGCAAACCGAGGAATCCACCTCCACCGTCACATTGGGATACACCGTCAAATTCAACGTCAGGATGCTGTCGCAACCCGCAGCACTCACAAGATACTGCGTGTACGTTCCTGCCTGATGGTAAACGCTGTCGTTGAAGGTAAAGGAAAGGGCGTTCTCCACGATAGCGGTATCCACGGTCTGGTACTCCGTAGGAATCACCGTCAGATTCATCACCACCACACTATCGGCGCCATTCGCGGCCACCAGCACGGCAAACTGCGTTCCCGCGCCACCGAAGGCGACCTCATTCCACACCAGCGGCAGTTCGCTATCACAGATCGTGCTGTCCACGGTGTTACTCACGTTATTCAACACCGTAAGCACCACCGTCAGCGTACTATCACAACCCGCCGCATTGACCAAATGCTGGATATAGGTTCCGTCTGTCTGATAAACGCTGTCGTTAATCTCACAAGGCATATTCCCTTCCAGCACATACACATTCATCGTGCTGTCCGTCAGCTCTTTCACCGTCAACGTCATCACTACCAGACTGTCACAGCCGTACCTATTCGTCAAAACCGCCGTCTCTTCGCCCGCATCGCTGAAGGTCACGTCGTTCCATACCAGCGGCAACTCGCTCCGACACACCGAGCTATCCGCCGCCACCGTGTCTGAATAGTGCACCGTCAGGCGCATGGTCACCATACTGTCGCACCCGAAAACACTGGTCAGCAACGTGTCGTACTCACCCGACACCGTGTAGTCATGGCCATACCAATCCATCAAGTCGCACACTGTAGTGTCGAAGTAGGTGTGGTAGATTGGATAGCTGCCCATGACGAGGATCACCGTACTGTCGCAGCCGAACTGCGAAGCGAGGGTAATCACATAGCGACCCGTATCTGCGAGAAGCGTATCATGATACAGGTAAGGATAGTCGTTTTCACAAATGACGATGGTGTCTTCCACCTGATAAGTGGGCATAAAGACAATGCTGAGCACCGTGGTGCTGTCGCAGCCGCCCGCCGCCACATCGTGATGATAGAACAAGTCGTTGGTGTCGGAAATGCCCGTCAGCGTGAACCCGTAGCCAGTGTATTCCGTCTCACCCTGACAGAGCGTGTCCGAAATCTGCACAAAATTGTAGGGCTGCGGGAAAATCGTCCGGCACCAGTTCATCGTGCCGCAACCGCCCAAGGCCGTCACGCAGATCGTCAAAGAGTCTTCGAAGGAATCAAACAACAGGGAAATCTTGTAGGGGTCCTGCTGCGGCAACACCATCACGTTGTCAGGCACCGTCCATACCACCTCCTGCAGACCCGAAAGCGAGTCTATCGAGTAGGTGTAACTGCCACCCATACAAGGGGTCCCCTCCCCTTCTATTGCCGGTGGATTCTCTGTATTGGGCGTCACCGAAAGAGATAGCAGCAACAGACTGTCGCAACCGTTGCTGCTGAGTCCAGCATGGAGAGTGTCTTCATAGATGCCTATTTCTGTGGGTGTTATATTAAAGCCATACCATGTATAATGGTTATTGACACAGATGGTATCCTGAATCGTGAAATGATTGTTCAGGACGTACAATTCGAGAATAAAAGTACTGTCACAGTACTGACCCGGGGCCGATGTGGTGCGCGTATAGGTGAATGGACCCGGCTCCGCCGCCGCAATTTCAAATCCATTCTGCTGATAGACATCGCCCATACACACGGTGTCCTGAAGCGTGATGGTCGGTCCGTCCACCACCTTCACCCGTGCGTAGAGATTGGTGCAGAACACCGTGCCGTTGTTGGTGATGTAGAGCGTGGCCGCCACCGTGTAGGTGCCCGCCTCCGCGTAGGCATGAACGGCATCCCCGCCACTCACCACAGGAGTGGCGTCGCCGAAGTTCCACGTCACGCTGTCGCAGGGATAATTCACGTATGTACTGAACGTTATGGGTTCGTAAGGACAGAATTTGGTGCCCGCCGGCATCTCGGTATTAAGAATACCGTTCACATACAGCTGTTCCGTGAGCGGTACCGCCTTGGAGCCCGCCGCGTAACCGTACGACTCGTGGAAGCCCAAACCATAGCAGTGGGCGATGAAACCACCGTCACAATGCAGTATGTGCGTGCCGTTGGGGATATGCTTCCGCGCAAAGGCATAGTCGGCGTTGCCCTCCAACAGCGCGAAGTTGCTTCCGATGGGCACGCCATCCAAGGTCACCTCATTCACCGCAGAGGCGGGAATCACAATATTGACATAGTGGTCCGCAATACCCGGTGAATCAAAGGTGGCAAACGTGATATCGTTCAGCATCTGCTCTGTGGGCGGAATCCAAATCATGGACGGGTCACTGTTTTCCAACGGGTTGCCCTGCACCGCACCGGCAATATAGAGATAGACTCCGGAAGGTTCCGAAGTTTCCAAATAGCAGGAACCGTTTGCATTGGTAATCTGGAACTCATGGGTCTGATTCGCCTGCAGCGTGGCAATGAGGGCGCCGTTCCGAAACACTTCCGTATTATTGCGCAGCGCCGTCACCCGCACCATATCGAAATTCTGGCTTTCCGTGGTGGTGATGGCAAACGAGCGTCCCCAATAGTTGACACCTACCGCCTGCTCCACCAAATGGTCGGTGTAGGAGTTGTCGGTGGGCACCAACGCACAGACATTGCCGTTGAAGACCGCCACCGGCTTATTGCCGTATGAGTGGATGACGGTGCCCGAAAGGTCACCCAGCACCCCGCCATATTGTGACATGCCGAGGTAGGTTTGTCCCTGATTGAGCGTGACCGAGAAGGTTTGCAGCGCCGCATGACCACCCTGCAGGGCCCGTGACGGCGTGATCGCCACCACCGTGCTATCCTCCGTCGCCACAATCACAAACTCCGCATTCATCGTCGGGGTATACGTCTGTATCACGTATTCGTCGGAAAGGGCATCGACGGGCAGCACATCGGTCACATCGAAGCTGCTGGTGTTGTAGTTGGCCGCGTATAACGACACCGTGTCGGTGGTTTCCACCAACAAACCGAAGTCACCCACCACATCCGACTGCGACGGGTAGGCCTGCTCCACCGGAATAGTGACGGTGGTGACGGAATGCGCTCCCACCGTAAACGGGAGGGTCCAGCCCGTGCGCGGGTTGCTCACCGTACCCGCACAAGCCTCCGCCGCCGACACATTCAGCGTCAGCTCCGGCGTACGGAAGTGGTTACGCAGGTAGGAAAGCCAAAAGACCGTGCCCATGGATGCCGGGGCGCCTAACGAGTCGGACAGCACCGCCGAGGGAACCACATACACCGATGCCGAGTCCAAACACTCGCCGCCGTTGCTGGCGATAACCGAATAGAGTGTAGGAATCAACGGCGACACCTGCACCACATTGGTATCCTCATTCGTGTGGGACCAGTAATAGTGTTGCGCCCCAGAGGAAGCCGTCAACTCGATATAATATCCCTGACAGTTGTCGGTAGGCACCTCCGCGAAATGGATAACGGTCTCCAAATCGGAGAAAGAGTACTCGTAAGCTCCCTGATCCACGACATTCGCGCAAGCGATACGCGAGAAGTCTTTGATATCCAACGGCCAAGAGACCCATTGGTTGTCACCTTCATCGATGGCGGGGGAATTCTGGCACAACGAGTAATTGTTCTCCGCATTCACAAACACATCCGGCATATCCTCCAAAAGGTTATGGTCGCCAAGAATGTGGCCGCCCGTACTCATCGTATGATCGGGATTGTAGATAACGATATTGTTGTAAAGCAGCAACGTCTTCGTGGAATCCACCTGATGCACTGGATAGCTGACGAATGGAACCACCTCAATCACATACTGTTCGTAAGCACCCACATCAATGGTGTCTGCCATAATACGAGGATGCTTGAACAAATCCACCGATAAACCACAACAATCATTATTACCTTGATCCACCGCTATGGAATTCTCCCGCGGCATGTAATTATCCACATTATCTTCGAACAAAGTATCGTTATCCTCAACGATATTATGATTGGAAATGTCTGACGCAATAACGTTCAGTGCCCATGCGCAGTTATTGATCACGATATTATTGCACATAAACAATGTGGCCGTATCCGTAGACTGCATAACCACAGAGGTTGTATCCGCAGAAAACGCTTCTGGGTAATATTCAAAGGCTCCTACATCTATGGTGTCGCCAACAACACGGTCCCCGTCACGCAAATCCAGCGCAAGTGGGCAACAATCATTCCATCCAGCATTCACCGCTGGAGAGTGCTGCCACAACGTATAACTGAAAACAGCATCTGAAAATATTTGAATACTGTCCGAAAGGATGTTGTTGACCGCCACCGAAGCTGAATTCACCATGGCTGCGTGCTCAGGGTTGTTGACAATAATGTTATTGCACAACGTAAGATTATGGTTTCCAATAATATGCACTGCATACGCAGGACCATAGCCTGTCGTATCCGGATCAGTGAATTGCTCTAAGGCCCCGATGTCAATCGTATCAGCGAAAATTCTGGCATGACCTGCCAAATCCGTTTCCAACTCGTTGCAACTGTTTTCACCCCTATTAACTGCTTCCGATTCGGAGCGTGGCATATAATTGTCCCGATTATGGGTAAAGAGACTGTCCTGATCCGTCACGATATTGGACGAATCCGCTTCCACATTCGTGTTCAGGGCATAAAAGCTGTTATTAATAATGATATTATTACACAGGAAAAGCGTATCGAGAGAGCTCAACACCACCGAAGTAAATGTATTCCCATCATACCAGCCGCCAGATCCGCCGCCACCGGCCGCAGTCGTATCGTGAATATCCTGTTCAGGGATCTCAAATGCGCCAATATCTATAATTCCATTGGAAATACGAGGCACCGTATCCAAGTCTGTGGCCCAATAACTGCAACCGTTATTACCCGCATCTATAGCAGGAGAACCGTACCTTAGCCTGAACATAAGCACAGGGTCGTAAAACAGCTGAATACTGTCCGAAAGGATATTGTTGTCTGGAACATTTTCAATATTGGTTTCCGCCTCATGCTCCGGATTGTTCACGATGATGTTATTGCACAACAGCAACGAATAGTTCCCCACACGATGCACGGCGTAGGCCGGTCCGTAGCTGTTCTGATCCTCTTCCACCAGTTCGAAGGCACCCATATCAATAGTGCCGCCCGAAATGCGCTCGCGATTGTCCAAGTCTTTCTCCAAGGAGTTGCACGCATTGTCACCCGCATTCACCGCCCCCGATTCAGGTCGGGGCGTGTAATCGTTATTATTATCGGTAAACAGCGTATCTATATCTGTAACAATGTTAAACGCCACATTCTGCACATTCGTGTTCAGGGTATATACACTGTTATTAATGATGATGTTATTACACAAACTCACCGTGGCACTATCCTGATAAACCGTGTAAACCTGCGCCGCAACAATGCCCGAATCCACCGTAAACTCAAAAGCACCCACATCCATCGCCTCCCCTTGTACGCGGGCATGGGAATCCATGTCCATCGAGAGCGCGAGACAGCTGTTTTGTCCGGCATCCACAGCCGGAGAGTGCGACCATAGCGTAAAATTGAAGGCTGCATCCAAAAACAGCGACACACTATCGGACAATATGTTATTCGTGGGCAACGCGGTGACATTCGTCATGGCCGTGTGCTGTGGATTGTTGACAATAATGTTGTTGCATAGCACCAACTGTCCAGTTTCCATCTGATGCACTGCGAATTGCGGAGCACGGGCCTCTACGGGATACTCGTAGGCCCCCATATCCACGGACACGTTCACCACACGTATATGACCGTTCAAATCCAACTGCCACGTACAGCAGCTGCCAACACCTGCCTCTATCGCTGGAGATTGGTGGGTCAGACTGAAATCATTCTGGTCATTCGAGAAAATGCCCGTAGTATCTTGGAAAATATTCTGGGCAGCGTTGGTATCATTGGTGTTGTGGTCGTTGAAGACTACGATGTTGTTGCATACCGTCACCTGTCCGGCATTTTCAATCAGCAGCCCATAGCCCGACTGGGCCTCGGCTGCGAACATGCCGCACAACAGGATCCATATACACAATATCCGTTTCATCGACTATCCTATTGATTTTTCACACATCTTACGGAATAACCTTTATCTGGAGTGGCGTACTGGCTTGAAAAAGCTGCATTGTCGTACGAAAGCGTCCAATAGACACAATCGTTGTTGGACGCACCGTAGCGGGAAGTCGTCCATAAGTAGCATTGCGAATAAAGTCCACTGAACGAGCCGCTATATAAGCCGGCAGGCCGCGCATCGAACAAGGAGAGATTGTTGGCTGACAAATCATTGCCCACCGCACAACTTACGGCGGACATTTGCCAGTATTGGTTGGATGACAACGACTTAGCCAAGTTGCCAGCCCCTGATCCGCACAAGAAGACCTCATCTTCAGCCAGCCATGTAGACATCTGCGCGAATTCTGCGTTCGAAGGCAAATGCCAACCGTCAGGGCAAACGCCCTGCATCCCGCTGGGCACATTGTCCGTATAGTCATTCTGCGTGCCATGACGTGCCGCCGCCACATTGTACAGCAGACCGTAAATGTTCGTTTCCGATGCCGATGAACCAACATTGTAATAGCGAGGTTCGGTGGCGGAAGCACTCAAACCGCTGGGAATCGAGGTGCCGTCCGCAAAATGGGTGGTACGGAGGTTCTCACGCATCCAGCACTGTCCGCCAATGACTACGGTGGGATAGACGTTGTTGTCGTAATCGGTCACCGTGCCGCAGTCCAAGGCGTAATTCCAAGTGATGGTGTTGTTGACCACATCGCCGGAGGCCGCAGCCGCCCCGTAACCGTTATCAGCGCGGTTGTAGCAGATCACACAGTTGTGTAGCGCGCCGTTGTTCTGCACATACACGCCGCCGCCCTTGGCCTGCGCCCCAGGCGTGGCACTGTGCGCCATGCAACGGGTGATGACACAATGTGTCAGCGTGCCGCCGTCCACCAGCACCCCGGCACCGTTGCTGGAGGTCTTGCCATGACGGATCACACATCCTTCCAAAGTGGCGCCCTGATTCACCGTGGCTACACGGTGCGCCATCTCTCCGTCCAGAATCGTGCATTGGGTAGGATCTGTCCAGTGGCTGTTCGTGCCAGGGAAATTCCGCTGCGTAAGGTCTGTTCCCGCGCTGTTCGTGGCATATCCGCCCGTGACGGTCACCCCTGAGGGAATGATCAGCTCCGAAGTCTCCGCATATAGGCCCGCCATGACATAGACGTGCGCATGGCTACCAACCACGGCCAACGCTCCCGCGAGGGTCCGTTTCGCGGTCTCCCACGACTGCCCGTTACCGCTGTCGTCCGCCGCGGAAGACGAGACAAACAGCTGCGCCCGCACACCAAATGCGCACACACATAACAGTATTATCAACAATATTTTTCTAATATTCAACATTCAAAATTAATTGTTCCTGAGACAGCGGACGGAATAGGCAAAATAGGAATAACTATATGCTTGATAAAGGCCAGAATTGTCCCAAGCCATATAATAATAATGATTATAATTGCTATAGTTAACTCTACCGGTAGTACTGGAAAAATATGAGTAGGTAGTAAAGCTGTAATAATTATTATAACTTCGATCATAATAGCCCGCAGGCATCGCAGAAAATCCTGTAGCGTTATTGTTTTGAGGGGTGTTTCCGATAGCACAGGTATTATTGGTAGAAGTATACCAACCCGCCGTGGCTGCCAGTGACTTACCAATATACTCTCCACAAAGATATTCGCTCTGACTGCGTACATAATCGGACAACTGGGTCCATTCTGCATTACTAGGCACATGCCAACCATTGGGACAAATGCCCTGCACGCCACTGGGATTGGCATCGGAGGAAGAAGCGCCATGCATCACGGCAGCCCAATTGTAAAGGCAACCGTAAACAGCCACATTGTCTTGATTGTTGTTTGGATAACAATAAAAAGGATCATATACGTAATTCGCCGAATATGGGACCGCCGATCCATCAGCATAGTGCGTGGTCCGCAAGTTTTCTTTCATCCAGCATTGTGTACCAATGCGCACGGAATTGTACTGATTACCGTCATAATCGGTGAGGTTCAATGGGTCACCGCAATCATCCGTCGTAAAGACTCGCTCCTCTCCATATCCAACCCCAAGGCTATTCACAGCGTATGCCCGCACATAATAGGTCACTCCGTTGGTCAAACCTGTTATCACAGAAGTGAAGGCTGCAACACCGGACCCATCCGTGGTGTGACTGTCGCTGAGGGTAGGATTAGGGGATGTGCTCCAACAAACCCCGTAAGCCGTAATTTCCGCACCGCCATCCACACAAGTGCCTCCACATGTAGCTTGGGTGGATTGAATATTAACATTAGGAATCGGATTAGTGTGCACAATAGGCACCGTGTTCCCCATCTGCTTTACGCAACGGACAGATCTTCCTGCATATTCAACTGCACTTGAGCGAGTAACCGTCTCAGAAGTGTATATCATTTCGCGAAACCAAGCGGATCCTGCTTCATTCTCAGTAGCGCTCCAATATTTAGCATTACTACCAAATTGGACAAAACCTCCATCGATATTATTGTATACACCTGCTGGAAAAGCTGTGAACATAGTGGCATTATTACTTGCCAGATCATTTCCGACTTGGCAACCTGCAGAAGAAGTAGCCCAGCCTGACTTTGACGACAATGCCTTGCCAATCTGTCCATCATAGCTATTGCATCGATAGCGAGCGATAGAGTTCACAAAGTCTGTCATTTCTGTCCATTCTGCATCGCTCGGGACATGCCAACCTGGGGGGCAGATTCCCGTCACACCGCTCGGGTTGCTGTTAGAAGATGGGGCACCATGCATCACTGCAGGCCAGTTGTAAAGATAACCGTAGTTGACCAACATGGTGGGCGTTAACAGATGGTTAGAATAATAGCGGGGTTCGGTGGATGAGTTGCTGTTGCCTTTCGGAATCGCCGTACCATCGTTATAGTGTGTGGTGCGGAGGTTCTGCTTGGTCCAGCATTGTTGTCCAATCACTACCGTGGAATAGACGTTTCCATCGTAATCGGCCACGGTACCGCAATGGACCGGCCAGTTACGGGTGATGGTGTTGTTCACAAGAGAGCCGTTGCCCCCCGCCACCGCCGGACCGTTGTCGGCACGGCACTCGGTGACCACACTGTTGGTGAGTGTTCCGCCGTTGAAGATGTAGACTCCACCTCCCTCGGCGGCCATGGTACTTTCGTTAATTGCGTCACACTCACGAATCACGCAGTAGCGCACCGTACCGCCATCAATCAGCACACCACCGCCTTGTCCCGTAGTGACGCCCCTGCGCACCACACAGCCTTCCAAAAGGCCGTTCACGGTAGCGATGCGATGATTGCCACCCCCCGTTATGATAGTACAAAGGCTGACATTTTCCCATCGACTGTTAGTTCCCGGCAAATCGCGCTTGGTGGTGTCCGTGCCGGAGGAAGTGAGGCTGTAACCACCCTTCACGGAAACACCTGTCGGAATGATAAGCTGAGCTGAAAGGACGTATTCACCTGCCTTCACATAGACCGTTCCATCGTTACCTGCCGCCGCGATACCGGCCGCTAGGGTCTTCTTAGCCGTCGCCCAAGACAAACCGTTTCCGTTGTCATTCGCCGCTGAGGAGGAGACAAAGACGGCCGTCTGCGCCTGCACGAACGCCGCAACACAACACAACAGAATTACCCAAAAAACATTTTTATAATTCATAATGTCTTATTCATAATTGTTATTCATCATTCAACATTCATCATTCATCATTCATAATTATTCAGCATCTTTCACGCAACGGACAGATCTGCTATATTGGATGGTACCGTACGAACTCTGCATATTAGAGTTGCTGTAAGTATAATACTTGAAATAAGACTGGGTATCATTGTACTCAGTTGTTGTCCAAAAATAAGAAGTGCCTCCAGTGTTGCTATAGGAACTGTTTCCTCGGTATCCAGTCGGCATAGCCGTAAAACCCGTTGCATTGTTGGTAGAAGGATTATTGCCAACATAACAAGTTGTGGAATTAGAGTTCCACCCTGTCTTGGAACAGATTGCCTTAGCCGTGGCTCCATCCCCATTGTTACAACGATAACGATAGATGCTGTTCACGAAACTATTCATGACATCAAATTCATTGGAGCTTGGCACGTGCCAGCCATCCGGACAGACCCCCTGCACTCCACTGGGGGTGGCATTGGTGGATGCCGATCCGTGCATCACCGCCGGCCAGTTGTAATACAAACCGTAAGCAACGAGGTCAACACTTGAGTTTTGATAATAGTAGGCCACCGTTTGGCTATAACTTGACGTGGTGGGTATGGCGGTTCCATCCGCATAATGAGTGGTGCGGAGATTCTCCTTCATCCAGCACTGGGAGCCGATTTGCACGGTATGATACACATTGCCGTCATAGTCGGTAACGGTGCCGCATTGAGAGGGCCAGTTTCGGGTGATAGTGTTGTTGATGAGGCTGCCGTCCTCACCGGAGACACCCGCACCGTTGTCGCCCCGACACTCGGTCACCACACAGTTGAGCAACATGCCGTTGTTCTTCACGTAGGCACCACCGCCTTCTGCCGTGCCATCATCACTGTGGATGGCATCGTTCCACATCAGCACGCAGTGCCGTGCAGTGCCGCCGTCGATGAGCAGGCCGCCGCCGGTGGTGGTGGTGAAACCGTAGCGCACCACGCAGCCGTCAATTGTGCCGTTCACCGTGGCGATGCGGTGGTTGCCCGCTCCTGAGATGATGGTGCACCAAGAGGAATTCTGCCAGTGGCTGTTCACGCCGGGGAGATTCCGCAAAGAGGTGTCGGTGTCCGTAGAAGACGACAGATAACCTCCCTTCACGGTCACCCCTGCCGGGATGATGAACTCGGCGGTGGTATTGTAGAGGCCCGCTTTCACGAAGACAGTGCCGTTGGTGCCCGCCGCCGCAACGCCCGCGGCAATGGTCTTTTTCGCTGTCGCCCAGGAAGAACCGTCACCGCTGTCATCGGTAGCGGAAGCCGACACGAAAACATTGGTTTGTGCAAACGCCGGCGACAAAACAAAGAGTGTGAGCAGGGTAAAAAAGCCCGCGCAAAGCCAGTATCCACTAAGCTTTGCCAAAAAAATATGTCTGTTCATTGCTATATACATTGAATAACGGCAAATATACGTTTTTTTTCTTTTTCAATATGTTTTTTAATAAAAAAAGTAAAAATAGAATTCCGCTCTCTCTTGCTAAAATTTTGCGAAATCCGGAATGTTATCGCGGAGAAGTTCCTACAAAAGGGCGCGACCGCACCGGCCACGCCCTTGAATTATGAATTATGAGTTCTGAATTAGTTAGTCGCGGAGGCAGCGGACGGAACGGCCAAGCTGATGGTTGGCACCACTGCCCATGGAAGCATCAGGTTCATTGTACTCCAAATCAAAACGCCAAACATTTTCCGAAGTACCCTGATACTGAACTGTTGTGGAAGTCCAAAACACTGCAAAATTGCCTTCAGCATAAAACGATGGTGCGTTATAGTAGCCAACAGGAATGGCAGCAAAACCCGTGGCATTATTGTTTTCAGGAGAATTGCCAACTGCACATGTTTGCGTTGAAAGATTCCATCCCGTAACGGATGCCAACGCTTTTCCTGTTGATGAATAAGTGTCGGAACAATAATATTCACTTTGTTGCCTCGTTTGAGTAACTAGGGATTCCCATTCCCCTCTGCTTGGTATATGCCAACCCGTTGGACAAATACCTTGTGAATTTGAAGAATAATTATCAGAAGATGACGTTCTATGCATTGCAGCTGGCCAATTATAGTAATAACCACGCAATTGAAGGACATAACTACTAGAGACATTATCATAATAATATGGATTGCTAATACCCCATTCACTTCCGCCAAAAGGAACGGAAGTACCATCGGAGTATCGTGTGGAACGCATATTAACTGCCATCCAGCACTGATTTCCAATTTGTACAACTGGGTATTCGTTACCGTCATAGTCAGTTATCGAGAGAACATGGCCGTCATCGTTCACCGATTCCAAACCATGGTTCGCTCCGTTGAATCCATGACCATGATAAGCCGCACCTGTTTGTGCAGGATGAGAAACAGGAGGAATACAGGGAGACAACTTTGGGGTATCTGCTGTAATGAATTCACATTCATTACCATAATATGTTCCATCTGCCGTTGTGAAGAACAGATGATAGGTATATTTCGTATTCGGAATTAGAGCTGTGAGATCTGAGCTCATAGTCATTCCTGAAACTGGCAATACCGTATATGTACTGCTGTCTGCGACCTTCCACTCGAACCCTTGAGCTGTGATGGGTACGTTATCCGGATTTGTGATAGAACCATTGAGGGTAGCGGTAGTCTGAGAAATAGATGTAGCAGCAGAGGTGCTTGCCGAAATTTCATTGCGGAGACAACGAACGGCTAAACCATATTCCCTTAAGGTGGATGAACGATTCAAATTGGCATTTGTGGAAGATATACTTCTAAACCACGCTTCACTATTATCGTCCTCGTCCTGAGAAGACGACCAAAAGTATGCATAATAATCACTACTATAAAATGAAGAGCCACGCCGAATGCCCGTCGGAAAAGCATCAAAACCTGTAAGATTGTTAACGTGTTGGTTCAAATTTCCAACACTACACTCTCCATTGGAACTGCTACTCCAACCCGTTTCAGATGCCAACGCTTTAGCTATGTTGCTGCTGGCATTGCCACATCTGTATTCGCTTTTTCCACTCACATAATTAGAGAGAATCATCCACTCTGAATCGCTTGGCAAGTGCCACCCATTGGGACAGATACCTTGTACCCCGGAAGGTATATTGTTAGAGGAAGAAGCTCCATTCATTACAGCAGACCAGTTATAAAGATAACCACGCGAATAAAGCGGAATGCTGGAAGCAGAATAGTTGTAATAGTATGCAATAGAGTTGCTCGAGCTGTTGTTACCTCCCAGATAGATTGATGATCCATCTGGGAAACGTTTAGTACGCAGATTCTGTGCCATCCAGCACTGAGTACCAATTTGAACTGTGGTATAAGTATTATCATCATTATCTGTCACAGTCGGAGTGCTGGGACATGGTTGGGCATCGCCTTCTGGAACAATAATTTTCAAAGCAATGGATACAGAATCCTTACATCCATTTTGGTCGACTCCCACCACAGAATAGTGTCTATTGGTAGATGGAATTACTACGATAGACTGCGTCGTCTCTCCCGTACTCCATCGATATTCAAGTGCGCCATTAGCCGTCAATGTAACACTTTCCCCAACATGAACAGGGGCTGCGTCACTGACAGTAACGAACTGTGTACCACAAGTCGTAAACGACACCTCGTTGCCATAGGCCGTACCTAAGTCATTCATCAAAAAGGGTCGTACATAATATGTGGTGGCGGGCGACAAACCTGAAATATAGCTTATGAACTCTCCTGTGCCCATACCATCGTATGTGATTCTGTCTTCCACTGTAGGGTTATGCGCTGTACTCCAGCACACACCACTTTCGTAAATCTCATATCCGCCATCAGAGGAAATCATACTTCTAATAGTAGCCGTTGACGCTGTAACATTACTTACTTCCTTTGTCTCAATGATGAGGGATTCTGTCATCCCATCACATGATGGGTCATCACAAAGGCAACGAACGGAAAAACAACCACCCGACATATTGGATTCAGAACGATCCACGGTGGAAGAGCCATAATATATCGATCTGGTAACTGAAGCAGTACCACTGCTTCCTGTTGAGCTCCAAAAAATAGCACTTTGGCCAAAACCAACATAGGATGATCCATTGTAACGTCCTGCTGGGCGCGCACTAAAACCCGTAGCATTATTATTGGTCTGCGAATTCCCAACATAACAGGTACCTGAGTAGCTGTTCCATCCAGAAGTATAGGCTAATGCTTTTGCTATGTTAGTATTGTCACTACCACACGAATATGAATTCTGAGACATTACGTAATCTGTCAACTGCATCCATTCACCATCGCTTGGCACATGCCATCCTTTAGGACAGACACCTTGAACAAAAGAAGAGCCCGACATGTCACCATCGGCGCTATGAATAACCGCATCCCAATTATACAACAATCCGTATTCGTATGCATTGTATGATTGGTTATTCGGATAGTAACCGCGGGCAATAGTATTACTACTAGAACTACCGACACCAATAATTGAGCCGTCCGCAAAGTGTGAAGCATGTAGGTTTTCTCTCATCCAACATTGTTCTCCAATCTTCACGGTATAATAAACATTACCATCATAATCACGTACTGACGTAACACCAGGACAAGGTTGTCCTCCTGTGGTAAAAGATCTTTCTTCGCCATACCCTATACCAACCGCATTGATGGCAAAAGCACGAACATAATAGGTAGTATTAGCCTCCAAACCGTTCAACATGAACGAAAAATCGACAGTATTTCCTTGATAAGTTTGATTATTTCCTGTATTAGTAGGTTCTCCAGTTGTATTCCAACATACACCATAGGCCAAAACCGTAGTGCCGCCATCAGAAATAATGCTTCCCTCGCATTTTGCGGACACAGCTGTTACGTTATTGTTATCTATAGCAGAAGTTGTAACTGAAGGAGCTGAAAGTCCATGTTCACCACCTATCTCATCGCGAAGACAACGTACAGACAATGCATGATACTTGAGGCTAAAATATCTTCGCACTCCTTTAGCATCATAGTACAGTTCTCGATAAAAAGCTGCATCGTCAGATTTCTGTGAAGAACTCCAAAAAAACGTATATTGACCGCTTCTTTGATAAGATCCTACTCGACCATTTTCTGTGTAACTGATGACATACTCGCCTGCCGGCACTGCTCCAAAAGCGGAACTATTTCGATTTGAATTGCTATAATCTCCCGGTGAATTTGCATTCGATGAAATAATCCAATCTTCCCCGTCAGAGAGTCTTCCTGCACAACTTCCGCGGTAGTCTGATGTAAGATTATTTACATTTCCGCCATACATGGTATTTTCCAATGCAGTCCATTCCGCATCCGTCGGAAGATGCCAACCAACAGGGCAAATACCTTGGCGAACTCCAAGAAAATCTACCGAAAAGGCATCATTACTACTGGTACTCACACTTGTCTCATAAGCAAAAGAAGTATTGAAGGTATCAAATGCAGCATTCCAATTATACAGGGCACCATACTTTTTCGCCACACATGTAAGTTCGTCATTATCATACCATTTTGCCATTTTGCCAGAAAAAGAGCCACTAGTGCTATTAGAGACAATGTATGTCCCTGTTTTCGGAGAGTGCGTACAGCGCATATTCTGCGCCAGCCAGCACTGACCACCAATCTGCACTACCGGGTACTCATTACCATCGTAGTCGGTCACTGAATTGATTTTTCCTTCACTAGTTACAGTTTCCAAGCCATGATTGGCACCATTAAAGCCATTGTCTTGGTAATTACTACCTGTTTGTGCGGGGTGAGTAGAAGTCACATTACAGGGGTATGTAGAGATTACAGGGGCAGGGATTGAATCCGTGACAAAAGTCATTTCCGATCCGTAAGTATTTCCGAACGCTGATGTCACAAACGCACGATATGTGTAGCTAGTATTAGCTGTTAAACCCGTAAGGACATAACCCAGTGTCTCTGTCTCTCCCGACACAGTCGTCTGCATATAAGCGCCACTTGTGGTAGTCTTCCATTGGAAACCCTTAGCAATAATATCTACGTTGCTTGGATTAGAGTAAGAGCCGTGAAGCCTGACTGATGTTGTGGTTATTTCTGAAGGATCAGTTGTGGTAACCGTTGGTACTGCAGCTCCAATCTGATCACGTAGGCAACGGACAGAATAGCCGCTGTATTTACTGCCATTTATGCGACTTACGTCGGCATAGTTGTAATTTAGAGACCGATACCAAGCCATGTATTTACTGCTCTGATTTTGAGAAGAGGTCCAAAAATAAGCATCTTTACCTATAGCATAGAATTCACCAATGAAGCAACTAGCAGGAAAGGCAGAAAAACCCATCGCATTGTTGGATTCCGGAATGTTTCCTATCGCACATGCTACTGTTGACGTATCCCAACCCGTAGTGGAGACCAGTGTCTTGGCTATATACGTATTATTGTTATCGCATCGATTATCAATGTTGCTACTAACATAGTTTGTCATCGTCGTCCACTCCGCATCTGTTGGCACATGCCAGCCTACAGGACAAATACCCTGACAAGTGCCTGTAAACGTGGTGCTCAGAGCATAATTCGAATTGGTGTTGATGCTTAATTCCCCATAAGTAGTATTGTACACATCCACTGCCGCATTCCAGTTGTAAAGTAAGCCATAGTGCGTTGCCGCATAAGTAGTGCTATCATTATTATACCAGCGTGCCATTTTGCCCGTATGTGTATAAGCAACCTTTTTGCCTGTAGTGAACTCATTATTCACTATATATGTTCCTGTTCTCGGAGAGTGAGTACACCGCATATTTTCTGCCAACCAGCACTGGCTACCGACCTGCACCACCGGGTACTCATTGCCGTCATAGTCAGTAACAGAATTTATTTTTCCGTCATTTGTTACTGTTTCTAGACCGTGGTTCGCTCCATTGAAACCATTACCTTCAAACACATTGCTGGTTTGAGCTGCATGAGAAACGGGAACCTCACATGCAACGGGGGCAATTATCGGCGAAGTTGTTGAAAAATTCCTTTCTTCTCCGTATATGGTTCCACTATTCGTGGTCACAAAAGCTCGAAATGTATAACCTGTACTTTCCGTCAAACTTGTGAGGATGTAGCTCATCGTTGTACCTTCCACATACACCTGTGTGTACGTTCCTCCCACAGTGGCTTTCCACTCAAAACCTTGCGAAGTGATGGTCATATTGTCCGGATTAGATATAGCTCCATTTAGCTTAGCAGAAGTACTTGTAACATCTGTAACTGATTCTGTGGATACCGTGGGCATAACACAGTTTCTCACCGTCAAATGCAGTGTATCCACCTCTTCGCAGCCATAAGCGTTCACATGGGGGTAAGTGTAGTGACCGGCCGCGTTGCATTCCACCCCATGCCAAGTGTAGGGCAGTTCGTTCTCACAAACCGATACGCTTTGACTGCCGTGCTGTGGCGTGTGCACCGTCACCGTCTTCGAAAAATGACCTGGGCAGTGGTAGGCATCGAAGCCCGTCACAATATAGGTGCCACCCGTACTCACCGTAATGGTCGGCTCCGTGCTGATAATGGTAGAGGTGTTGGTCCCGCGTCTCCAATTGTAGCTATCCGCGCCTATACCTTCCAAGACGGTGGAACTGCCTGCGCAAATGTCACTCTCACCAGAGATGCTCACCGTCACCGTCCAACACGGTGTTCTGAACCAAACTCCAAATCCATAGGAGGTTCCCGCGCTGTTGGTGGCATAGGAACGCACATAGTAGAGGGTGTTCGGATGAAGGCCTGTCAAGGTGCCTGTGAAGGTTCCTGAAAAGCCTTCCTCGCCCGCCGTATAAGTCGTGTGTTCGCCAGTGAGGTCAGGGTCTTCCTCAGTGCCCCAACAGAATCCGTAGCTCGTGACCGGCGCACCACCGTCATCGGTCACAACTCCGGTAAGCGTTGCTGAAGTGGGTTCAACATCCTCGTCCTCATCCACAGTGACCGTAACCGTCGGTGCCTCCGCACAATTGGCTATTACCAAATGCAATGTATCCACCTCCGTGCAACCATAGCCATTCGAATGAGGATAGGTGTAGTCGCCCTCCCCATTACATATCTCTCCGTGCCAGCTGTAAGGCAGATCGGTGGGACAGAGGCTCACAGTCTCACTGCCATGCTGCGGAATATGCACCGTCACCGTCTTACTGGCCGTGCCCGTACAGCCGTACTGGTCCGTACCCGTTACCTCATAGATGCCCCCTGCATTCACCGACAGGGTGTTGCCGCTGGTGGCCGGAGTGGTGTTCCAAACATAGCTCTCCGCACCCGTTGCGGTCAAAGAGGTGCTTTCGCCCGCGCAGATACTCGTCTCTCCAGTAATCGTGACGGTCACTGCGTTACAAGGTGTCGTGAATGAAATTTCAGAGCCATAGGTCGTGCCTTCGCTATTCGTCGCGTATGGACGGACATAATAGGTGGTATTCGGAGTCAGGCCGGTCAACGAGCTGTTGAAAGCGCCCGTACCCGCACCGTCACTGGTATGACCGCCTGAAAGCGTCGGGTTATGACCCGTACCCCAGCATACGCCGCGGCTGGTCACTGCCGCACCTCCGTCAGAGGTCACCGTACTGTTCACTGTGGCCGACACAGGCGTCAAACCACTCACCGTGGAAGCGGTAGTAATGGCGGGAGTCGTGGCGCAATTCGTCACCGTCACCGTCTTACTGGCCGTGCCCATACAGCCATACTGGTCCGTACCCGTCACCTTATAGGTGCCTCCTGCATTCACCGACAGGGTGCTGCCATTGGTGGCCGGCGTGGTATTCCAAACATAGTTTTCCGCACCCATAGCAGTCAGCGAGGTGCTTTCGCCCGCGCAGATACTCGTCTCTCCGGTAATCGTGACGGTCACTGCGTTACAAGGTGTCGTGAATGAAATTTCAGAGCCATAGGTCGTGCCTTCGCTATTCGTCGCGTATGGACGGACATAATAGGTGGTAT